>LWDU01032332.1_pt1 | contig 61152 bp, 33 predicted proteins | sample 727161 | NCBI WGS metagenome assembly LWDU01 (sample SAMN04566230, study PRJNA314399) | hydrothermal vent metagenome | isolation source: deep sea hydrothermal plume seawater | place: Mexico: Gulf of California, Guaymas Basin | collected 2004-07-11
TGCTGCACCAGGAGGTTGGGAAGAGACGACATCGAAGTAGCAAGCCACCAGGTCGATATGTGCTCTTGCTGGTGACAACTCAATTATCCCCAAGGTAACTTTTCTGTTATCAATCACCCCCAGAAATGAGGTAGATTGGTTCGTTAGGCCCTGCTTTCGCATCGTCGATCGTTATTGGTCCGATCCACGTCAAGCCAGCTTTTCCCCTTACGGTTAACGGTGGAGACTGAACCACCTAAGCTGACCTTTGGGCACGCTTGTTATATTTTCGAGCGCGTGGCGCCCCACCCAAACTGCCCACCAAACGGTGTTCTCATTAAGAGTTAGTATAGTTACAAATTAAGGACGGTGTCTCTATGTACGACTACTCTCGAAACTAGCGTTCCGAGGATCAACGTCTCCCGTCTACTCAGCACGTAATGTGCGACTGTACAACGCCAGGCTGCAGTAAAGCTCTATGGGGTCTTCGCTTGCAGGTTGAGGTTACTGGACTGTGCGCCAGTAATAGTCAATTTCGCCGGACGTACCGCGGAGACAGTGGGACTCTCGTTGTGCCATTCATGCAAGTCGCCAATTAAGCGACAAGGTATTACGCTACTTTACTGGTCCTTCGCCAGGTTGAAACCCGGTTTCAGATACCAGCACTGAGCAGGATTCACCGACTATACACAACCTTTCGATCTAGCAGTCGGCTATGTTTTTATTAAACAGTCGGAGTCCCCTTGTTACTGCGACCAGCTTCTCTCGAAGCTGGCACTCCTTCTCCCGAAGTTACAGAGCTATTTTGCCGAGTTCCTTCGCGGTACTTTGCCCGTCACACCTTAGGCTTCTCACCTTGGGTACCTGTGTCAGTTCTTGGTACGGTCACCTCTACGGTTTTTCATGGGACCTAGGACTCATTCGTCATTTGCTCACGTCTTCTCATCTTTCTCACCATTACGGTTCTCCAGATGTTTATTGTACGCTTCGACGCACCATGACAGATGCGTACGAACTATCCCAAGCCGTCACCATTTTTTGTAGAGGGGCTAACGAATATTAACGCTATTCCCTTTCGATCATGTCGGTTAAGAATGACCTTAGGACCGGCTAACCCTCGGCTGATAACCATTGCCGAGGAACCCTTACCCCTTCGGTGGTGCGGTTTCTCACCGCACTATGCTGCTACTCTTCCCTAGATTCTCATATGTACACGGTCCACTAGATCTCAAAACCTAGCTTCTACCCGAGCACATCGCCGCGCTACCTCATCTTCTTTCGAAGGATCAGTGTATCGGTATACAGTTTGAGTCCCGTCCATTTTTCGGGCCCGTAAGCTTGACCAGTGATCTGTTACGAACTCTTTCAAGGATGGCTGCCTCTAAGCCCACCTTCTGGTTGTCTTCGACCACGGACGCCGTTTGTTTAACACTGAGCTGGTTTCTTCACCTTTCGTCACGGTAGCTTACCCACCGTGGCTCACTCCTCGCTTCTACGGCGATAACAACTTCGGAGTTTGACAGCGTACCGAGGGATCGCTCCCCCTAAATACCCAATCAGTGCTCTACATCGTTATCTACCTCCACGAAGATCTACCTACGAGTAGTCTCGCGCGGAACCTGCTATTGCCCGTCTCGATTGGACTTTCACCCCTATACCCAGCTCATCCGAGCGATTTGCACATCAGCAACGGTGTGATCCTCCACCCAACTTTCATCGGGCTTCAATCTGGCCAGGCATAGATCGACAGGCTTCAGGTCTCCCACTAATGACTCCGGGCGAGCACACCCAGTCCCTCACCGCCTAAGCGGCTGCGGACCTTTCGGTTTCCCTTCGGCTTCGGAGATCAACTCCTTAACCTCGCCATTAATCAGAACTCCCAGGGGCATTATTCGAAACGCACGAATAGACGCTGCTCATATCTTCGCTTTCACGCCTATTCAGCTTGTTCCCGACTGGTTTCAGGTTCTTTTCACATCCCGCTAAGGATACTTTTCAGCTTTCGCTCACGCTACTTGTCAACTATCGGTCTCGAGTAGTATTCAGGATTGGAAGTTCCTGCCTCCCATCTTCACGCGCGATATCCAACGCACGCTACTCTGGACTCGTCACTTGGTCATATTATGTACATATACGGGACTTTCACCCACTATGGTGCGCCGTTCCAGGCGACTTCTATTTCCATAACTTAGACAATAGACGGTCCAAACCCCACATCTCCCCATGGTTTCCCATGGGGATTCGGTTTGTCCTATTCCGTTTTCATTCGCCACTACTCACGGAATCTCATTTGATTTCTTTTCCTCTCCCTACTGAGATGCTTCAGTTCAGGAGGTTCCCTTTCCATTTAGGAATGGCACAGAGTGCCAGGAGGTCCTATTCAGCAATTTGCGGATCCAAGAGATTCATGCCTCTCCCCGCAACTTTTCGCAGCTTGTCACGACCTTCTTCGGCTCTCGAGCCGAGCCATCCCCCAGTCGGGTTGTAGCATCTTTTGATTTCTACATACCCACTTCTGGAATAATTTAATATTATTCTTTTTCTAAACACAGGGACTCTTTGTGAGTCCTCTGGTGTCCAGGCATATCAATTCCTGGTGTCTCAGACCACTCCGTCTCCCCGCAGGGCGGAGCGGTCTCAACCACTAACCCTGATACGTGACAGTACCAAGGCGCACTAAATGCAAGTCGCCGACCGACCTTTGGTATATGAATTAGAGGGTTTGAGCCGCCCGAAGACAAAGGTGAATGGCGAGCAATAATATAACTGAAAACAGTCCACTGAAGAGTTGTTTATCAAAAAAATTCCGACCCGATTTTGTTAATCACCAAAGCGTTCCGGAGACCTCGGCAATTATCGGGATATCCTTTAGAATCGATACTCAATATGATCACATCATTTTTGCTGAAAATGTCTAGAAGAATCCTTTAATTTCACTTGGAAAATTATGGTGTAATTACACCATTAAACATGAGAGTTTTATCCTAAACAGAACTGTAAATCATTCCGTGGAAAATAATCATGAAAATGGAGGCCACAACACATGTGATAATCATCACAGGGAAGCCTACACGCATCCATTCCTTGGTGGTGATTGGGTTAGGCCCACGTTCGCTGATGGATACAGTCATGACGTTGGCACTCGAACCGATTGGAGTTGCGTTTCCACCGAATCCTGCCCCCATTGCAAGTGCCCAGAAGAGTGGGGCTAAATCGATAGAAGGATCCGCCTCGCCAATTCCGATGATGACTGGAATCATAGCCGCAGTGAAGGGAATATTGTCTACAACCGCACTGGCGATGGCAGAGACCCAAATGATGGCAACGGCCAACATGATTTCATTGGATCCGAAATTGCGGAAAATCCAATTTGCAAGCATTTCAAGATAACCAACGTTGCCCATGGCACCAACCAAAATGAACAGTCCCACAAAGAACAGTAATGCATGCCATTCTACCTTTTCCATCACTGAATGCATCAAACCGTGCCGCATCTCGTGATCTTCGGGGCGTGCTGCAACCAGAGCGAAGCCTGCACCAGCAAGAGCGATGGCATGAATCTCGACATGGAGATGCAGGAACTCGGTCAGTGAGAACATCACCACTGTTGCTCCAAGAATTGCAATTGTACTCTTCAACAACCCCATATCATCAATGGCATCCCACTCATCTTCCTCAAGAATCGCTTCAACATATGCTGGTTTTGATTCCCGCCATTCACGGTAGTACCAACGCATATATCCCAGAGTTGCAATCCATGCAAAGAAGGTAAGTAAACCCAATCGCAACAAGAAACCATTGAAGCCAAACAAGTCACCGATCTCCATACTTTTTGTTGCACTTGCAATCATGACATTTGGTGGGTCGCCAACCATGGATGCCACACCACCTGTATCGGAAAGTATCGCTTCAGCCAATAATGGAGGGACTGGGTTAATTTCCAACTTTTGACAAATTCGCAATGTGACCGGAGCGATAATGATTATCGCGGTTACATTGTCGATGATAAGAGAAATCAAAGTTGTGAATGTGCCAAGATAAACCACCAATTTCCAAGGATCCCCCCCTGACAATTTGGCTGCCTTAACGGAGACATACTCAAAGAATCCTGACATTTCAAGAAGAGCGGCGAAAATCATCATTCCGAGTAACAAACCAATGACGTCGAAATGAATCCAACTGAGCATTAACGATTCTAGCGACTCGTGGCAGATGTCAACAGTACCATCTCCACCGAAAAGCGCGAATACGTGCCCACCTTCTCCGTTAGCAACAGATTCACACAAGTTGAATACACTCATCGTCAGCCCCAAGAAAAGCAAGCAAACACAGCCAAACCATGCAGCGATAGTGCGATGAATAGATTCAGATAAAATAAACACAAAAGACAAGGTGAATACTATCAAAACTGCCAGCGGGCCTGTAATCATAGCACGGCCAGCAACATTCCGTCTAAATATGTGTTCACGCATAGATAATTAGAATTGAGAAAAAAAATAGAATTGAGAAAAAAAAATCTCAATTATTACCAATCCAATATGTTGCAACGTTACCACGGGAATACACTATAATTGAGTCGGAATTTTTTGCGAGATGGTCAAACAGGTTTTTTCTTTCTTCGGAACCTTCAACAATACCACGATTTAACTTCACCTTCACCAATCTCCGCTTTGCTAATTGGCTACAAAGTTCTTCGATAACCGCCTCATTTAAACCACTTCGGCCAACCCTGACTGTTACCTCAAGGTCACGATTACTAGCAGCACGTTTGATTGAAAGTGGCACATCTGTCATTATCATTTCAACTCCTGATGGAACATCGGCCCACGCTTTTTGATATTAGCGCAGCGGTTACAAGTTGAAATGATGGACTTATCTCTTATCCTTATTTTCATATTTTTGCCGGGAATTAATATCGATTTACACATTCGACAAATATTTGAATTTGTTTCAGAATTTCCTCTTGTACCATGTTTCTTTCCTAACTTAAGTAAATCTCTTGCTGCAACATCACGAATTCTGTTACGAAATACTTTTGGAGAATTGATAATATTGGAAAGTTGAACAACAGATGTAATCGCTTTATCTTTGCGATTTTCATTCCTCCTCCCACTTCGCTTCCTTACCATAATATCTCCTCAAGTTGATAATTTGGAGGCGATGTCGTTACCTACATCAGCGATGGAACGAGTACCATCGACGCGACTCAATAACCCTCGCTCATCATACCAGTCTGCCAATGGAGCAGTCTGAACATGGTATGCAGCCAAACGATTTCGGACAGTTGACTCATTGTCATCTTTTCTCTGAATTAATCGAGATTGGATTTTATTAGAAGCTGGTTTGAATTTAATATGGTAAATGTCTCCTGTTTCTGGATCCATCCTACGACCGACAATTCTCTCAACGATTTCATCATCGGGAACTTCGATAGATATTACATTTGATACCTTTGCAACATTTTCTAAAGATTCAGCTTGAGCAATAGTTCGGGGATAACCATCAAAAAGAACGCCTCTAACTGCATCATCTGCTTCTAATCGTTCGGCAATTAAACCTATGATTACTTCATCAGGGACTAATTCACCCACATCCATGAACCCCTTTGCAGACATACCTAAATCAGTACCTGCTACAACTGCTGCACGAAGAATATCACCAGTTGACACAGCAGGTTTTCCTGTGAGTTTTACAATTCTTCCTGCCTGTGTTCCTTTCCCCGCCCCAGGAGGTCCGAACAATACAATTGACCCGTCGATAGAACCATCCATCAATCGGCACGATTAAGGCTTTACTGATAAGTCAAACCCAAAAGGCCTAGGGTTGGTTTTGTTCCCACCAAAGATGCCCATAAGCAACCCATTGCTCCATAGTCCATCCTTCTGGCAATCCACTCAATGGAAGTGGAGCAATTCCCTCTTGAGTAATTGGGGCACCACTACCAGGCAAAGAAGCAGACAATGCGGCTTGTACTTCAGATTCACTCACACCGCCTGTAACAACATCACCTGAACGAGAAGTATCTAGAGCTGCAGTACGCCTTTCTAAGGTTGTACCAGATATAAGAGCTGAGCCTTTTGGAATTAATTCTTCGTCTGAAGAAATAAAATCATTCGAAGAACGACGCAGGTTAATACCGCCAAGAATCAGCCCGATTAGAGCGAAAACAAATATTAGAGCAGATGTCCACCTGGGAAGGCCGAGACTGACAAATATACAGCTGAGGCCACTGCACTGCTCGCCTCTTGAACGGCTCACCTCTAGTTCGAGGTTTGCGTCTGTAGTCCACTCACTTAATTCATCATTTGTTGAGTTAGTAAAAATTGTAACAGAAGTCAATCCCAATGCGGCTTTTGAATCAGGGCTAATAGTTACTGTAACCATAACCGATTCGCCTGCTGCAAGGTCATCAAAATTGGAATTTCCTAACACTATTTTCCATCCCTCAGGCGTAATAAATCCTAATTTCAAAGAGGTTGGGACATTTCCTATATTTGATACATTTATGGAAAATTCTTTAGTCGTACCAAGATTAATCTCTTCCAAATTAATTTCATTAACACTCAAACTCAACCATATCGAAGGCACTACATTTACACCCATTTCAATAGTGTAAATTTCTATCTCCCCGGATGGAGTTTGTGCTTCGATAATCACAGAAACCTCTTCGTCAAGCATGCCAACAGGCAGGTTTCCAGGAAGATTTAGTCCAACTGATATCGTTGCATGGCGATTCATATCCATTTCAAAATTCTTACCAGAGAGGAATCCACCTGACCACCCTGCAGCTAAACTCCCCATCGTCAGAGATATCGACAATGGTACATTCCCAATGTTCTGTAAATTTATTCCAGTCACACTTGATAATCCGAGTGCAACGTCTAAGACATCTGGATTCTCAATGTCTAACAGAGCTAATTCTTGAACGATTAATTTTGTACCATTAGTTATGGTTGGTCCATCTTCAAGAGTAGTTCGGATAGTAATGACATTCGACACCCCCATTGTCGCACTCAGGGGAACAATGGTATTGATGAATATGGATTTTGTGCCTCCAGCAGGAATACTAATAGTGAGGTCTTCCCCAATTACCTCAGTAGAACCTTGAACTAGTTGTATCGGCCAGTTATTTTGCGAAGATGCCGCAGACACTGTAAATTGGAGAGGCACGTTACCTAGATTTGATACAAATAATTCGGTTGAAACTGCTTCATCGTTCAACACTGGTCGAGGGGCAGCTAAAGCCATCGCACCTAGTGCAACACCTTCATCGTAAATATCGGTGATGAAATCATGATTTTCGAATACTACGACGGTTGCATTCTCTACGGTGGTTAAGGTTGGATCGTTTACCGATTCCGTTGTACAAGTAACCAATTCAGTAAAGCCAGCCAATGGTAGGCCAACGACATCATTTGGCACTTTAATTTTAATTGGAAGAGGTAAGAATTGAAGTCTAGCTAATGGCTCAATTGTCAGCACAGATGATTGACTGCTTCCCAAAAAACTTATCCAATGATTTTCTGTTTCACATGAAACCGTATATTGTGTTGGACCATTTCCGGTATTCCTAATCGATAAGGAAAATATTGCAAAATCACCCGGTTGAGCGCCGAGATTATCTGTACCCGCAACCACTGTAAATAGACCCTCCACCCTCTCAACTTCAGTAGTTAACTCAATAGAGTGCGAGATGGTAGGGGCGTTTTTATCCCAGAGATATAATTGTGAAACAAATGTCCCGGGTAACGCATACTGAGGACCAGCAGGATTACTGAAATCAGCGTCGATATCAGAAAAATTCAGAGAGATGATTACACGGTCACCTACATCCCCTAATGGAGCAAGTGTCCATGGCCCCGACTCATTGAAAAGTTTCCACCATTCGTCTTGCGGTTGGTGTAATAATCCTCCATCACCGACCAATTGAATTGGGGATGCTGAAATATCGACGGTTACTTCAGATGTCCCCTCATTCTTCAATTCTAATTCAAAAATCACATGGCTTGCAGAACTTGGATTTAATGTCCGATGTTTTGCTAAAATCAATTCCGCTGCATTAGATGGCACATTGCCGTTTTCCATCAATGGAGTTAATCTGACACCAATTTGGGAAACATATACATCAAATTGAATAATATTATTGTTGATTCCGTTCAACTCATCATTAAGTTCAGTAACCTCAAAGTTTGAATCTAATCTAAATTCAAGTGTATGAACCCCGGTGGTTGAAAATGAATGAGGGAATGATAGTGAATCTAGAGAGCCACCCCCTAGAGATGATTTTTGCTGAGTCAGCAAGATTAATCCTGTCGTCAAATCTTCAACTTCTATTGAATATGTACCAGTTGCTCCCGCCGCTTGGTTCCTCCATGCTGTTTCGATGAGGAAAGTATCACCTTGAAGGGGGCTTAGAACCGAAGTCGATAATGACCCTGTGAAAGTCGACAAATCTGCTGAAACTGTCTCTGTAATCATCCCACTCAAAACAAGAGCAAATCCTTGTTGAGAACCGCCGGCATGACCTATTTCAACCGACCAATTTCCGACAACTCCATTTTCAATTCGAACTCGTTCAACATTGTTCAACCTGTCTGCACTGCCAGAAGTTGTGCTAAATCCATTGATGAAAGAATTGCCATAGTAAACAGAACCATCAGGTGCTGTAACAATAAGATCCAAATCGTTAACCAATCGAGTACTGCTTTGATTTCCAGTCGCTGAACCCTCAGCATCATTCCAAACTATAGTAAAGTCAAGAGGATTGGTGCCGTCACCTGAATTCTCAATTGTGTAGATGAAACTATGACCAGGTAATAATTCCCTTGAATCATCGAAAATAATATCTAAATTTTGGCCACTATGTTGTGGATAAAGAGAATTAGATAAGTCGATTTGCCCCCATCCTTCCATAGCATTCGGGATATTTACGGATCCAATATCTTCCGCGCCGTTGATTAATATCGCCTTCACTAAATCTGAACGAGGCTCACTAATTGATTCAACATCTCGAAGATATTGGCGAACCATCGTGGCACCACCTGCAACGACTGCTGTAGCCATCGATGAACCATTCATGGTTGTATAAAGTGGCGTAACACTATTCAAGTGAGTCTCTCCAGTACAATTTAGTCCGGAGATAAATTGAGCTTCTTCAGCTCTCGCGGAACATATCATCACTCCAGGTGCGACTAAATCTGGTTTGATACGCCCATCTAATGTAGTCCCTTTGGAAGAGAAAGATGCCACCGCCCCAATCGCTTCTGTACCATATGATCCAGTAGTCGATGCGCCAACTGTAATCACATTTTTTGCAGTTCCCGGTGGTGTGATACTTTGGTATCCATTATCTCCTAATTCACCAGCGGAGAATAGAACAATGAATCTGGGATAATCTACTAAGAAAGAGTCTGCTGAACGAGAATCAGAACTATATTCACCTACCAGATTTTCGTTACCCCAACTATTTGTTTGGATGCGTGCATTCTGTTGCCAAGAATGAGAAAACATGTCGTAAAGAGAACCCCATCGAGCAAGAATTCCAGATGAATCTGCCTCCAATTGATAGAAATGAAAAGATGCTGCAGGGACAACCCCTGTAGTTAGAGCAGCCCCTGAGCCATCTCCCAGCAAGGTTGCTGTAACGTGAGTCCCATGGCCACTATTTCGATCTTGATGAGAATTATCAGGGCCGAATTGATTGTATATCGCTCGGACTCTGCCAGAAAAATCTCCATGATCTGCATCTAATCCTGTATCTGAAATAGCCAATACCTCACCACTTCCATTTAATGTCATATCAGACAAACTTAGTGCGGAATCAATTCCTGCGATAGAGCGTGCATTATTATTGTGAATAACCAATACCGAAGCAGAATCTATGGAAAGAATTCTTCCGTCCATTGCAAGAATAGGAAGCCAAGCGGCATCGACCGAATTAATCTGACATAAATGGAAATCACAAACACTTCGGTACACAGTGCTATCTGCAACTATTTTCAGGTCTGCTTCCAGTTCACTTATTTCGATTGCAGACAAATCTGAAGCAGGAGTGATATCCAAATCAATGATTATACCCGAACGGCCGGCTAATTCACTAAGCTCATTTGATACTCGCCAAGCGATTGGTAACTCACCAGCCCATCTAACCGAATTCGATTCCTGCAAAATCTTCATCGAAGAGCTGAGGTGCTCAACTGGTAATCGCACCACTAGAGCTGAATCGGGGATTATGTCTAATACACTGAATCCATTCAAATCTAATAAATCATACAAATCAGTCATATCAGCATCATTCGATTGAACGACAACCATTCCAGTTCGTAAGATTGCAGAGGGATCGAATAAATTTTCAGGACCTAATGGTATTGGGTCGGAAAGTGGATCAAAAGATCCGAATGGTGAATGAATCAATCTTGAGATCTCCCGAAGATCATATGTCGAGTCGACAACATCGGTAAATTGACTCATTTGAGAAGTAGGAGAAAGCGTTTGAGGGTTTGTGTCAATATTCAATTCTGAATCAGAAACCGAAGCTGCAGAAAGGACGCTACCCCAAGTCGAGAATAGGAGAATAAACAGAATTGGTAGTACTGACCTCCCTCCGAGCATGGCTTAGCCGACCATCAGGGGTTTTTGACTATTGATACTAGATGGTTGGTAGAATATCACACCTCGCAGAGGTGTTCAAAGGCCGTAATACGCATCAATTGCTGCATCTGTCTTAGCCACACTAGCCCGCCAATCGGTTTCGGTTCCCATCAGAGCACGGATGCAATCGACGTTTTCAGGTATCACATCACTTTCTTGGTGGATAGCTTGGAAATAATACAATCTATCGCCGACTAATTTTACTCCATCTTCCCAAACGAAAATTTCATGTAAATCGCCCCATTTCCTACCTATATCTCTGGCCATTTCCATAACTTCAGCAGTGGTTGGTATACCATCGTCTTTTCCATCCATAACAATCACACGTGGAGAATTTTTCCACATTTCGATTATCCCATCAGTAGTCAGACCGTGCCCCACTGGTAAATCTGCAATAATGGAGTGAACATGCATCAGCGTAGTTGGTACAGCTACTGCTAGAGAATTTATTTCAATTTCGGGCTTAACTGTATTTAGATCAGGCCCATGATGGCTAGGGATTTTGAGTACTGGTTTAATTGCATTAATAGGACCTTTTGTGGAGTCACCTGGGTCTGCAGCTCGGCGAATCATCGTACATTCAACCGTGAGCGAGCCGCAGCAATCATACAACGGAACGAGAGTGCGAGATAGTCCAGTAGTATTGCACGAAACAACTCTGGTGCCGGTGGCGTTCAGATTAGCACTATGGTTTGCACACGAGGTATATGAAAGGCCAGTAAGGGCGTGTTTTTCACCACCTTGGAACATATATTTAACTCCGGCATTTTGGTATTTTTGCAGATTTTCAGCACCCATTTTCCCAGGAGAGCAATCGACGACGACATCAGTTACAGCGAGCATATCTGAAATACCACCAGAACATTCGTACCCCTGAGTGGCGAATGCGGCAATTTTTTCTTGATCATCGAAGGTACAGAATAAAGGAAAACCCTTCTTAACAGCTAAATCACAGCCGAAAGAAGGACCCGTTTTTGTCACTCCGATGATTTCCATATCATCCTGTGCATCGACTACATCAGCAACACGCTTTCCAATCGTTCCAAATCCATTGATTGCAACTTTAATTTTTCCCATGACCACACCACGCGCCTAACGGTAATCCATTGTCCTAAGCGAACCTCTATCAATATACCCTTCAGGTTATTTTACAACCTAACAAACTCGCTATAACGGAGTGCTCTCACCCGTCAGAATCAAGACTACTAGCATTATGTACGCATGGGGATAACCATGCGCGAGGTCACTGGTAAGAGCATGAAATTGAATCGTGACCTCGAAAAAATGCTTACTGAAGCGCTACAACGTGACCTCTTAGTAAGAATCGGTTGGGGTCGCGGAGGTGATGAAAAACCAAAAAATGGTGAAATTGGAGTCATCACCCATCTTCCACCCAAATCAAGAGTATTGTTGTTAGGAGATTTGGGTGAATGCGCTGGCGCCATGAATAGAGGTGGGACATTAACACTGCAGGGTGGCTGTACATCGATGGCTGGTGCTTTCCAAGCCGAGGGAAGATTAATCGTCGAGAAGGATGCTGGAAATCGAATTGGAGCAAATATGAGCGGCGGGACCATCAATGTCAACGGTTCTGTTGGAAAAGAAGCCGGGTCTTCAATGAAAGGAGGATTGATTCTAGTTAGAGGTCATGCTGGTGACAGAGTTGGAGCGGGTATGCATGATGGAACAATCGTTGTCCTCGGTTCAGTTGGATCTGAACCGGGCGTTGGGATGAGAGGGGGGCGAATCATCGTCGCGGGCTCTTGTCCACCTCCCGGTGATGGCTCAACAATGCGAGGTATTGAACCGGAAGAAATATTAGATATTTCAGAATATTTGGAACCGCTTGGCCTTTCCATCAATGAAGACGCATTGGTTTTGTTTTCCGATGTTAATTCTCCACCGATTGGGGAACAGCCGGAATGCTCTATCATAGAAGGTTTCGAAGGCATTGCAGTTGTTCCAACGACTCAAGACAGACTTGCTTCACATTCACCATTAGATCCATACACACTGATATTACCCCCAGGAGAAGATAAAAAGGGACTTTTATTCCCTATCCCCTGGCTTATAGAAGGAAGTGGCACTGAAATTTCAGGTCCAAAATCAGCTGCTCAACCATCATTGGTTTCAGAAAACCCTCGGGAAATCGATTTATTGCTAATCGATGAGGATAATTTAGTAGGTTCCGCAGATTCGTTGGGAGGTTGTGCCGGCATCGTCCTAAATCTTGCAAATTTACCAGTGATGAACGATGCTGAAATAGAAGGATTATTAGTTTCTTTATCAAGCAAAATTCAAAATTCAGCTCTAGTAATGTTAAGAGATCGTGTCGATCGTGTCGATCACCTTTTCAGATTGGTCGTCGAATTAGATCTTGATGGAGCAATAATCGACGCATCAAGCCCGGGAGGAGGTAGAGCATCTGCAGCATTGCCGAGGATTGGTTTAGCTGCAAGAGCGATGGATTTGATTAACCAAGAAAGACAATTAATGATTGAACTGGATGAGCCTCCAAGTGCAGAAGATTGTCTAATCGCACGTGGAGCCGGCTGTTCTATTGTCGTAGCACCAGCGCCAGACGAAAATTTAGAGGAATACTGTACTTGGTTGGATTCTACAATCAGAGGTTGGATGAGAGAATTGGGAATTGACGGTATTGAGGAGATTAACAGAAAAAATCTGCGTGCAATGGATTATGACACGGCAGCAATAACAGGATTACGATTAATCGGATTCGATCGACCACTTCCGATTTGGCTTGGAAATTGAGGTTTTTCTATGCCGACATTAACATTTCAACATTCTATATTATCTCAATTACAACGTCGTTCGGGCATCGAATATGATGCTGAAGAATGGGAGAATCGACTTCCAGGAATTGGATGTGTCGTCGAAGTTAATGATGAAAATGGAATAGAAATAGAAATTTTTCCTGACAGACCTGATTTGCTAAGCCATGAAAACATTGCACGTGCTGCTCGTTCATTCCTTCACTCAATAGATATCACCCCTGATCTGGAAATTCGTCACGGTGAAGTTGAGATGAAGGTTGAATCATCATTAGCCGAAGTTAGACCAGTTATACTTGGTGCTATTGTGCGCGGTGTAGAGAATGGTTCGACACCCGAAGAAAAGGATGAGTTCATTCAATCACTCATGGATCATCAAGAAAAATTGCATATGACACTTGGAAGAAGAAGAAAATTTTCATCCATCGGAGTTCATGATTTGACAAAAATAACACCTCCATTTAGAGTGACAACAGTCGATGGTGGATACGAATTTATCCCTTTGGCGATGGAAAAAAAAATAAGTATCGAAAAAATCCTTACGACCCATCCTAAGGGTATTGATTACGCCCACCTAGTGAAAGGATACTCGAAATATCCAATGATTATTGATTCGAATGAAAAGGTGTTATCGTTTCCACCAATAATAAATGGAAACCATACAGCTATTAGCTCTTCTACTACAGATTTTTTCATTGATGTAACGGGTTGGGATAAACGATCTTGTGAAGCTTGCTTATTGCTAACTTGCCTCTCTCTTTCTGAACGAGGAGGAGTCATTGAATCAATTGAGTTAACCGGTTGGGATAATGAAATCTCAAATTGCCCTCGAGGAGACTCAAAACTTCACAACCTGCCTCATAGTTTGATTCAAAGAATCCTTGGCATAGAATTGTCGAATGAAGAAATTGACTTAGCGATAAAGAAGATGGGAGGTGTTTTACTCGAATCAAGAACCGTTACCGATGGTGCTGAGAAATCTGAGAAATGGGCAGATTGCGCCGTCGGTGAAAAAGAGCATGTGATTGCTATGCCAAGATGGCGCTCAGACATAATGCACCCAGTCGATATCGTTGAGGACATTGCTATCGGTTATGGCTACGACAATTTACCCGATACACTATCGACTGTTCATATAGATGCAATTCCGTTAAAATCATCACAATTAAGGCGCAGGGTGAGTTCTAGTTTGTGCGCACTTGGTTTGCAAGAAACACAGAGTCTTACCCTTTCAAATAATTTAGATCAGTTCAATAACCTGAGATGGGAAGCAAAGGGTGAGATAACTGTAATTGCAAATCCCATTACCAAAGAACACACGATTTTGAGGGAACATATTTTACCATCCCTACTGAATTTACTCGCAGCCAATCGCCATCATGAACTTCCACAGAGAATTCATGAATTAGGCACTGTAGTTATAGATTCAAAGAACCAACTGAAAGCCGCGTGGGCTTGTGCAGAGGTAGGGGGGGGATTTGCGGCAGCAAAAGGTATTGCTCAGGCACTATTGCGCGACCTTGGTGCTGAAATTAATCTTATTACTTACCAAGCAACTGCCCCTCATTGTGGTCCGTGGATTGAGGGCAGAGGGGCGAAAGTATTCTACGATGGAGTTGAGGTAGGAGTATTTGGAGAAATTGACCCAATCGTAAGCCGAAAATTTGGGATAAAATCCCCCATCCAAGCTGGTGAATTTGACATTAATGCCATCGGCCAATCAATACCCGATCCAGTTCTATGAAATAAAATCAATCTTCTTTTTTGTCTTCGCCAAAAAATTTCATCGCATCAAGAAACTCTTTGTCTTTAAGATGCAATCTGCTCGACACCAACTCATCTTGGTCATCAGTAGTTGTTCTTTCATATTCAATAACTTCGGGATTTTTGATTTTAATGGTTTTCGCCGGTTCGGGTTGTTTTTTTCTAAATGGCCATATAGGCACCATAGTGGATGAGTGGGACCTAACTCCATAGACCCTTCGTTAACTGATTCAACATAGAAGGGTAGGAATGAAAGAGTGAGAACGATGAGCCGAGACTATGAAAGAGCGGCTGAACTCGGTAATTCTCATTTTTTTACTATTAACTTCACTCTCAGCGCCGGCGGGTCTAAAAGACACGATGGAGCCTTCCAAATCTATTGAAAAAGGAGTTTCTAACGATATATTATTTCTAGGGAATTCCTATACGAATCAGAATAATCTTGCATCAAAACTCAATGATTTAATGGATTCAGGAGGAGAAGAAGTTTCAGTGAGTGCATTGACTGGGGGCGGACTGAATTTAAAAAATCATGAAGAAAAGGCCAGAGAGACTGATGATTCATGGGACTTAGCATTGAACGAAGCAAATGACTATGTTATTCTTCAAGACCAAAGTCAAATTCCATCATTTCCAACCAGTTCTACATCGTGGAGAGAGAGTAAGGCCGGAGCAATCTATCTTAACGAACGCATTTTCAATTCGAATGGGAATACAATTCTTTTCATGACTTGGGGATACAAGGATGGGGATAGCAATAATCAATGGAGGAATCCAGATTATCTGACTATGCAATTACACCTTCGACAAGGATATGAAATGTATCTTGAAAACATCACTACTGACTCACAACCTGCTTTTATTGCACCTGTCGGTCTCGCGTTCGAATATATTTACAATAATGTTGCAGATACTGGTGTCGACCCGTCGGTGGGCTCCACTTCGTTCTCAAATCTATACTCAAATGATGGGTCACACCCATCGATAGATGGAACATACTTGGCCGCATGTGTTTTCCATTCAATTCTGACAGGTAATTCAACAATCGGTCTCGATTATCCTAACCAAATTTCACCCTCTCGCGCTTTAGAATTACAACAGGCTGCTTCAGCGACGGTATTCAATAATACTCCAAATTATCTCTATCCATTCCACATCGAACCCCCTGGCATTAATTTCGGATCAGATTCAGGATCAGTATTTTCAATCGACCCAGGAATACAGATGAATTTGAATGTGAATTTTACGAATTATGCAGATCAAACAGATATTGCCGAGATAATAATCACTGGCGCAGAAGAATGGAATATTTGGTGGGGTTACAATAATGATACCACTCTTGGACATGAATTCAATGCACCATCGGGCTCCACCGGATGGGTGCAATTTTCAATCACGGCGCCAACAACTCAAAATGGACTTCCGTTAGCAAATTCAATCCACGAATTTAGCATGGAATTGATTACAGGTTCAGACGGGCGTCAAGATTGGTACAATTTTTCAATGAAATATGGATACCATCATGAAGCAGAAATTGTCGAGGGTGGGGGGATATTCTCAATATCTCCTTTTGATGTCGCTACGATTTCAATGATTGCAAGAAATTTAGGCAATACTCAACGCGATTTGGAAATCGGCATTAGGCCAGTCGATGAAAATGGAACTCCACTGGAAAATTTCGGTCAAGCATTCGCATTGGACGATTGGAATATCTTTGTTCTAGATAGGCATGAATTGAATGAGTTATATCCGAATCAAACTGCAAATATTAGGTTTCAAGTTGAATCCCCATTCCTTACTTCAGGATCCATGTTCTTTGAGGTAAAAATTTGGAATTCTGCCGCACCAGAGGACGCGGTCTATACTATTCAACGGGTGAACATTGTTCCAAGGTCAGGAGGTACATTAGAATTGAATAATATCGATTGTAATTTCGACATATCCCCAGGAGAAAGCTGTAGGACTGAATTAATCATAGAAAATACTGGAGATATACCATATGAATTTGAACTCAAACTCCTCTCTACTCCAGAATGGTTAGATGTTGATTTGAATACTAAACACATCGAGCTAAATCCCTCTGAAGTAGCTAATGGAATAAATTTGAATGCCAGTGTGAGACCTGGTACCAGTTCGAATTTACAGGCCATGATAATTGTTGAATTATGGGTGGATAATTGGAATCCATCGACAGTGGAATTTATGATTACTTCCGGAGATTATTTTGAATGGAAACTGGAAATTATTTCCACCGAAACGATAGATGAAAATAATTTAACATCGACTTGGAAATTAACAAATTTAGGGAATATTGAGGATGGATTAGTTGTCAATCTCGACGTTAATGTTTTCACTCAATTTGGGTTAATTCCTCCCGAAGGAGCGACCTTTAGCAGTTCAGGGAATCCGCGCTCCTTTGAAAGATTAAACATTCAAGTTGGGGAATCCGTTACATTTACCGCTTGGATGATAGTACCCGATGAAGCACCTGTCGACACGAGTGCGACATTAACCATCGAAGCTCATTCTATGAGAGATCCACGAATTAGTTTCACTGCGACCGATTCTGCAACAATAGGTGGAGTGGGCAATGGAGATGGCCATTCAGATGTTGAAGAATCAAAAATATTGAAATGGCTGCAGTCTTGGCACACCGTTATTCTAAGCATTTTGGTTATTATTGTAGGCAGTATCGGTGTTGCAATGGCGATTAAATATCGATTGAAAGAAGATCGAAAAAGGCTCGGATTACCTTCTGAAGACGATGGAAATGTTGAAAATTGGATGGAAAAATACTCAAAGAAAGAAACAAAAATGAAAGTTTCAATCGAATCACCCAAACAGGATGCTAGCGAATTCGCCACCAAGTTTATCGAAAAATCCGGTGGATTAACAGAAAAAATTCGCTCTGCACCTTCTCCACAAATGGTCGACAAGGCCAGTCATGCCCTCGACCGAGCAATGACAGAAGATGCTCTCGACGATATCGTAGAAATTGCTGATGATATTAATGAGGGCGAACTCATTCACCCAGACAATGTAATGCTAGACTTAGAAGATGATTTCGAATCAAGAATTTCCAGACTGCCCAAAAAGAACGATGCGGAGAAATGAAAATGATCAGCATCGGTGTCGATGAAGCTGGACGCGGCCCTGTAATCGGCCCATTGATAGTATGTGCATTGAAGATCCCTGACCTGAATCGAGATGTGCTCGAATGGATTGGTGCAAGAGATTCAAAAGAATTGACCGCAAAGGCACGTAAAATTATCGCTGAACAAATCGAGAAGGCAGCAGAAAAATATAATTGGGGGATTGGCTTAGTGATTTGCCCACCGAGTAGAATTGATTTGAATAAATCTGTTTCAGATTTGAATAGCCTTGAAATTGAATTATTTGCCGAAGCGATTAGATTATCGAGCAATTCAAATGAGAATGGAATAATTTTAGCTGATGCTTGTGATAGTAATGCTGGGCGCTTTGGTAAAAGGTTGGAAAATGCGCTAGGCGAAAATTGGGGAAATTGGGAAATAGATTCCCGCCATGGCATGGATTCAATAGATCCAGTTGCAGGAGCTGCGAGTATACTTGCAAAAGTATGTCGCGACTCGGAAATTGAGAAAATTGCAGCGGGATATGATTTCGAAATCGGAAGCGGCTATCCATCTGATCCAAAAACTCGAATCGCGATCAAGAAAATGCTCGAAGGTGAGCTCCCAGCAAATTGTCTTCGATGGACTTGGTCTACGATATCGGATTTATGGTCCGAGGTCCATTCAACTCCGGTTCCCGTAAGGACTGAAGATGGTGGTGGCATCATTCAATCCTCACTTGATGACTGGTGATTTAGACAAGCGTCAAATGCCGAAAGTAGACGGAAGAGAATGATAGCATGGTGGATTCTGACATTTGGGATTCTGAAATCATCGCTACAGTGAGGAAATATGCCCTTCAAAATGCCGTCGAATATGATGGCGCAGGCCAATCTGGATCCGTTCTTGGTCGACTTCTTGGTGAGCGTGCAGATCTTCGGAAGATGGCTCGTGAACTAAAAACACTTGTCGAAAAAGAGGTTGCTTCGGCAAATCACCTAGCCTCCAGCCAAGGCATTCAGGCAGCACGTGACGTGTTGGCTGCAACGAACCCAGAGGCTCTTCAGCGTGAGAAACAAAAAAAGCGTGTTGGGCTCAAAGATTTGCCTAATGCTCAACAAGGTAAGGTCGTTCTCCGATTTGCTCCAAATCCAAATGGCCCCCTTACTCTCGGTCATGCTAGAGGTGTTTCAATAAATTCGGAATATGCGAAAATGTATCACGGAAAAGTTGTGCTCCGTTTTGATGATACAGATTCAAAGGTAAAACCACCAATGCCAGCAGCATATGATTGGATTGAATCAGATTATGAATGGTTAACCGGAGCCAAAGCAGACATCATCATTCGAGCATCAGATAGGATACCGCTATATCTCGATCATGCTGAACAGATGCTCACAGGCGGCTTCGGATACGTATGCCGTTGCTCAGCCGCCGCCTTCAAACAATTACGTGATGGAAAAGAGGCCTGCCCCTGCAGACCTCGTTCCGTCGAAGACAATCTAATAGATTGGGAATCAATGAAAGAAGGGAATATTGCAGAAGGTGAGGCAGTTGTTCGTGTGAAAACGGAAATGGATTTACCTAATCCTGCATTGAGAGATTGGCCTGCTTTGCGTATTCAGCATTCCACTCATCCAATGGTTGGCAATCGCTTCAAAGTGTGGCCTCTGCTAGATTTCCAAAGTGCAATCGAAGACCATCTACAAGGAGTAACTCACATCATTCGTGGAAAAGATTTGATGGACTCTACAAGAAAACAAACTATTCTCTATTCCCACTTTGGTTGGACCTACCCCGAAACGCTTTATTGGGGGCGTGTAAAGGTGTATGAATTCGGTGGATTTTCTACTTCAGGTATGCGAGCTGAAATTGAAAATGGAGTTTATTCAGGCTGGGATGATGCTCGCCTACCTACACTTCGCGCACTTCGCCGCCGCGGCTTCGATGCAACCGCATTACGCGCATTTTGGATTGACCTTGGATTAACTCAGAAAGATATCTCAGTTTCTTTGCAAACTATCGAGGCTTTCAATGCAAAAGAAATCGATGCAAATTGTGAGCGACGTGCGTTTGTCAGAAATCCAGTAAGTTTGGAACTAAGAACTGAAATGGATGAAAGTAATCCAATGGACATGATTTCGGTTCCGAAACATCCAGATGGGAAGATTGAAGGGGCGAGAATTTGGAACCTTGCAAGTCAAAGAATTCTCATTGAAAAGCAAGATGCTGAAATTGAAACAATTCGCTTGAAAGATTATGCAGATATTTCCAATATTAATGGGCGAGCAACTGTGCAATCTTGGGATCGCTCAGATAGGCGTCCAATCGTTCACTGGATTCCAGAGAATATGGCACGACAGGCTGAATTATCCATCCCGAACGGCATGAAATTGCATTCAGTCAAAGGGATGATTGAAGATTTTGAATTGAATATCGGGCAAATCATACAACTAGAACGAGTTGGATTCGCCAAAATTGAATCATTAGCAGATGATTTACCGGTCAAATTAATTTGGCTCCATAATTGAATCTTGCCAACAAGGGTTCCTCGTCTATTCTTTGTACTCTCTAAATCTAATATCACGGGCCCCTGAAGGCGGCGCATTGAAGTCTTGAAGGTCGACCACAGGCCCATATGACAGGTAATAGAGTGGCTTCGGCAATTTTCCTTACCATTATGCTAGTCATGACCAGCTTTGCCTTATCGCCGGCGAGTGCCGAAGCACCCGTAGATTGTTGCACATCAACGGATTTTGATTTATTCCTAATTGGAGAATCCACTGATGGCTCGTTAACTCCCTTTCAAGGTGACCTCGATCAAGAATACTCAGTTCTAGTTACGCCTTCTATCGGAGGAGAGGTAAATATCGGTTCTTGGGAGGTCATATGGGGAATTGATGGTAGTTATCCAGAGCATGGTTGGACATTCAATATGCCGTACAAAGTCGAGGGGGCAGTCGGTGTGACGATTAATTCAACCCTCGACATCAAAATCGGCGGCTCAATCTATTCAGGGGATGCAGGAATTGCACCGTATCTTACTGGAGAAGGAGATTTACAAATAACTGTAAATGTTGATGCCGGAGAAATTCGAGATGGAGATTTAGTTGAATTGTCTCTATCCGTTCGAAGTCTATTATTCTCAAGCCCAGGTGAAGATGCTGGACTAAGATTCATCTGGGGGTCCGAGGATTATACTTCAAAAATTTCTACAAGATTTCCATTACTAGAAATAACCGCAAAAGATGCAAGTGTGAAAGGTAGGCTAATCTACTTTCCAATCATCATCAATTCAGGATTTGATGATCGTATGTGGTCATCATCGAGCGGGGGCATTTCAGTTCAAAATACTGAACTGAGTGAAAAACCAATCGCAACAAGATTAGATTCAGGAGTTGAAGTCACATTTGTCTGGGAAGCGCCAGAAGATGCTCAGAGTGGAACCTATTCGATTCGATTCCATCTCGAACCGCAATCAGGACTAGAGGTTAGTATGAGTCGTACACATGAAATCACTATTGGTGAAGATACTGGGCCAACGGGCTGGTATCCTGCCTCGGAGCCACTACAATCTGGTGGTTCAGATTTAGAAATCGATTTAGATGTAAAATTCGATGGAGATTCAATGAATCGTGTCGTATCAATTACCTTTGATGGAGCCATGTCACAATGGATGCGATGGGGACTGGATAATATTGGCAATGAAAGCTTGAATTCGAATAGTTGGTGGAGAAATCTGAACACATATTCAGATTCAGTGCCTAGTGTTGAGAAAAATAATGGTAGAGTTGATGATTCAGAGCTCCTCGCTTTAACAGCTCACCTTACAGGTTCAGGATCAGATTTACGTTCATTCATCTCAGACGGCTTATCTCTCGAGATTGAGTCACTAGTAGGAGTTAATCCAGTCGATTTAGGGCCAACGGAAATCACATTAGACATGGGAGGCACTCGTGCATTTAATGCTGAAGCAATTATCATTACAATCGATACATCTAGTAGAGTAGAATTAGGTTCTAGGCAACTTTTGGTAGAAAATTTCATTAGAAATCCAGGTAATGATTATTGGCAAGATATCGACTTAGATATAGAGATTAAGACAACGATGCTCGCAGGATTAGGAGCGATTTCTGCAGAAGAGATAGATTATAGCCATCGAAGATGGATATTTATGGAAATGATTACCGTAGATGCTAACGAGTTAGACCCAGAACTAGTATACAGAATCGAGTTTTTGCCGACCGCAAATATGGCATTTAGCCCACTTATTTCTGCAATGATTTCGGTATTCGCACTTTGTGCTGCTATCGGCATGGGACTATTGATGACTCGAAAACGAGTGAGTGTTCCGTCTTTACTAACGGTTGTAACACTTGGAGGTCTAGCTTTCATTGTTTATGTTCTAGGCATGCCAATGCAAATCGTTCTTGGAATCGTTGGTTCAAGCATCTTGTTAGTTTTCCCCGTCGCATTGGTTTCACCACGTTTGGACCCATCGAATAATCCTCGAAGAGGTAGTGGGCCAACAATTCAATGCCCGGCCTGCGATACAATCAATTCAGTAGAATCGAACGTTCGGCCATTACGATTCGAATGTAAAGGCTGTGATGTAATCCTGCGAATCGAAGAATAGTCAAATTTTTCCATCTCGCAATAATTTATCGACTAATTTTGCTGCCGCAACCGGTGCAGCATATTCCTTCCACAATTGAGCACCGGTGGTAATTTGACCTGCTAAGTCTGTCGACCATCCAGAGGATAGAACACAATGCCAAATAATTTCTTCCAATCGAGCAGTTGAAGGTGTCGAACGAGCCAATGAAGGTTTCACAAGGTGTGATAGTGCGCGGGCTCTTCCTTCTACATCCAAAGTTGGCCAACGAGAAGTGATCGCATCAAGGGCAGTTGGATCAATCCAATTGTGGATGGAAATATTCGGCTCTGGCACCTCAGGTAAACATACGACTCGGATGATTCCCTCTTGTACCAACTGATCACGAATCGCTGTGAAAACAGGATCATATGTCGTATCAAGAGAAGAATGCAGCCAGTTACCAGATAATACCCAAGGCTTCATTCGCCGCATTCTAAGCCCTTGTGGTGAAATTAATTGCCCGAGAACATTGGATTGAGCAATGGCTGTTAGCAGCCCTTTTCTCTCATCACCACGATGACCAGTTAATCCTTTCACAATTGTCCCTGCTATCGTTAATCGAAACGGATTCGTCTCTATTCTCGGGCCAGTTTCATCTCCACTTCCTAAAATATGAATCCAAGACCCTTCGCTCGGCGCTTCCAATTTAAACCGCCGCCGATAAGGAATTCCACTGTCGACTAAAGCGGCTTCAATCGGTGACAAAGACAGAGAACCTTCAATCGAAGGAGCCGCCAATAAGAGAATTGGAACTTTTGTCCGGCGAATTTCATTGGCTGCAGCGATCAGAATATCAGAAACAGGAGCGAATGGAGCCGTCTCCAGAAGCGCGGACATAACGAGGTCTGAGCGGACGTGGTTCAAATCTTCTGCGCTACTAAAACCACAATTGTTGCGATTTTATCTTTGATTGCTAAACAACTCACTCGACCATCAAGCGTAATTGTTCACGCTTATAAGCCCAAGTCGCAGGTAAGCGGCCATTACCCTTGTAATATCGCGCTAACCTACGGATTCGGGATTCGCAAAGTTCGAGTTGTCGGCGATTATGGATATCCTTGCGGTTAGCACCCAGATGGTCGATTAAGCTCAAAGCACGGCGCATGAGGTTCATCATATCCTCTGGATATGATGAAGTGATCTCATTTCGAGTCAAAATTTGTCCAATCCTTTCTCCAGTGACGAGGCGCACATCGGGAATTGCGTGTTGGTCACGAAGAATTGTACCAATCATTGCTGTTGAGTGACCTTCATTGGAATACTTGAGAACTAATTCTTCGACTTCCTTTTTACTGGTCTCCGACCATACAGGAGCCTTGCTTGCATCTGGCTTTGATGAGCCACTTGTGCCTTTTCCTTTACTGTGCATTCGAGCCATTTTGATACCTCAGGCGTGCGGGCGACCTGCTGCCCCTCTTTAATCGCTACAATCGATGTTGCGCCTTCGCCAACCTACCAGGTCCTTCAGGCCATTCCCAACCTGCTGCTTCGGCTCTTGCCGAGCCGATTAGTTTACCATTTTGATAGACTAAAACCTCATCACCAACGCGAATTTCACCATTTTTTGATTTAATATTAGTTGAAAAAAGATCTCCTTTCCAATCGAAATTATCGACTAAATTTACAATCGGAAATTTACCACTCTCGTGTAAAAGTGGTAAGCATGCTTTAGAAAATGAGAACCGCCCAATTCTTGGGTTCCACCTAGCCAATTGAGTTCTATCTTTTTTAATCGTATATATTGGTGGGCGTCCCTCGACTTTGCAACCGGACAGCCATTCGGCTGTACCATGTTGGAACAATGACAATGCACATAATTTATTGAGACGATGTATGCTTTCTTTGGGGCTTGAAAGCTTGTATTCTTGAGCGGCTCGGCCAACCTCATTTTCTAATCGGGTGAGAGATTCTGAATTTCCTGCACTCTCGCCTTGGCGTGTATCAATAATGTCAATTCCTTCAACTTCAAGATGAATTCCAGAATGATTGATGATTCTTGAATATCCATTGCGAATTGCAAATTTATGAATCATCTCCCTAATAGTAGTTAATTCATCTAAATCCCATTCCCCTGTAACTGGAATATCATAATTCCCAGCAGGCCATATATCTTCGAGTTCACGAGGAACAAGTCCCAATGGAGCTGTCACCATCACCTCATGAACTCGATTAGATGTAATCGAGTTCCTAAATCTGCGATGTGAGGCTGATAATCGATAGGGTTTTTTTGCCGAACAAGGGAGAAGTAGTAATATTTCTGTTTGATGTATTGGTGGAGAATGTGATTCGGTAATGCGCCTCTGCCAATCGATAATCAAAGCATCATTACGACTCGTATACGAATGGCAACGGAGTGGGAAATCTTGACCTTTTATTCTAGTAAGTCCTGATTCTCCACCACTCAAACCACTCATTTTAGCATCGTGACGGCGTAAACGCTCGACTGAACGAGGGCTGGACAAACTCTGACGCTCTGCTAATTCACGAAGTGAACCTTCGCGAATTGCTGAGCGTGTTTCGGCCAACGCGGCTTTCCAAGCCGCAAGTTGAGAACTCATCGTACAATCTTCATCGAGAGAATCCTCTACCGGCCTAGGACCATCTTCGGTCAGAAGAACTCCAAGAGATGAAGCATGTCTCGACCTCGAGAGGTCGAACAAATCTACCCCCATCCAAGCCAAAAGTGCACAATTATCCGGTCCACCAATACCCACTGTCCAAAGTAATGACGTTGGGAAGCGCGTACGTAGTGTATAGATCGCATCAACGAGCATTCCGGGACGCTGAGCAAGTTGCGGTGCATCGGTCAAAATAATTACCGATGGTTCAACGGTTTCATCTAATAATGAAATATCATGATGAAGTGATTGCCAAGAAACCGGCAATATTTGATCACCTGTTCCAAATTCTCCAGAATTAGATTCAGAAAGACTCGGGGGGAGTACCAAACCCTCACTTGCATGCCATACATCGGTTGAATCGAATGGTAAACAAAGATTACCTCTAGTGCTCATTTGTATCTTCGCAGGTAGTGATTTTCCATCTCTTGAATAAGATAGAGGTGCGAGAGAAATAGGTAATTCATTGTCTTCTGATCCGATTACTAATGCCGGAGACCAAGAAATTGGTGATTTGCGGTCTCCGAGTGCGAAAAGACGCGAAAAACGCTGCCTTGCGACGACACTCCGCGCCATCGCCTTCTCACTCATAGTGCGAGCGTGCCGCACGATTCGCTTGAAGGATTCTAAGGGGGAGTCGCGCCCGGCAACGCGTGAACAAGAGTCTTGCCGGCGTTCTCGTTCTTCTGATGCTATCATCGATGGTGGTGAATGTAGAAGCAGAAAGCGAAGAAAAACACATAGTAGATGAAATATTCATTTATGATTCAGGGTCATTTTATTATAGTCTTGAATGTGAAATAACAAGTTGTACTGGAATGGAATTAGAGGTAATCGATGGAAATATATCCATCTTTATCGAGGATCTCCACGAAGTCACCTGGTCTGGTTATTTAAATTCAGGTTCAACCATTACTGCAAAAATTGACCTAGAACATTCCAACAGCTATTCTTCATCGAGACTTGGGGGTTGGCTGTTGTCATCAACCGAATATTTTGATCTACCTAATTCTGTTCCTTCGCCCGGGAGCGATGTAGAATTACCAATTCTAATGCCTTTATTGCACAATTGCTTCCTTTGGAATTGCAATGATGATCAAATAAATTCATCAATTGTGATATTTGTTGGCGGGTTGGATTCGACTTCTGATAAAGATGCGATAATGATAGAGGGTAGTGCAGGAGATGTGGTATTGCTCAACAGTTTCGTAGCACCAGAAGGTGCTAATCTAGAAATTTGGTCACGAAATAGTTTAGAAAATAAACTAATAACACAATATAACCCTGAAGATTCAATAAATAAATTAATTGATTACCCACAAGATGGACAACTTTGGTTCAGAATAACTCCCGAAGTAGGAGTGAATTATTCGACATATATGTTTGGAATATCTAGAGATTCAAATATCGATGAAGCACCGGGAGGGGGAGAATTATCCAATCCTTGGAATCACGGAGAGCCTCTTTCGTTGAACGATTATACCAAATTCCGATCCTCAATCAGTTCTTTCGATGAAGAAGGAGACGCGGTTCTCTTAGATATTGGAGAAGAATATTCCTTCTCAATTACTCCCGAATATATTTCAGGGATTTGCTATTACCAGATTATATTTCACCTCGAAGACGGTTCAGAAGCAATCGAGTACATTTCCGCTGAACCGATAACAACTGAATTAACAACACCAGATGAAACTGTCGCTATCGAAGTTCGTATTACATCTGATGAGGTAGCAGTTTGGTCCTTCATAATCGATCCTATCCAACCCCCTGATGCAGGAGATTTTTCTGATGCACAAGAAGAACTTCCAATTCCCTCCGATACTATTAACGGAAATACACAATTATTACCAAATGAGGTGTATTCTGGCCACCTTCATTCAAATGATAATGTAGACATCTACCAATTAATCATCACCGACGAAAATGGTTCGCGTATCTTCATCGATAGCGGCACACTATCGAGGGTGAATTATCAAATCCAAGCCCTCGACCAAATCACCGGAGCAATAGTAAACACCACCGATGGTTCAACAATTATTATTCCAAAAGGATTTCATGCTATTCGTATCGAGAGGCAGGGAGATCAAGGAACTATCATTGATTATTCCTTCGAAATAGGTTACCTTGGCCCTCATGAACCACCCGAACCAGGAATTTATACTGATTTTTCTTATCTATTCACCGATTTTTATATTTTGATTGGGGTGGTGTTGCTATCTCCTATCTTATTGGTAATATTTTGGAATCGTCGCTCTATATTCTCTGGAGAAAATTTACCGGTTCAAGTTGAAAAACATGAGCGGAGACGTCTTCAACGTCTTCGAGAAAGATTGTCGCTGGCTCTGGCTAGCGATTCGATTGATGAAGGTGCGATAGAATCGGCATTACACCAATTAGGAGATAGTCCGTGGAAATCTATCATCAGCGAATGGGGAGAACCGATCTTAAGGCATATGACCGAGCAAGTAGAGGTTTGTGTCTGGCGTATACGAGAAGGTACTGCATCCTTATTGCTAGGCATCAGAATAGGAGATAAGGATTGGAATTTAGCTGCAATGCGAGTCCACGCGCCAGAAGGATCACTGGTTAGTATCAATGATGTTTCCCCATCAAGATTATTCCAAAACGATGAGATTTTTCTCGATAAAATGAAAGCCCGTTCGCAATTATTTTTGAGAATTACTCTAGACGGAAACCCTTCAAGTCTAGGATTTCAGTTATCAGGACTTGTTGATGAACAACCTCTCGCAGCAGTACCAAATAGAGCAATCGATTGGGATGCGCCTATCGAATGAACCTATCAAGAATGACGACGTTGTCGGGCTTCAGAGCGAATTTTTTCTTCTAACATAACTGAGTCGATACTTAGTTCCCCCCGTATCCCTTCCAATTGTTTCTTCAAAGAACGAGGCGTTTTTTCTGGAATGTCGAGTTTTAACAACACCATCACCGAGCCGCGGCCAATTCGACTTCTCTGGCTCGGCAATCCTCTGCCGCGCAAAGAAATTGTATCACCAGGTTTCGATCCGGCTGGAATTTTTATTATCAAATTGTCACCATCAATATGAGGTATTTCTACAATTGTTCCAAGTACTAAATCGGGATAACTAACTGGCAAGGCCATCAATAAATCTGAACTATCTCGCTCAAACCACTCGTGATCCTCAACCTGAATTTCGATATAGAGATGACCTGGTTCACCACGATTGCCTTTTGCAGCTTCACCATGTCCCGACATCCTTAATCGAGTACCACTATCGATTCCAGGGGGAACATGAAATTGCATTTTCTTTGTACGAGATGCTCTTCCCTCTCCCTGACAGCTTGAACAGGGATTTGGAATTATACGTCCATCACCACGGCAACTCGCACAATTGCTGACAACCTGTTGAGAAAATGGCCCTACTCTCTCAATTCGCTGTACTCTTCCTCTTCCATCACATGCAGGACATTCTCTAATCTCATCTGGGCTCTTTGAACCCAAACCTGAACAATCATCACAAGACTTCAGCACATCGATTTCAATAGAATCATCAATACCGTCCATGGCTACTTGGAAAGGAACTTGGTGGTGAACTAGTAAATCCGAGCCGCGCTGACGGCGTTGTCTACCTCCTGCAGCCCCCCCGAAAAGAGAACTGAAGATTGATTCAAATCCACCACCACCAAAAAGATCATCGAAATTGATATTGACACTTTGAAATCCGCTCGGACCAAACGGTGAGCCACCCGGTCTTTGGTGACCAAATGTGTCAAATTTTCTTCGCTCATCAGGGTTTGATAAGACGGCAAAGGCTTCCTGAACTTCTTTGAAAAGTCGCTCGGAATCAGGGTTATCAGGGTTCTTATCTGGATGATGTTTTCGAGCTAGGCTACGAAAAGCATTTTTGATTTCTTTCTCTGAAGCAGATCTAGAAATTCCGAGAATTTCGTAATAGTCACGCTTCTCTGCCATCTTCTCACCTAAGCGTGGCTCCAAGGGACCCTCTTTGAATCTCTCCATCCTCAATCGAGGAATGAACCACAAGAAGAACAATACGGAATTCCAGAATGGTTTAGTGTCCCACAATCATTACAAGAGACTACAGATTTAGCCATGGTAGAAGCCGCCGGTTCATTCCAACGAGATTTTATCAAGTCACCTTTTTGTGATTTCATTCCTTTTGCAGATGCTTTTGCGGCTTTCAACTCAGCTTTTGCCCGCGCTCTTTCTACTTTCAATCGCTTCTTTTCAGTTTTCTTTTCGGCTTTGATTTTTTGTTTGGCCATGCGATTAGCCGCAGAGGAATCAAGACGGTCGGAAATTTTTGCTTTCTTCGGATTATTTCCATCGACTACTTGTTGGTCAACTAATGTGTTGATTCCACTCAAATGAGTAACTACTTCTGTTTCAATGTCTTCTTCAACTTCTACTTCGGGAGATTCTGCATTCATAGATCCGATACTACCAGACATCATTGTTTGGGTTCGTAATGCACTCTTGCCTGTTTGTTGATTAGAAGCCGCTGATTCTAGTTTCTCAATTGCGATATCTCCCTTATCCCAAAGCCCTTTATCCTCTTGTGTATATAATTTTGTCAATCGCTTTATCGCAGCAGAGCGGTGATATTCATGATCTTCAACGACACGATATTTAAGGAACATCAAAATACCTATGATGATAGCTGTGGAATGTATTCCAATCTCGACTAAATAATCATTTGATATTGCCTCGTCGAGTATCGGTAATCCAAATCTTAAGGCAACAACACACATAGAAGGTGCGAGAAATAAAGCTACTCCAATGCCAGGTGAACGTTCCGTCATGATTCAAGGTGGATAGTTTCAGGTTTGAACCATTCGTGTTGTTGCGAGGTAGATGAAACAGAGAACATATGACCCATCGGCACCCGGAGGGAGTCATGGAGCCGATGATTAGTGTCTCAACGACTGTTCGAGCATGGGAGGATGCGCAGAAAGTTGTCGAAGCAATCCAGAAATTATTCCCGGATTGGGTGCCCGATAGGATTCCTGAGCGAGCATCATTTCCTAGCGATCGACGAGCTCAACTTATGCACGGAAAGGCCGAATCATTAGAATTAATTTTGAACTTGATGAGAACTCAACGAATTTTAGACACTGCGCTAGATGCAATGTCGATGAACCTGGAATTTGACACAACAGTTTTCGACCTTTCCAGACAGGCTGCCATGGCGGGAAAGGTTGCTTTTGCACTTGAAGATATTAATCTGGGTGGGAAATTAACCGTCAGCCTTTCTGGAGAGGACTTAGGCCTATGGATCGAGCAACAAACTTGGCACGAAGGAAGAAATGAAATTCCTCGAAGCACTGGTGACGATTTATCGATGAGGAAGAGTGGTTTCCCAGTAGAATGGTTCGACAAAAGGGGTTATCCAACCATTAATCAAGAAGATGAGGGGAGTCCCTGACTCTGCCATTCTTGAATAATGGGTAAATCCGCAGGTAACCATTTTACCGACAATAACTCATTTTTTGAAAGCCAACGAATTTTATCATGTTCAGTGGGGTTAACTTCGTTTGGATTGATAATTCCGCAATTCAAAATTCGTAAATCTACTGTTCTATCATCATATTCATGAATTATGTTTTCAACCGGTTCCGCTTTCGAAATTAGCACTCCTAATTCCTCATCTAATTCTCTACGAAGAGCTTCAAAATCACTTTCAACGCCATCGACTTTTCCACCTGGGAATTCCCACCAACCTTCCCAAACATCACCAATTGGACGACGACATGCCAATATCTCTTGATCTGAATTGAAGAGCAATGCCCCGACAACGTGCATATATGGTCGATTAACGAGACAATTTACAATTCGTTTGACTACATTAATTTGAACATTCAATTCCAGAGATTCTTCTGGTGGCAAATGAATGAATATCGCTGGTAGTATTCGTCCATTTGAATTCGATAATCCCAATTTTATGATTTCATTGAGAGTGCGATAGATTGTTTCATTGCATACATAACCACCAGCATCCTCACTCCAGCAAATATTTTCGTCGTCGTCAAATTCCTCATCAAAGACATGGATTGAAACTGTTGTTTCTAATCGGTCAGTTCCACCTTCAATAATCTCACCTGATTTTATTATTCTACCTGAATTATCTTCCTCATTCATCCGAAATTGGTTTTTACCAAATCGTTCTAAAGAAATATTTTGCCTTTTTGCTGCTAAACCTAAATGTAAAATTGCATCGAATATATCTCCCTCTCGTAATTGTGATGCAACTTTGCTCGCCCCCACTTCATCGACGGATAAAATATCGGTTTCCAACTCAACACCTTCGATACCATCGATAGATAATTGTTTTACTATCAACTCAGAAATATTTTTTGAATTATTCGAAAAAACCGGGAATCCTGTTACCAGAACCTTTGGCGTTGCCATTAGAGTTTCCAGAGAGTATCTACTGTTGGCGTTTTCTATGGCCAAGACAGCGTCAGATTGATGATTGGTATATGTTCAGACCAATCTAATGGTAGAGGAGTATGTGGTGCGAGTTGCTCCGGAAGAAGAGCCGAATCGTGTGAATCCCCTAAGTGTATTTGGCGTAATTTGGTCAGAACTCAGCGGTGGAATTGGGCCTTGGGGTACATTTCGACCGTTAGTGGCTCTCGCATTATCTCTGATTCCGTTTTTATTCCTTGGCCAACACTTCAATCGCCAACATTCGAAAGCGGCCAGTTGGTTTTTGATTCAATTGCCACTGATTGTTTCAGTAGTACTTTGGCCGCTCTTCTATGTCTGGTCAATCGGTGATGCATGTTGGGTTTCGAGTAGAATTGTCGCATCCACTCAAAATGAATGATCTAAAAATTTTCAGGCAATTCAAAGGGACTGAAGAGATGACCGGGGCTATTCGCGCTGACCAATTGTTTCCTAGCCACTGTTTCCCAATCCCGTAACAATGTCAGACCGTTAATCAATGGTATTTCGGAATTATTCAGAATCGTTCGAATTATTGTATCAAATATATCCATCCTGTCTTGATCAATAGTTGAGATTACCCTCTCAATTGGGAATGAATCGATGGAGGGGTTTTGACCATCCATATCGATATCCCAGGGTTGAGTTAATTCAATCGGCAAAATTTCACCGACAGCATTGGCCTTTGTGGTTAATTCATCACGTAATATCCCGATATATTTTGAAATTACTAATGCGACTTCAACAACCGGCAAACTGTATTGTTTGACGAAATTTGACATATTTTCTTGAAGGAATAATAATTTTTCTTCAATCGGCGCGTCAACGCTCGGAAGTTGACTATCCTCCATCAAGTCAACCCAATCGTGATGAGCAAATTAATGAATCCGCCCACATTCAGAAAATTAAATATAAAACAAGAAAAGAATCAGAGGATTAAGTCGTCCTGTCATCGTATCGAATTGGAGAACCACTATTTCCACGGACACCATCGAGCATATCGTCTTCGATTTCAAAGAAATCGTTCATCCAATCTCCATCGGTATCCCAATTTGTTGGATCGGTCCCATCGGCGATTTGGTCACCATCTATATCCAAAACCCACCAACCGAATACGTATTCTCCAAGTCCAGTATTCGGCAAATGGTACTGATCTCCAGCGAATCGTTGCCATGAATCTGTCCATTCGCCACTACACAATGTTTGATCATCAGAGGTATCTAGATATTGGTAATCTACATCGTTGTCATCAATTATCAATGCGAACAAATCGTCCGCATTATTGATCCGGTACATGCGGAAATAATTCGAATTAATTGCCGCAGAACCAGCACATGTACCAAGAAGGGATTCTCGTAATTGCCACCATTCTTGCACATAATCACCTGAACAATCGTAGAGCATAGCTTGTCGAACTAGCGTAGGTGAGGATAGAGTGGCGTTAACCACACCATAGTATTCTTGGAAATTATTGTACGGCTGATAAATGCATGAGCCACTAGAACAATCCCATCCCCCGTCTTTATCTGCATCTTGTCCAGCATCATCAGGATCAGTTGCATCATGGGTAAACCAAACCCAATTCAAAATAGGGCGAGCAATTATTCCTCCGGTAATATCAACCGGTTTCCAATTATTTGTCGTTACTTGCTGCCATTGAACTTCGATTTTTAGATAAGAAGACCAGTTGTCATTCGTTTCATTCCAGCCACGATAATACTCATAGAAATCAGGCATCATATCGCCATCTGTATCATTATCGAGTGGATTTGTCCCATACTTGAACACCTCGCGCCCATCGCTCAAATTCATGTTTTGAATATAATCGGTTACTTCACCGTTCAGGAAGACAGGTTCCATCACCATCGAGTCATCATCTGAATCTGGGTTGAGAGGGAGCGTACCATTCTCATATTCCATTAGATTACCAAAGAAAAGCCCAAGAGAACCATGACCAATCTGCATATCGCTACCAAGGGCGGTAAATTCACGACTTTCCCAGGAACCTTGTGTTGCAGGGGTGTCGAGCCAGTTACGGTCGTACCAACCATCGGCATCTGGATCGTAATCAACATCCAGTGGATTTATTGGATTCATCGACCAGCGATAATCATTAATTGGGAGAAATTCGCCGTAGATTGAGAAACAGAATTCCCAACCATCCGGCATACCATCTCGATCTGAGTCATCGTCAGTAGGGTCGCTAATACCAGCTAGGCTGATATTGAAATTATTTGAATCGTGCTGATTGATTAGACCAGCCCGTTCAGCCGAAATCAAACTTTTAGACACGAATTGCACATAGAGTTGGCCGTATGCAGCACTAGGAAACATTCCTTCTTCATCGATGTAAGCATTAACTGCATCAGCTCCGTAAGAGACTAAACCGGTTCCGTTAGGTATAGTATCAATTGCAGTTTTCTTTCCATAGATTCTACTCTCGTATTCTGCGAGATTGTCAAAGGATTCGGAATCAGAAATAATTCCATCATCATTGCAATCAAAGGAATCGCCATCAGTATCAACGTGAATATCTGTATCGGTTAATGGATTCATTTCCCATTTATTGCTCTCTAAATTCCATTCTGTAAACCAATATTCGTATCCATCGCTCATTCCATCTCGATCAGTGTCATCTGAAGTTGGATCAGATACACCAAGCAATGCTTGCAACAATGGCTTGGCGGGCTTACCATCCTGCCAATCTTGAAATTGTTCCAGCGCAATTAACGCCCGTCCCTCTTTATTGAATAGAATGCGATAAACTCGATTCACCGCTTCATCTGGGTCGAGCAATTCCGCCTCTTCCCACATCCGTGGGGCATCGGGCGGCGACAATCCTCCGTTCGCTGGGTTGTTAATTGTCAGATTAAGTTCGATTTGATCAGTAATGCCATCCCTATCTGAATCATATTGACCGTCTCCGGCAACCAAGGGGTTCAATGTCCAAACATTATTTGTTGAATTCCATTTTGTAAAAATTAATTCGATACCGTCTAACAATCCATCCCCATCGGTATCGGGATTGTTTGGATCCGCAGTTAATCCAGTCAAATTTTTCTGTTCTTCGGTCAAGAAAGTTCCAAAGGATTCCGAAGATTCAGCAGATAGCCATGGATTTGCGAGCAGCTCTCCGCCAATTGGTAATAGGTAAAATTGCGGAACTGTGATTAAATCATCAGTTTCACTCAAATTTCCATCAATGACATTGTATTCTTCCCAATTATTCATCCCGTCACCATCAGGATCGCCATTTTTGTCACGTTCATCAACAGGATTCAATGTCCACTTCTCATCGAAAAGACTCCAACGTGCGTAATAAAATTCCCAACCATCAGGCATTCCATCACGGTCAGAATCTGCAAGCAAAGGGTTTCCTGAGCCTATATCAAATGAAGTCGTTCCATTAACCAAACTCCGGTATGCGGGACTGGTGTATTCGCCAAATGATCCTCCTGCAAAATCTTCCCAGGTTAGATTATAGAGAACGGTAGTGAAATTTTCTGGGAACGGTATTGCATTATTCGTACTATCTCCGAATATAACTTCAGTCTTCCAATGATATTCTAGCCAATTTACTAAACTCTCCTCGAGATCGAGTATTCCATCATGATTAACATCATAACCATCTCCATCTGGATTGTTCAATGCATCAGAACCATTCAATGGGTTAATTCCCGCTTCATCTCTACTCCAAGAACAAGTATATCGTGCTTCCCAGCCATCAGGTAAACTATCTCCATCAGAATCAATATTGTTAGGATCGGTCTTTGTCCAATTCTCAGCAGCCTCAGATGTTTCGCCGTGGCTCGGCAATCCATCTCGCAATACCTGATCGAGTAAGGCACCCCATTTGTATTCACACAAATTCGACAAACCGTCCCCATCTGCATCGAGTTCTGCATCGGCTGAATCTCTTGGATTCAATGTCCAGAGGTTTCCACCGTTATACACATCGCCAATCCATCGGCGATGTTCAATCTCCCATCCATCTGGCATTCCATCGCCATCTGAATCTAAGTTGGTTGGATCAGTTGGACCATCGGTTCCGCCACCAGCTCCAGATCCTAACCATCCTTCATAATGTACAGTTTGTGCAAAGTCTCCGGCAGTTTCATCACAAATATATACTGTATTCAAATAATGGCAATCAAAATTTGTTGATTCAGCAAACCATCCCCAATATTCCTCACCATCAGTAAGTCCATCGCCATCCGAATCCATCTCCCTTGGATCGGTACCGTTGAAACCCCCATCGCTGGTAGAAATAAATCGATATTCGTCAAGATTTGTCCAACTACGATCAATGCCTTCTCCTGACGTAGGAGTGAAGTGAACTCCATCAGCATCAGCATCGCGATCACGATCGTAGGGATCGGTAGGATCTAAACCATAGATGAATTCCCAACCATCTGGCATTCCATCCAAATCAGAATCCATCGACATTGGGTCGATAGGCATGATATTCATGAATCGTCCGGGTGAGATACCAGCGAATAGGGAAACTCCATCCGTGCTTTCAAGAGTCACCAATGAAGTCACTAATCCAGGAAGATGCGTTTGATTATCAGCGAGACCAGTAACACCGTGATGGCCACCATCGAGAACCCATGTTCCATCTCTAGAACCAACAAATATCTCATCATTAGTCGTGTATATCGAATGAATATCATTCGCCCCATTTGTCCAACGCTCAAGATTCCACATTCTATCTGTATTGAACGCGCTCTTTGGTGTTGTCACCAATTTTGACAAGTCGGTTAGGTGTACTCCTCCTGCGGTTCCCATCCAAAATCCTGTGATTTCTTCGAATTCACCAGATGAGTCTTTTGAACCTGCATTTACAAGGACGTTTACTATTGCAGATTTTGAAACATTCAGTAAATCAGCACTTTGGACATAATTTTCTGCGTTTTCTGAATTGAAAACCCACCAAGGCCAACCTATTGAATCTGAACCATCGGTTGTATTCCATGCAATTAACCCAGCATCTGTCCCAATAACCAATAATGGGCCACGGCCATCCATCTCAATGTGTAATGCTGTGTTAACAGTAACATCTGCCGAGCTAAGTAAATCAGAGACGTCCTCACGAAAAATTGGTTCAGAAATCCTTGGATCATCGCTCGAATCATCACTGTTGACGACAATCGTCCAAGCCTCCCCTTTACCAAAAATCATCATTTCAAGCAATCCACTTCCTGTTAGCAATGGTACCATAGAGTAAATTGGGCCGATTTCGCGATAAGCCCCCTCGGTATTCAAGGATGAGTCAATTTGTGGTAATCCACTCACCAACTCGATGCTCAATATACCCTCATTGGTTCCTATAATGAGATATTCAGATATACCATGATTCCAATGATGCATAGTGTACATCTCCAAACCATCGGGCAATTCGTAAAGTGTTGAACTCATACTGAATGGGTCGAGAATTGTAATTCCATATCGTGAACCAACGATAAGTCGATCTCGTTGTTGGTCAGGAATTACGGAATGAACTGCACCGTCAACGAGTTGAGGCGAAGTTGATTGGTCAAATGAATAAATTTCATCTCCACTATTCGTCAAACTGACACCTCGAATACCAGGAGTCACCCAAGCACCACTATCATAGTGTATCATGTATTCTTCGTAATTGCTGAATGCCTCGCCCCAAGCTGCGGTTGCAATCGATGTATCTGGGATAACATAACCATCCGCATCTAAATCCCAACCATCACCATCACTATCGAGGATAGAGTCACTCGCGTTTCTTGGATCCAATCCATAGTGAACTTCCCAACCATCAGGAATTCCATCGCCCGGAACGGCTAAGCCGATGGCGATAATTTCTGACCAAGTGTAATAATCAGAATCAGACTGAGTTGGATTGCTTCCTAGCCAACCATCATCTCCGGTTTCCCGGCTAATTTCAGTTTGGCAGGCATTCTTGTCCAAACCACTGATTTCTCCCGAACACCATAATCCATCACGCTCTGTAATCCAATTATCTGGCATACCAAAAGCATACTCCTCTGAATTCGTATACATTTCTCCGGCATCGATTGTACCATCCCGGTTGACATCGAAGCCATCGCCGCAGCCAAATGTAAAATCTTGACATCGGTCGATATCATCGTATTGATCGATTGGATTCAACGGGTCAAACCAAAGACAATTCCATGCATTTGTAGCATTAAGATATCCTAATCCGCCCTCAGTACACATGAAAATTTCGTAACCATCTGGTAAACCATCACCATCGGTATCAGCAACACGAGGATCGAGAAATTCACGTAATCCAGATTCTGACAACTCAGGTGGTTTACCAGTCAGGGCGATACGATCTGTAAAACACTTGTCGAGAGTGAACGGCCAACAATACTCGAGTAAGGCGCTTGCACCATCTCGATCAAAATCAGTCATATTATCAGTTCCGTTAGTAGGATCTAAACCATTGATGCGAACCACACCAGTAGATGTTTCAAGGAGAATTTCATTTCCAAAGATTGCTTCATGTAAATCGGGAATTTGATCATTGTCAGAATCAGTCACAGGAGGGGCCCCCCCATGTGCGTCGCCAGGGTCGATATGATCTACTGGGGCTTGAGGCCTAGTTTGTGAAACGAAAGCCAAACTACTCAATATCAAGAGAGTCATTAGTACTGCGGACTGCTTGCGACGCACGACATCACCTCCTCTAGAAATACTAAGCCGTCTTGTTTGATTTATGACGGTGATGGAGCGTCGTTCGGACACGACCGTCTGAAGATAAAAATATGGTGATGTTACAAAGGTAAAAAAGAAGAAGTAATTCAGTCGATTTAACGGATTCATTCAAGGGGTGTCTGTCATCACAATGTATCGATTAACATGGCGTTAGAGATAACACCTCTCGGTTCAGGTAGTAGAGGTAATTCTACCTTGTTGAAATCTGGTTCGACAATGGTGCTAATCGATTGTGGATTTTCCTTAAAACAGCTCGAATTACGGTTGAGTAGAATAAATGTAAATCCTCTTGAGATCGATGGGATTTTTATCACACATCATCATTTAGATCATGCAAAATCTGCAAGACGTGCATCAGAAAAATGGGATGCGATTTTGCATTGCAGCCCTGAAACTGCGATTCGAATGGGATGGGCTCCGATCTCTGAGTGCAGAACATTTGGTAATGTTGAAAGGATTCAAATTAGTGATGAAATGAGCTTATTACCAATTCCAATTCCACATGACGATTCAGATAATGTTGCAGTCATTGCAACAAATGGAGACGGGCATCGGGCAGCAATAGTAACTGATTTGGGTGAAGCAACCCATGAACTAAAGAGGCATCTAAGTGGTTGTTCACATATTTCTATCGAGGCAAATTATGATGACGAGCGTTTAATGACGGGCCCATATCCTCATTCATTAAAGCGCAGAATAAGTGGTCGAGGAGGCCATTTATCCAATCTTCAAACTGCAGAAATATTACAAGACATCATGAATCCAAAACTTCAGAGTATCGTCCTTTGTCATCTTTCTGAAAAAAATAATGCGCCACATCTAGCAGAAAGTGAAGTATTGATGCATATTGGAGAAGATTATTCAGGTACAATTTCAATTTCGACCCAAGACGGCCCTGAATTCACAATCCGTGTTGGAGAATTAAAGAATAAAGATGTAAGAATTCGATTATAATCAATGACCCGTAATAACTCGATGAACTGAGTTTTGAACTTCTCTCATTCGATCAACTGCTCCTAATTCTCGGAAAACGGTCAAAGACCTTTGAAGATAATCCATTCGTTGAGACCTATCGTTTTCTACCTCTCCTAATCGTGCTAATAATTCTCCTTGAAGGTGGCGGAAATCGTTCGCTTCAGCGAGTGCTAATCCTTCTAGATAATGTTCAGCAGCCTCATCCTTTTGATTAGCATCGCTGAGAACGTGGCCTAGAAGCATCTGAACTTCGACTGCACTATGTGGGTCAGCTAGTCTGGATAATACTTCCAATGCTCCTGAATAATGCATCATCGCCAAGTCGTTGTCTTTAATCCGTGCATAATATCGACCAAGTACTGCTTGAGAACGTGCATGTAGAGTTTCATCACCGTTCTCTTTTGTTTCATCGTGAGCAATCATTGCATGATTTCGAGCTCGATCAAGTTCCCCCATCTCAAGGAAGGCGGATGCGAGTCTAATCCTCGATTCACAAAGTCTAGGGTTGTCTTCCGATTCAAGTAATTCCTCGACATTTCCGTAAACTTCCAGTGCGTGACGATTATCTCGACGTCGGCGGAAAATATAGCCCATATTATTGTAGGATCTAGCTGCAGCAACTGCATCCCTAATAGCAATTTGAATTTCTAGAGCCTTTCTGTGTAATTCTAATGCATCGTCAGTAGCGCCCCGCTTTACTGCTATATCTGCCCGAGCAGAATATAGGCGAGCCAATTGATTGCCTAACTGATTCTTTTTCGCGGAAGTAATTGCAGATTCATACTCTAATTCAGCCTCATCCCATCGGCCTTGTAACGAAAGAATATTCCCTCTTAATTCACGAACCACGCCCCAACCTTGAGCATCAAATCCATCCTGATCCAACGCACGCAATATTCCCAATAATTCAGTATGGCCGGCTTTAACCAGACCATGGCCTTCGTTGGTTAGTACTTCTGCTAATTCTTCAATTCGATCCGAACTATAAAGATGATAAATAAACTCAATTCGATCGGTTGGGCTAACTTTACGAGTTCGATACCAATCTACTGCTTTACCATGTAACTCTAGTTTGAGTTCAGATTCCATAGATCTCACTAAAAACTCACGGACTAAATCGTGCACATCATAATTCTCACTATCAGCTTGACGAGCAAGCCCTTTCTCAACTAATTCATCAAGTAAATCAATAACTATTTCTTGCTCACTAAGTGCATCTAATGACATCGGCTCACGGAATACAGCAATAGATCCTAGTAGCCTCTTTTGTGGCCCAGAAAGGCGGCTGAAAATTTCTTGCTCGACGAATGCTTCTAATGTTGCGTGGAAAGTTCCACCCACACTCCCTCGATTAATCAATTCAAGTATGAGAGGATGGCCACGAGAAAGTGAATAAATATGTGAAAATTGTGTTGTTTCAATATCAGGCATTGCATTGAGAATTTGTCGGCTTGAATTTTGATCGAGCCCTTCTAGTGGCATGACCAAAGTCAAAATTTTCCCACTAGAATCTTGGTCAGGAATAACCATACGGAAGGACCGAGAAAACATCATTAGGCCAACTTCATCTAATTCCGGGAACTTTTTAGAAAGTCCACGTAATATTGAGATCAATGTTTCATCTCCAACTTTGTGTAAATCATCGATGACGATAAGTGCTGGTGAATAGCCGATTCCTTCGATAATCAAATCGACTGCGACTGATGCCTGCGGGACTGGAGTTGCAGATAAATAATCAGATAAATCGTTAGAGCCCATCGCAGAGAGCCACTCTCCGAGCGCTTCAAGAAATGCTCTCGAACCTTCCCAATCTTGGCATCGATGATATATCAGATTACGGCGGTGGGTGAATCTCTCCAATACCTTCCCAGCCAGGGCAGTTTTCCCAATTCCTGCTATTCCAGGAATCAATATTGAAGAGGATTGGGCTTCGAGAAGTTTGACTATATCTTCAACTTCCTTTTCACGGCCGTAAAATTTTCTTGTTCGAGGCAGATCATTAAGAGAGTAAATCAATTGTTTCTCAATTTGCTTAGATAAATCTCTCTCGATTAATTCTGCTGTAAGCACAGATAAATCAACCGAACCATTATCATCAATATAGCGAAGAAAATCCACATGACGTAATGGTAAATCGGTTATATCCAGTGCTGAAGAGAGTACAACCGTCTCAGATCTCCCATCAGGATGAATTAATCTAACTGGTTGTTGGCTAACAGTATCCCAAATACTATTGGCGACTTCTACTCCTGCATCGGTCAGAAAATATGCCTTTCTTTTTCTTGAAACACCAGTAACATGCGCTTGGCGTTCAATAAGTAAACCTTGTTCACGCATTCCAGATATCGCTCTTGGAACATTTGAACGAGCGATAGAAACAGCATTTGCAATACCCATCTGGGAGAGGGCGAAAGGAACCTCGACCCTCTCCGAATAATCGACATAATCACGTAGATGTAATAGGATACGTTCCTGAACACCTGGACGTGGCAAGGCCATGCTCGTCATATTTCGACTGCGTGCTAATTCATTCAAGAATGTTCGTGAAGGGTGATAATCAAAGTATCATCAATTATTGTAGTTTGGATCTTCTATCCATTCTTCAGATTCTTCGTCCCAAATCCATCCCTCATCGCTAGATTCTTCAGTACTTCCATCATCTTCAGAATCAGTAGATTCTTCGTCCTCTTCAAACTCCACAAAGAAATATGCAAATGCTCCTCCGAACAGACCTAAAACCATAATCGAGATTATTATTATTTTCACTAATGACATTCCTTCGTCAACTTCTCCAACATATATTTTCTCTCCTTGGTAAATTTCTCCAGCATAACGGAATTCTGGAATCGATGAACCTCCCAATATCCTTGAGGCAGGTATTCCGAGAATCCATGTGGCATTGTCACTAACAATTGTATTATTGACAGGGTTCCCATCAATGGTTACTACTACGGTCATTCCTGGTAGTGCGACACCGGTGAAAATTGCTAATTCACCATTCTGAATCCTATTAGATTCGGGAGAAAATATTTCGAAATCTATTCCGACGATTGTGAATGATACTGGCATTGAGTTCATTTTCGAGCCATGGGGATCAGCCGCGACAAATACAACATTTTCTAATGTCCAAGTATCCATGTCTGTATCATAGAAAAACATAGAAATCGGATCATAGACAGCAATACCATCGACACCGACGTTGATTACATTATCGTAAACTGATAATATCAATTCTTGATTAACATCGGAATCAGAAAAGAATTGCATTAAATCAATTGTGCCTTTGGTACAGCGATCTTGATTTAGTGATTCGATTTCACAATAAAGTGTGATGTCTTGTACCCAATTTGTTGAATCGAATGATGGTTGATTATTTCCAGCATCTGGTGGATTATCTGCTGTGATAGCGATTGTTGTCATCTCACTGTAATCGTATCCGTCATATGCAGTAACTTCAATCGAATATTGATAATCATGAATCAAGTGCGTTGAATCCCAGTTGGCTACCCAACCACCATTCGGTAATATCTCAGTCACTGATTGTTCGTGGACAATTGTACCGCCATTGTAAATATCTCTGACAGTAATGTCTATTCTAGAAACTTCACCATCATTATCTCTCGCAACCCCTTGAATCTGAGAATTTTCTCCAACAGACATTCTATCGTTATCTTGTGGTGAAATCAAACTAACAAACGGTATCGAATTGGAATTGTCCACAGTTAATGTAAGGACGACTGGCTCACATTCATCAATCACTCCAATGCAGAAATTCTCATCGGATGCCCAGATTGTAAATGTATAGTCAGCAACTGTCCTAGGTTGTCCACTAAAGTCCCAATTCCAACTCCAATCGGAACCACCTGATGTAGGTGTGACACCCTCAAAATTAGGGCCACTGATATGGAAATATACAGAGCCGACATCCTTACTACAATCAAGAGGGCAACCGTATTGATCGAAGGAGGTTCCTTCGAAAGTTATCGAACCATCAGACCATGTTGAATGATCACTTGGTGTCATGACTGAAATTGTTGGTGCTGCTGTATTCAATTTGATGGTTCGGGAAATAATCGGACTGTAATCAATACCATCATATGCGCGGAATTCAAAGGTGTAATCGCCCTCTTGCCGATTAGACATATCGAAAGAATAGTACCAATCGGAAAATGGATGATTATGCCTAGTTACGGTTCCTGTTGCCATTCCACTATCATCGACAGCGAGACTAGCTTCAATCCATTCGCTTGTGAATGGATCTCTGATTTCAATGGAGTGAACATATCCTTGTTGATCCCATTGAGCTAATTCATCGGTAGCGTAGAAACCGGCTAATTGTCCGTCGTGAGCGGACCCGGTGAAATTAACAATCCTACGGAATGAATGCCCCTCATTTTGACTGACTGACACAGTAGGGCCATCATTGACCAGATTAACCGTTTGTTGATATGTAGTATCATCTAATGTGAACTCCCCTCTATCATATCCAAAACCAAATTTGTAAGCAGTATAGAAATATCGCGATAATTCCCGAGTTCCTGCTGCATAATTGCAATCGTCATCGTCAGCATCAATAATTAAATCGCCATCGTTATCGATTCCATCCGAGCATGAATCTTCATATTCATCATCGGCAAACCCATCTGGATTATCTCCTCCCTCTAAACCTCTGAAGTCAAGGTGAAAATCCGAGGGTAAAGCAAACCATGGAGTATATCCATCTTGATCTGTGTGCAATGAATAAATATCGTTTCCTAGCGCATCTTCGATCAAAACATTCGCGCTTTCAACGCGCTCACCATTGACTAAAGTTTGGAATCTTACCATCTCCGCTTGACGCACCTGAACTGCAAATGGAGTAGGTTGAGTTGCAATATTTATTATCGAGAGGTCAAGATTGGACAAATTTGCAAACGTGAAGGTTGTCGAGTTATTATCCATCGATATCGCCAGAGGGAAATCGATAGGAGTCAAATTGGCGCATGAAGAGCACTCTGAAACGGGGGTCGGAATGATTGCATTTTGAAACCCATTTGCAGGCCATGCTTCTTGATCGGGCCAAGAAAGCAATACGGGATTAATTCCTGCAGGAGGGGTGGGGATATGTTCTGACTGAACTGTTACTGAAGATTTAGTGACATTGTAAGTGGTATCCACACCATTCCATGAATTTTGAGAAAAGAACGCTAACGAACCATATTGTTGAGAGTTTGCATAACCATCATCATAATGTTTGATAATTGCACCGGTGCTTGGAACGTCGAAAATATTTCGTTGAACATCTAAAATTGCACCGATGGCACGGATTCCATCTGCATCTCCTCCAACACTAATTTGATTATCTCTCAAAGTAACTCCTGTTCGAAATACACTTACAGCAGGGCAAGTATAATCTCCACCCCAATATTTAGAACTGGAGCAAACTCCTGGTGAATTTTGAGTAATTGTATTGTTAACGAAGTAGAGACGCGAAGCTGCCGGTGAAGGAGCTTGGCTACCAAATTCTCCCGCACGGAGTGGCTCTTTAGCTGTATTAACGATATTGTTTCGCTCTGCTATTACATCGTATGAACCAGTTAACCAAATTCCATTCCACCCACCTATAGGTCCTATATCGTTATCATGCATATTCACTTTACTAGATGATACCGAAATTCCAGATGCATCGCTTACTCCTGAAACTTCATTGTTGAATAATTCAGCAATCGCTCCATCATAAACATAAATTCCAGACCCTTCGGCAGTAGTTATTTCGTTGTTTGAAATTGTGAATTCATAATCAATGCCTTGAATTGCTTTGTGACCATTTATCTCAATTGCATTACAATTCACACCCAAAACAGAATTTGTTACATGACCTGCTGAATTGATTAAACTAAATCCATAATCCCCGATTCCAACATTTGCATTATTAATTTCGATAAATGTGTTTTCAGCCCAAACGGTTGGCCGACCACCATCTCGTCGACCACAGCCATTATCTGTTCCAACAAATGAAGGATTATCCATAATCAGTGGAGAAATATGTGTTCCAGAACCGTAGATTTGAACTGCGGAACCACCAACATTGCTCTCTGCGTCATTTCCTGCGATATATTCGCCACCGATAAAAGATGGTTGAGCTAAATTTGTGGTTAGAACACTGCTGGTATTGATATCTGTGAAGGTCATTTCCGTCAACGTAGGCGCAGCACCATCGATAACCATTACACCATACCTCCAACGATTTACTGAATCGATAAAGTATGGAATTCCCCATGCCCCATCGAATGTCATATGTCGAAGTCCGGTTTGTGAAAGATCAATCGAACTTCGGATCAAAATCCCCTCAAAACATGATGGGTCGTTAATATCGATGCTCTGGGTACCCTCTGACATTCCCAAACAAGTTCCATTTGCTTGATCGTCGATGGGATCTGTCCACCTGAATGTAATTTTATTCGCGGTACTTGAATCGCCAGAGGCGCCACAAGAGGATTTTCCAGCACAGAGGTTTCCACGGACGTCGAGATAAGTTCCATTTGGAAAAATAACTGTAGTCCCTGGTTCGACAATTAACTTAGCACCCGCAGCGATTGTAATGTCACCAGTTAGTTGATGAGTTCCCGACCAAACTTCAGTTCCAGAAATTGTTCCAGCCGTCGTTTCGTTATTCGCCATTACTATGCTTGCAGGGCCAATTAATGCAACTAACACACTTGAGAACATTAGGAAAACAAGGAAGTAACTCCTCGCACGCGGGTCAGTCATGTAATTTGCGGGTTCGAATAGTGATTTAATCATAGGGTCATATCGAGCCATAGGCTCGTTTGATACAATGGAATAATACTTGATACAAATTAGTCATCAATATTCAATTCAAAAGCGATGGATTCAGCCCATTTCATTGCATCTAATTTTCCATAGCCAAAGTGAGAATCATGTGAATTTGTATCAAAATTATTTCGATTTGCAGATACCGCAAGGTTTCGTTTTACTAAATCAATTTCATCGGCATCTATCATACCATCCTCACCGGCAATTTCGTCCCCATATAATTGTAAAATCAGTGCAAGAGCACCTGTAACGAATACGGTCGAGTCACTGGTCCCTGAAGAGTACCCATAGTTCGTTGCGTAATCCATGGATATAGTTGAAAATATATTTACACCAGGGGCAATAATTTCTGGTTTTTGATTAGGAAAATTTCTATCTAATCCTGTGGATGGATCACTCTGTGAACCATATGCGCTTCTACTCCAAACCATACCATTCTTTGTTTGTGCCCCTACTGAAATAACGCCCTCGATGCTTGAGGGTGTTGAAACATCATTAGCATCAGTGTCTAGTCCAGTGTTTCCTGCTGCTGCGACAACAAATATACCTACGTCAAGCGCTTCTTGAACCGCTGCAGCAGTGGCCGAATGTTGAGTCATACCAATTCCTGACTCACCACCTAAACTGAGGCTGATGATATCAACACGTTCAGTTATCCGACACCATCTGATAGCTTGTGCTACTTTGTCCCCTTGACCTGAACTTCCTTCAGGTCCAAGGGCAAGAGCAACGGAGAGATCTATATTTGGTGCAGCGCCCCTAAATGTCCCATTTGCAATCAAAATACCAGACATTAGAGTTCCGTGATATTCTTCACCTACATCACGAACATTATCGTGTTGCTCATTATAAAAATCTCGGAATCCAACCAAACTTTGATGTCCAAAATCGGGATGACTCATGTCAATTCCGGTGTCGACAATACAAACATGAATTCCACTTCCATCGAGACCTAAACTTTGTAATTCTCGAATTCCGGACTCCTCATAAGCCCATTCGGAATTGGGTAATATAGGAGTCAAATATGCAGTCACCCATGGCCATGCGACGATTAAAAAAACAGTCCCAATCGAAAACATTACCGCACCCCATGGCCACAAAAATTCCTTGATTGGCCCAGCCGGCCAACGAAGTTCCTTTGCATCTTGTTCGCTAATGCCGTAATCCTTGCCTGGATAACCAGGTGCTGTTGGGTCGATAGCGGTTAGAATTCTATGATCCTCAGGTTCGGGAAGTAACTCCAATCCATCCAATGACCGCATCTCAATTCCTTCCAAATATCCCGATGGGGGCTCGTGTAATAGCCATATCAGAATGGTGCATTCGGTCGACGTGAGCGAGTTTTGGTTAATACAAATGCTGCTATTAACAGCATTGCGCCCAATAACCATCCAATCCAATCGGTGGTTCCATCAAGTGAAGGTGAACGGACATCGACATTCTTCGCTGGGAATTCCTCTACCGAGTTGAAGCCACTTGAATTGATATCGAAATTAATATAATATGGTCCAATAACAATATCAGATAAATCGATAACTAAACTATATGACACAGAAGTTCCAGCTGGAATGTCCTTGATTGCAAATGCTGAAACATTAGTTGGTTCGGCACAATAGATATCTTTGCAAAGAGTTGCATTCACTTGTACCAAAGATGCATCCACGAGACCACTATTTTCAACCGTCACAAGATAATTCACTTTTGTTCCTGTTTCTACCTGTCCCGAATCGCCACTCGATGTTGCGAAATCTAATATTTTCAAAACCGGTTCTGAAGTTCTCACATTAATTTCAATTATTTCATAGGTGCCATTTGCCTTATCGGTAACCGAGACATAGATTGTGAAATCCTCTTCACCTGTAGCATTTGCAGGAGCAGAGACAATGATGGTATGCGTCGAACTAACAAATCCGCCAATAGTGTGTGAAGTTGCTCCGGTTCGTTCCCAACTCAGAGGGAGTTCAGAATCATCAAATTCAAATTCGTATCTTTCATCACCATTTCCAGAGTTAGTGAATTTGATGCCAATTTGCTTTGACTCTCCAATAGAAATACCATACACATTATCCATCGGCTCGGAAAGTTCGAAGCCATGCAGCTGTGGAACTCTTACCAAGACATCATGAGATTGGAAAAAGCCATCTTGAGTTGAAAATTGAATAGATATTGTGTGTCCTTCTATGAAAGAATGGGATACGTTTTGTTCTGCTGGAGTCACACGAATGTGTAAATCATTGAATAAAACAGAATTATCTAATCCTATATCGAAAGTAGTAGAAATATTCCAATCGCCTGAACCATTGTGAAACTCAACAACCCAATCTGCTGAATCAGAACCGGTCACAAGCGCACCAACCGAGTAAGAGTCGAGGGATTCGTGACCCAGATAATCTACAGCGAATATAAATTCCACTGGTACAAAGCCGTTTTCATCATCGGCAACGACCATGACATTTCCAGCGGAACCAATGTATGAATCATCGCCGCTGGTTAAATTCAATGTAGTCACATCAATTGAATGATCTGCAGTTCGTGCATGTGTTAATGTAATATCAGGTGTTTCTTGTCCCGCATGAATATCAATTCCTTGGCCTCCAATATAGGACATATTTCTATCCATTTGGTATACCTCAAATTCACTTCGAAGATCTACTCTACCATTTGGCAGAATGATGCTCATTCCACCATCCTCATCAATTTCACCAACCCATTCTAGGCCTAGGCCTAGGTCAAGAACTAATTCTGAATCTACAACATCAGCAAGAGTGAGTGAATTTCCATCGTAATCCAACCAATGCGTCTTGAGGGTTAAAATTCCACCATTAGATAACGAAATATCTAGGTTTCCACCATCCACTACGCTTGCATCAACCAACCCCATAGCAACTAAAGTTTGGTCGGTAACACTAGCACGCAGTATCCAATTGCCTGGTTCTACCATAGCAGACCAATTTCCATTCCACACACCATCTTCCAGTACCTTTTCTGGAGTTATGTGATCTCGAATCAATCCCTCGGTTGGAATCAACTCTAGAACGATTGAATCAGATATTGAAGAGAATTGTGTTTCATCGATATACGAGATCATTCCTGATATCAAGACTTGACCAGCTGTTAATTCAATATCGACATTATTAGAGGAACTTCCAACCGAAACTGCACGACTGACATCCTCGAATCCTTCGTATGAAGTATTGAGTAGCCAAGCCGTCTCAGCAGGAACATAATAACTCCAATNNACACCCCCTCACTATCGAAAATCATCAAAGTAACATTGACGATTCCTTCAACCGCATTGGCCTCATTGTTATCGTTCAAATCCCAGAAGATAGTACCGCTGAGTTCTACGAATAATTGAGCTGTGATGTTGTAATCATTATCTCCGCCAACATCGACTGAAATTGGCATGGACTCGACTAACCACTGTTTACCAGAATCAATGTAATCCAATGACACCTCCCAATTCCCTGGAACCAAATCGGTAGTGACCGTTCCGTCAGAATTGGTATTATCGATACTGAAAGAGCCTAACCCATCTGTAGATTCAAGATTTAATCGCACATCACCAATAGGGCTTGCTGAATTATCTTCATAGAGAGTGATCTAAATCCAATTCAGCGTTATTAGCAGAAACCGAAATCAACTCACGTAATCCTTCTGATATTCCCACCGATTCCACATCGGTTGAGACTACCCAATCGCCCTCACCAATGAAATCGTTAATCATACCATTATCATCGGTAATTCTTGAGAGGATCCAACTACTTTCTGTATTGGTAAATCTAACTAATTGTTCAGCTAAAATACCGCCGCTCTCATTAGTGAAAGCAATACTAACGCTCCATTCAGGATCGAAACCAATAGCCCGCTCAACAACGGTGCCATCAAGACCAATATCGAAAAATACATCACCGCTCATGATACGAGTTCCGAATAAGTCCCCTTCAATCGCATCGGAAATATCAACCTCTATTCGGTATATTCCAGGTTCTATTGGAACCTGTGCGTGACCGACACTAGTCCATTCGGTCCCATTCGACTGAATTGGATAATCAATTCCTGCGTTCATCATCGAAATGATTGTGAAATTATAGGTCACAGCAGTCCCGTTTGAGGCATTATTGTCATCGGAATTGTCTAGGAAGAAATCAATTTCTACATTTGTATTTGCAGGATAAACCAAGATTTCCACCGTATTATTGATTCCATCGACATTTGTTAAATTGGTATTAGGGGACAACCATTCACTATCTTCGAGAGTGAATTCCCACTCCCCTTTGGGGAGAACCATTTGGAATAGTCCGTTCCCATCAGCTCCAGCTCGCCATGTCACATCATAATCAGAATTTGTAGCAATAACTACTACAGACTCCCAACCACCAAGATTTGCGTTGTAATTATTGCCGATTCGATTGATGTTAATAGCACCTGCAATACCATGGCCTGGACGAGCATCGATTGAAATAGCATCCATACCCTCCTCGACAATGAAACGAATTCCATCAACTAGTTTGAGATTTTCACCGAGTTGAACTGTTGCATCTACTGCAGACCCTTGAGGGAGAACTACTGAGAAATGTCCTTCCCCATCAGTTTGAACCGAGGTGCTAAATCCATCCCAATTGAAGTCGACTTGAACATGATCGAGAGTTTTAGATTCATTCAGAGGTGTATCTAGATTTGCATCTTCATTATAGTAAACCGTTCCAGTTACCAATTGGCTAGTATGGAAGTAATAATCTGCGCTAAAATCATCTGAACCAATCTCAATTTGTTCCCAGAGTTGGTCTTCATTCGAAAATGTGTGATTTAGAATCCATGTGCCTTCTGTTAACTCTACATAATACGAACCAGCGTCTGAATCATAAATTGCTTCGACTGGATTACCACTTCCATCTTTCAGGTGGAAACTGACATTTAGGTCAGCAATTGCTTCATCTACACCGTCTACTGTCTGGAATAACTCGAAGATGCCATCAGAGGTCATAGGAACCGGCATTGGGAATTCAAATTCTGAAGATTCATTTGCATCAAAGAAGTAATTTTCAGATAATTCGCTGAATCCATCTCCATCAATATCAATTTCTGCTATATATTCACCAGGAATAATAGGTCCGAATTCAAATTTGCCATCTTCACTAGGTGTAATCAAACAAGGAGCTTGTCCTGTATCTTCACAATTATCGACAATATCTGCTGCATTCGTGTCAACATCGCGGAGAATAACTGTTCCATTAACGGCTTCACCATCTGAATTGATTAGGAAGCCAAAGAGAGCTCCGCCGGTAATATCAATCTTAGTGATATAATTTACAGCTAATTGAGGTATCGCAAATCCATCATTGATTTCAATCCGGCGATCATCATCGAAGACAATAGTCACATCGTAATTACCAGGGATAGCATCGACGATGTGGAATGTACCTGGCTCGACCATTTCTCCACCAAAAATTCCTTCACCAGTAAAGATGCCTGATCCATTTATAGTCCCATATGAGTCTAGATCCATCGACGTGTTAGTCGAGAATACACCACTTCCAATCAGCGTTGCATGAGTGTACTTTTGCGTGAAAGAAGAAGAACCATTTGCTGTAAATCGACCAGTTGCATTAACGGTTCCATCCAACAAATATACGCCAGATGAAGTCAAACAAAGGCCAGAGTCTTCAGGCATGGTGTCATTCTCATCACAATCGGAAATTTCGATATCATCGTTAACCGTTCCATCGAGCAAACCTCGCCCGGAGAATTCACCGACACCAGTCAAACTGTGATTATGATAAATGACTTGAGTGAAATTTCCAGTGAAATCAGTTGCAGTCATTATACTTTGAGAAACTACGGAACCATCGCCAGTGAATGTTACTTCTCCGAGACCATCAAATCTTAGGTTTTCACCCTCGACAGTCCCAACTGAAGTTGTTAGCACATATGGTTGGAGTTGAATCTCATCCCAAGATGGAGTCAGTTCGATGGTAACATCGGTAACTGAATCCCCATCGAATAATTCTGAACCACTCCAAACTAGGCGGCCTGTAGCTTGAGCTGGGTTGACAATTATTGGAGCCTCGATGTGAGCCTCTCCATTACTGTGTCCATCTTCGCCTGAAATATTAACGATAGTTTCAGACAACCAAGTTGAACCAGAAACATTTGCGAGAATTCCAGTAACTGGATTAATCGATCTTACCCCTGTTGATGAGGCTTCGAATATATCACCGAAAGTAGATTGAATATCAGAAGTCATGATTTGAGCTCGAGCAGATGCAAGATCCGATTCACCGAAATATGCAGTGACACGAATCTTACCTGCTGGTGCTTGGAAACTATATCGACCGTTTTCATCAGCATCAGTGGTTCCAATTGGAATCCAATAAGTTCTGTCATCTCTATCTATGACTTCTCCATCAACAGCGATTTCATCGCCACTGAATGCATCACGCTCTATCAAAATACGAGCATTAGGGACTACTCCATGGCCATCTAATTCGACAGTCCCTTCTAGAGTTGCACCACTATAGTACTTCATTACCTTCACTTGAGTATTTGCAGATCCTATGGTCGGGTTCGAGCAAGTCGAGTCAAGTTTTGTTCCGTTTTCATCTACTTCACAACGCTCTGCATCGTACCAATTCGAAAGAACTAGGTCGTTCATCATAGCACCAGGAAGTGGGTAGGCATTTTCGAGGTATGAACCAGGAGCACCACTCAAGTAAAAATGAGGCATTGGTGCTTCTGCATCCCCTCCCAATCCTAGAGTCGAAGTGCCGTATCCTACGTATATACGTGCAACCATGGTTTCGAAAAATTCTGGCTGGTGTTGATAATCAATATCGACCATGCGAATAATGTCGCTTGCGTCATTTTGACCACTGTATTGATTGCGAATAATATCATTCTCGTACTCTAGATTGAATTCTTCAACGGTTCGAGGAATTATTGGTCCATCCCCTCTCTGTGTAAGATAAACAGATGAGATGTATGTATCAGTATCTAATCCTGAAAGCGAAGTAGGGGCATGGAAAATTCCAGTAGTTTGTCCTCGGTGATAGGAATAATCTTCGTAATACTTACCTCCAAGTGGGTATAGTCTGTTATCGACTGCAAAGTAACGAATATCGTGATTTCGAGTGATCATTTCTCCGAGACTGCCTTCGTAATCTTGTACATCATACTCGATGCTTGTGGTCATGTCATGATACATACCACTGAGTTGGTCATTGTCGAAGGCTTCTAAGAGGAATGCTCTACTAAGAGATAATCTTGCATTTGTACGGTGAAGACCCGTTGAGACGTCATCATAATCTTTAATCAAATCAGGAGTGTAGAGGTAACCACTAATTTCATAGTATTCAACCTCTAAATCAAATTCTCCTACACTAGAACGAGCCTCGTTGTAAAGAGACATCGCCTCCGACTGGTCGGTTGAAAGGTTACCATATTGTTCACCATCTAAGCGAACCATCCACTGGTCTTCTAATTCTAATGTACCATCATCTGCAAGAATACCACCAAAGAGTAGTTCAACATTGTCATCTGTAGCCATTATCGCTAGTGCGCGAGATTCAACCATTGCAGAGTCACCAACTGCAAGACTAATGATTAAGTTGAATTCTTCAATCTGGGCATCGCTCATGTGTGACAACAGTATATCCTTGAATTCATCAGTGAATCCATGACCATCATTGTATCTACGGTCACCTTGTGCGAGGGTTGTGATGAATAGAGAAAGTGTATCATCTTGACCCGCAGCGAGTAACATTGCTCCGCTATTTGGGATACCAGACTGGAAGTTATCAGCCACTGTTGGGTGCTGACCTTGTGCTAAAGCCTGGAAACCATAATCCCACCATGAAACGAAAGCGGGTCGCTCAGAAAATGAAACATCAGAATCTTGTTCAGATAGCCATTCATAAGCCATATTCCAAGACCCAGAATTGAAACCAGGTCCGAATGTACCCATGTACCAAAGATCCCCGCCTTCTGAGTCGTAATTATTACTGTTTAGAACTGATAAACCAAGGGCTTCAAGTCGGAAAATATCAGGTGCAATGTCATGAATAGTTTGGTCGACATCAGTTGCTGAATTTTCACCACGTGGGATACCGGAATCTATTCCGTAAGTCATGTGTTGTGAGGAAATCATCAATATTACCATCAACATTGCTGGTATGCCAGGATTACTCTTACTAGCAGGCCAAATCGATCGGAATCGTGTCCGAGGAGTTCCAATACCAGAACGGCGCCATTCCTTAGCGAAGCCAACGAAATTAGCACGTTGCCACATCGACGAGATTCCAATTCCGCCAACAACAGCCATTGCAGGTGTCGCGTTGAAAATGAAACGGCCCGCTGAGAAAGCCATGTATGTTGCGATGAATACCCAGAGACCGAGGAGCATATCTCCTTGCTTCTCCTTTCTTGCACCTTTCCATATCATGATAAAAGCAACGCCCATTGAAATTAGGAATACAATGGGTCCATACGAAGCGAAAAGAATACCGCGACTTGGTGCTTGTGCCTCACCAATTGTTCCGAAAATCTTGTTCTTAGAGAAGTAAAAACCGCCGGTAAAGAGGATGTCCCAGCCATTGTAAATTTCTGCGTATTGTAGAGCATATAGTAAACCTAAAATTCCACCCATTAATAATATTCCACTGCCTAAGACAAGAAGCCAAGGCTTGTCGCGGAATGAACATGTGACCCAACCGAGAGCAAGGGTAAATCCAATGATGTAAAACATCGGTTGAAATCCACTAGGGTCGAATAATAGATTCAATCCAGGCCAAGTGTAGAATGGTAATGGAATCAAGAAAGTAGTTAGCATCATTTGCAGAGCTGCTGAAGTCAATGGTAGACTGTCACGTCGGCGAATCATATTCAGGAAAATTTGTCCAGCAAAAGCAAGGAATAGAATTCCAGGCCCGTAAACAAAACCTTTCCAACCAAGTGCAACAGTTGCAAATGATATTCCAGAAAGAGTAGCATTGGCCATCACAGCGGGGCTACGTGACCACATTTCTCTAATTCCAGCGAATAAATAGAGCGGGTTTGAACTAGGATTTGAGAAAATCCTCTCGTTCTGAATTTGTTCGACTGCTTTCACCCAGAAGTAAAATGCCAAAGCGAGGAATAACAGAGCGAAAGCGTCGTGATCGGCCAAACCGAATGTGGAATGACTGATATGACCTGGCATCAAAGCGATTAGCCAAGCAGCAAATATTCCTGCTTGCTTGCTATGAACACGACTTGCTAATCCAGCTATTGGTAATACGATTAACGCACCAAATATCGCTGGCATAGCGGCAACGCTCCACCATGCAACCTCTTCTACGGCAATTCCGGTAAGCCAAGAAAGGCCGAGTCCACCGAGTGCTAACGACCACGAGAAAAGTGGTGGTCGAGGATTAATGGCACCCATTGGATAAGCTCGATCAGCATCAAAGATGTAGTGGCTGCGTTCTGCGATGATATAATCGACAACACGCTTCATGTACCAAGGGTCAGAGCCGCCAGTCATATCCCAAAGTCCGGTTCCTGATGCATTCATAGCAGGAAGGACGTTCCATCCTGTTCGAACAGCTAGGCCGACAAATATGGCTGAACCAACTAAAATTCCATACGAGTGGGCTTGCCACCAGCGGCGAATATCTGATTTCTGTCGCATAGGAGCAATGTCACCAAAGTAACCGCGGGATGCTATCATTACCCCGCCAACATTCAACCAGAAAGCCAAGAAGAACCAAGCTATTGTGCTGGTGAAACTATTACCTGAAAGCAATTCAGGGAAACTATTACCTATTTCTTGTAGATGACCAAAGGTGTACATCATCCAGTTTACTCCTACAAGCGTCCCCAATACATGCCAGCGTTCTGCATGACAGAATGCAAGGAATATGATAACTAACGATGTAAATAATGCCCATACAGAACCGAGATAATGATGGTTAGAGAAAACTTGTAAATCATCGATTTGTCCAAGCCAAATCATTGGGATCAAGTTTACAACAAAAATTGCACACACAAATGATAAACCTTCAACTCCGAAAACCAGTGGGATATCTGAGAACCAAGAACCTGAGCCGGCTTCTTCGATTCTGCCCCGCATTGCCAATGTAAGGAATAATCCCAGAACTATTGCCGCTACCCAGAATCCAAAGAACATCGATCCACTTGCTGCTCGAGCTACATCAATCATCTCTGCTGCATTACCTGCCCAATTACTGTCATCGAATACATGTCGAGCCGAATAAGCAACTGCGAGATGAAAACCGATTACAATTGATAGAAGAATTGATGACTCTTCATTCCTATTGCTCGAAATAAGTGCAAAGGTGGAAATACCAATGAATGCGAATGTGAATCCGATTATCGAAGATGTTAGTCCTGCATAAATCGAAACTATTGAAACGGCTAAAAATCCTAGTGGAACAATTGCTGCTCGATGTTTCGAGATGAATGAATTGCTGAGTGAAATAACAGTAGCGATTCGGCCTAGTGCCGCAGCAAATGCTGCAGCAATTGGCAGAATCAGGATGTTCATATATCCGTCATTTTCAATATTGCCATTTGCAAGGAAATCAGCTCCGAAGAAAAGTACCAGTAAAGTCACTAGTACAGCAGGGGCCGCAAGGAGATTTCCGAGTGGAAAATCACTATCCTTTGCATATTTCATTTCGTTCATTATCAATCACCATTAGGTCGAGCCTATAGGCTCGGCAACGCGGCCAAAATTATTCGTGTTATAGCCTTGCTGGCGAGAGAGAAAAAAACATTCGCCACAGTAATGCTTCTTCCTTGACTCAAAGTGCCCGATAAGCAATGTCAAAACGGTAATGCGAACCATCTAATTTGATGCTTTCTATTACTTCATAAGCCGCGTTGACTGCTGAATCCAAATCTGGCGCAATTCCGGTTGCTGCAAGCACGCGACCACCCGTGGACACAACATATCCTGCCTCAGAAATTCCAGTTCCCGCATGATGGACAAAGGCTTGAATTTGCCCCTCGTCTAATTTTGTGTCATAGCCAAAAATTTCTCTGCCTATTTTTGATGGGGCAGGATAACCCTCAGATGCAAGTACAATCGTCGCAGCTGAACAATTATGAAACTCTACATCAAATTCTGACAAACGACCTTCGGCTGCCGATAACAAAAGTTCACCCAGATCACTGGCAATCAAAGGCACTGTAACCTGAGTCTCTGGATCGCCGAATCGGACGTTATATTCAACAACTTTGGGAGCGCTATTTTCATCAATCATCAACCCAACATAGAGGCAACCTCGGTAAGGAATTTTCTGGTTGCGCAAATAATGATGCATCGGTTCAATAATCTCATCGATAGCCCTCTGCATCACCGCTGAAGTTGCGATTGGCGCTGGAGCATATGCTCCCATTCCACCTGTATTGGGTCCGGTATCTCCATCACCAACCCGTTTGTGATCTTGGCTTGGTGGTAAACAAACATAACCAGATTCATCCATTATTACCAAAACAGAGGCTTCTTCACCTGATAAAAATTCTTCAAGAAGAACAAAACCATCGCATTCTATACCGTAGGATAATGCCTCATTAGCCTCTTTTCTGGATTCTGTCACAACAACTCCTTTACCGCCGGCTAATACATCTCTTTTCACTACCCAAGGTGATGAAAATGTATTCAGCGCTTCTTCGATGCGCTCGGAATTTTCAATCAAAATTAATCCAGCAGTTGGAATCTTTAATTCTTGCATAATTTTCTTTGCATATAATTTCGAACCTTCCAATTCAGCTCCAGCTGAATGTGGACCAAAACAGGATATACCAACTTCCCTTAGTCGATCGGCCAGCCCTGCTACGAGTGGCCCCTCAGGGCCAACAATAACGAGATCAACTTCAAGATGTTGAGAAAGAGAGACTAGACCATCCACATCTCCCGCCTCAACTTGATGATTAAAGCCCAGTAATGCGGTTCCAGCATTCCCAGGAGCGATGTGTATGACATTGACTGATGGGCTCTCATTCAATCCTATTACCAAAGCATGCTCACGTCCGCCGCCACCAACAACCAAGACATTCATGCCCGACATGGCTTAAGGCAGGACATAAAGGAAATAATTAGTTCTACTGCGAATTCAGAAATCAAGTTCAATATGGTACATTTTTTAGTCCGACTTTATGGCCGAAAATATTGAATGTACGATGAATAATTGGCGTAATAATAATCAATCCAATAATAGAATTTTTTAAACTCTCATCGACTATTATTTGATTTGGAAAAAATGCATACGCAAATACAAAAATCAGAATTGCAAATGGTAATGTATCTAAAATTGGTGCTTTCGAACTGATGTCACCTTCACGCTTCAAACCCGTCCTACGCTTAACAAACGAACCCAGAGAATCGCCGAACAAGCATCCGAAACCAAGGATGAATCCCATCGTAAAAGCAGCTCCCCACTCGCTACCGAACCAAAACCAGTGAGATTCATTTGCAAAAAAGAGTGGGTCGACGAACGGTTTAGCCTCAAGTCCTTGCTCAAAAAACAAAAAATGAGTCGACATCATCAATAGACCTGAAAAAAATGCTCCACCAAACAATCCATTCCAGGATTTACCATCACCTAGAATACGATTGCCATCACGCCAGTCCTTACCGCCATCAATAACAAATTTAGGCAGATTAAATTTTTCTGGCAACCACTTCCCGAATAGCATTGCACCAGTATTTGCCAAATATGCTGGTGCTGCGATTAATAGCATAGTAGCGATATCCATTGGGAGTCCGGCTATAGACATACAAACGCGTGCGAGTTGATTGGGAACATCAACCCTCGCCAACCCCATCGCAAGAATCGAACTCTTAATTGATATGATTCGTCGCCGCAGAATTATGTCTCGCACGGCGGCGATTTTACAAACGACTTTGATTTTAATATCAACCATAGCAATTTTTTCCTCATCAATGGTATTTGCTGACACCAATGATACTATTACCATCGATTCGGATACTATTTGGGAAAATGACGAATCAATTACTGGTTTAATCTCAATTGTCGATGGAGGTAGCCTGACGATTAATAACGCGGAGATTACCATGATGGCTGGCTCAAGTATCGAAATTGCAGAAGGAGGCAGTCTACGACTCGATTCATCAATACTAAACGCAAATTCTCCTCCAACATCCCTGATCTCATCAACATATTGGGATGAAGAAAATCGTTCCCGTATTCTAATTCCACGGGGAGACTATAATGAATCATTCGACGCAACTTTATTTCCAGTCGATGGGCTCTCATTTGATGGAGCACATGCATATATCGAAGGTAGTGAACCAATCGAGATGAATGGGGGGGAATATACCCTCTCATTCCCTGCAGGAACAGAGGATATTTGGGTAGGATTAACGGCCTTTGGATTCGCTCCAGTGACCCTATCTAAGATTCAGACAATGATGTCTACAGGCACCTTAATCGATGAATTGCTAGGTAGTGAATTAGAATATCACAATATGATGATTGAGGGCGATGCAGGTTTTACGATTGATTCATCTGGAAATATCGAAATAATTGCATCAACTATGCAAAGTGGGCAAATAAATTCTGATGGCTCGATTATAATCGATGATTCTGCTATTGAAAATAGTGCTCCAATAAATTTAGTTTCTAATTCAGCAGAAATTGACATCAGAGGATTTTCAACACTTTCTGGAAGTCACGATGACCACTATGTCAGAGCATTTCCCGAATCCGTCATACAGTGGGGAGATAATGTAGAAACGAGTGTAGATATTATCGATCGATGGGAAAGGCGAATCAGTGGTCAATCGATACATTTCGATGCGATAGGCGTTTTCTATAGTATAGTAGGAGAGAGCCCAATTGGAGATTTTGAATTTAACAATGTAAGTGGAGACGATGGAGTTTCATACATTGTTGGAGGGGAAGAAAGAGTTATCGAAATTGGCTGGGCAGACGGCAGTGTTACCAAAGAAAATACGAATATAATAATCACATCGTACAGAACTGCTTGGAATCCAGAAACACTTGAAAATGATATCGGAAATTATGGTCCACAAACGATGCCTCTAACTTGGGACAAACAAGTAATAATTGATTCAAACATCCCTGATATCCAATGGGAATCCCTCGACATTGTAGGAGAAGTTACTGAAAGCTCGACTGTACACTCTGTTCCAATTCTTGCTCGATTGGCAAACCGTGGAACGGCTCCAGCTAATTTTTTCTTCACCTGTGACATCACAGAAAACGGTGAAGCAGCAGATATTGGAGGATATCAAAATGCAGTCATTGATGCAGGAGAATCTATCGAAATTTCATTTGGTTGGAGAAATGCAAACCAAGGTAATGCAAGCCTGACCTGTCGCATTTTAACTCCGACTCAACTAGTCGATGATGATGCATACGGTGGAGGCTTGAGAACTACTAGTGTAATTACATGGATGAAACCGGTTGAAGAAGAAAGTATAACGATAATTCCCATCCTTATCGCCACTGCTTTGACAATGTTTGGAGTGGGTTATTATTACTTTAAGAAAGTCGCCGGGCAAGAAAATGAGGAAGACTTCATCGATGACCATTACGAATACGATAAGGGTGAATAATATTCAGCATGATCCTACTTCGGTCCATGACTCATCGGTTGG
>LWDU01035199.1_pt1 | contig 61143 bp, 58 predicted proteins | sample 727161 | NCBI WGS metagenome assembly LWDU01 (sample SAMN04566230, study PRJNA314399) | hydrothermal vent metagenome | isolation source: deep sea hydrothermal plume seawater | place: Mexico: Gulf of California, Guaymas Basin | collected 2004-07-11
GCCATACCAGGACCTGCACAACAATATCAAGTCGGTTATCAATGCTCGATTCACACCCGACAGCCAGCCAATATCACTGACACCACAGAGTGGACAAAAAAATCAAATTCGGCCCGGCAGTATGACAAACATCGCCATCAACCTGGAGCTACAGGCTTTAAGTGGCAGCCCAGTCAATGCCGGGACTACCGAAGAACTACTTCAGCATGCCATGCAGAACAAGCTTCTTTTTTCATTGGGCTGGGTAAATTTCATACCACGGCAACTGGGACAGCTGGCTGCATTACAAGGCAAGTTCAGTGAAGCGAGACAGTATATAAGCCGCGCAACTGAAATAGCAGAAAGAATAAACAGCCCATTCGAAGCGGCGTTATGTGAACTTGCACAGGCCAGGCTGGAAATGCAGGACCCACTAGGTGATATAACTGCCGGAGAAGTGCAGCTCAGCCAATCGAGAGAAAAGCTGACCTGCATGGGAGTATCAGAGCAGTACTTTGCCCACTAGCTTAGCCAGGATGCAGGCCTTTGCGTCTCAATCCAAGGCCGCGGTCCAATCCGAACATCAGGTTCATATTCTCAATACCAACTTGGGCACCACCCTTACCCACGTTGTCTAACGCAGAGTAAATCACCAGACGGTTTCGCCTCTCATCGTAATCGAGGCCAATCTGACAGTAGTTGGTACCATTGATAGCACTGACCCAGGGGTAGGGTCGATACTGCCAGCTGACTCCGACTTCCTTCTCCTGATCATAAACTTTGATGAACTCATGATCTCGATAGAACTGTCGATAAACGTTGAGTATATCTTCGCGGGTCGTTTTTTCCCGGGGGAATGTGTGGCAAATATCGAGGACACCGCGCGTGATGGGTACATAGACGGGGGAAAAGTGTACCTGGACGTCTGTGCCCGCCAGGAGCCCAAGTTCCTGCTCCATTTCGTAGGTATGGCGATGATCAACGACATTGTAGGGCACAATATTGTTGCCAATCTCAGGATGATGAGCCGGTTTGGCAAGCTCTGCACCGGCACCGGTTGTGCCGGACAAAGCATCAACCAGTAAGTGATCCAGATCGATCAACTCGTGCTTAATCAAAGGCGCCAACCCCAGAATCGCAGCAGAGGAAAAACAACCCGGATTGGCAACGATTCGCGCCTTCGCAACCTCACGACCATGCAGTTCCGTTATTCCATAAACCGCTTCTTCCACCAGATGCCAGTGTGTATGTTGCTGGCCGTACACTCTCTCCCAGGTTTGTCTGTCTTTCAAACGAAAAGCGGAACCGAGATCAATCACCCTGGCGCCCTGGTTCAGTAGAGTATCAATTGTCTCCAGGGTCGCAGATGTGGGTACCGTGAGGAATACCACGTCGCAGGGAGTCACTTCAGAAGGATGGATAAGGGGCAGATCGAGGCCAAACAAATTGGGGTGATAGTCAGATAACTGGCCGCCCGACCGGCCTGAAAGCCAGACGATTTCAACCTCCGGGTGATCCAACAGAACCCGCAGCACCTCCCCACCCATGTATCCCGTGGCGCTCAGTATTCCAACTTTTATCATTCTTTAGTTCTCCTTAACACAGAACCGGAGGTGTGAGTGATACCTGCTCCCGAATAGGCCGCTAAAAAAGTTCCTGTTAGATGCAAGCCAACGCGAAAATTGCTGAAAGAGCGGAGTTTACACGGAGTAAATAAGTATTTGGACTCGCGAAGGAGCAATTTTCAACGCTGAATTGTGCTAACAGAGGCTATTTCAGCAGCCTGCTAGTCAACAAATCTGTACTTGATCAAAGTCCATATGGCCTCAACACCGTCGTACCAGCGAATCTTCTTACCCTCTTCTACCGTTCTGCCTTTATAACTGATAGGCACTTCTGTGATTTCATACCCACCTTTTAGTGCCTTTGCAGTCACCTCCGGGCAAAACTCAAAGCGCTTCGAAGTCAGATTCAACTGCTTAAGAATATCGGTTTTAAACATCTTATAAGCCGTAGCTTCATCCGTTAAGCTCGCACCATACATCAGGTTGGTCATGACACGAAGCAGGACGTTAATCAGCCAGTTTTTCAATGCCATACCTTCCAGTCCTGATGACCGACCCAGGAACCGAGAGCCATAAACAATATCTGCATTCTGCTGAAGCATCGGTGCCAGCAGTTTCATGTAGTCGCCGGGTCGTATTCCAGATCATCATCCTGGATAAGCACTACATCGCCTGTGACATAGGTGAGCCCTATGCGTGTCGCCGTACCTTTGCCAAAGTTCATTCGAGACTCATGTACGATCATAGTTTTGTCGTTTTTGTACTTCTCCAGTTTGGATGTCGTGCCATCCTCGGAGCCATCATCCACCAGCACCATCTCAATACCCGTCACTTCAGCAGGCAGTTCAACAGCATTGATGCGCTTGATTACCTCATCAATGTTGTTGTACTCGTTATAGATAGGAATGATGACTGAAAGCTTCAACGTACGTTCAACTCATTGTCTGGTCTTGCGTGAACTGCAAGTTTACACAGACTGGATGGTAGACCGATAGAAATTTGGTGGGACAAGTCATGGCTAACTTGCTAGAACCTTGATCTTGCACGTACTCGGTCTGAAAACAGCCCGTTAGTACATTGACAGGTCCAATGCACCATCTTTTTCGAAATCATTAACGACATGCCAGCTACCACCACCCGAAGTGATTTTCGACTCCCAGTCAGCAACCCGCTGCATATATTCTTTGGGATCTTTATTGTCCGCACGCAACTTGGTTACGTTCAGGGCCAACACAGAATAGCCATTCAACGCCAGTTCAAAATCCCGGGTGTATCCTTCTGGCAGTTCTTCTCTTAGATCAGAGTATATCAGGATATATTTTGAATGCGCTCTGGTCTCATCAAGATACTCTATCCCCTGCAACATACCGCCGGTAATGTCGGTGTAAGCACTACTTTTTACCGTCTTCACAAACTGATCAATGGCAATCGAAAAGTCCCGTTTCTGTTTGTTAGAGGTTGAAGGCCTGGCGTCAAATGTTGCTTTGGCTATGATGTCCTTCTCGCTGAAGCTGGCGCTGTCGATCCGCGCCACTGCAAAACTGTCACCTGCGTGTAGGTTGCCCAGCATGTAGTTAATTACGAGCTGTGCCTTGCTCAGCTCTTTAGTGTAGGTGCCGGACGAATCCAGCAACAGATAGACGGCCGTATTGTAGTTTTCCTGTTCTGAGCAGGCATTAAGCCAAAGGCACATGCCAATCAGGATAGTTGAGCGTATTCGGTTCATTTCAAACTCCTAATACTGGTTGGCAACAGAGGAACGTTCAACCAGGGTAGAATCCTGGTCGTACTCATTATCGACCGTCTTCTTGGGACGTTTGGCGAAAATGTCCTCTGCCCATATCAACGGGATGACCGTCAGATCGTAAAAACTGTTTAACGCCTTTCCAGCCTGTCGACTTAACATCGCCATCATGCGTAAAGCCGTAGACAGCATTCGCATCGCCAATCCCAAAAGGTGTCCAACGGTGGTACGTCCCGAGTGAAGCAGAGATTCCAGGGGGATCGCGACAAAAGCCAATGCAAAGGGCAGGACGAAGCCCATAATCATCTGACCAGCCATGGGTATCCAGGCGTTGATTGGGGTGTCTTCAACCGCTATAACTGTACCAGTCAATGAATGCCGCAGGGCAGCGTTATCTGCTGCAATCTGGTCCCTCATGAACGCAAGAGCCGCTTCAACAAAGGCAAAGGCTAACAGGAATACAAAAAACATTATCGCCATTCGCTTCAGTACCTTGTCGTCAAGTGCAGCAATGGTTGGGAACAATCGTGTAATACGCAAAGACTCCATCAGCATGAGGCCAAATGTTGCTTCCAGCAAAATCACAAACAAACCGGCCACATCAGAGACCGGCATACCGGCAACTCGACCTGCGGAACTGACGGTTTCAGACATGGGCAGGGCAATCAAATGGAAGTTGATAAAGGCACCGCCGACAGCGATGCCAACCACGATGATAGAGATCAGGAACTGGGTCAGAGACGATGCTTTCAGGGTACGCTCAGCCTGGTCGGTAGCCGCCACGATTTCTTCATACTGCTTCATCCGCATGTCGATATCACGAGACCGATCCAGCAGGCTTTGAACAACTGTGCCAACCTCGTCAATGGTGTTAGTCAGTTTTCGCCAATAGGCTTTTATGCCATCCAGTTTCAGGTGACGTTCCCGGACCTGTTCGCGATAAGCATCCAGAATTTCACCATGCTGCTGTACCGATGCCTTGTGGATTTGCTCCAGCACCTTGGCACTAATGGTTTCGCCATTGGGCTTCTTGGTAAGTTTTGCCACTGCTTCAATAGCATGGATCCAGTCAGGACCAGGTGGTGGTACCGCTTCAGATAGCTTGTAATCCTCTTCAATGGAGCTGATCTGTTCTGTGATTTCTCGTTGCAGCATCGGGTAGCCGGACAGGTCTCGTTCGACGATGGTATGTACTCGTCTGAACTCCCGCTCGATCTCACGCTCAACTGTCTCACGGCCATGTTCGAGCAGTACCACACGATTTCTTTCCTGCAGTTTTTTCTCACCACTCGCAACGGAAGCAGAGGCAATTCGAAAAAACCGGTAAAGCCCAAGGAATATGCTATCGGATAAAGCATGGGCAGTACTTCTTCCGAAATACAGCAGCACTACTGCCCCCAAGGCAATAAGAATTAAACTGATAGCCGGTTGGTCTCCCAACCAGCTACCTAAGTCTGTAATTTGCATAGACACTCCATTCAATCAGGCTTGTATAATTTTGACAATTTGTCTGTTTGATGCAGTCTACAAGGAAGCGGAAATTATTCTGTGCTGTTGTTCACGTTCTATCGATGACCAGGCGCATTCGTCCGGGAAATTCGACCGTCGATAACTGTAGCAATCACTTTCACCGGAACAGGTGACCCAAGACTTACCGAGTTCTGTGAAGGGTTACGCTGTGTTGGTTGCACACCAGCTAGAGGTACTTCGAGCTGTCATACAAATGAGAGTAAAAGGCTCTTGTAGGACTGGGGTTGTTTTGTATTGCGGGTATTTCTGTCGCAGTGCACCAATGGCCCGATTGGCATCGTTTAATTCCGGCGGGTTTTGTCCCAGTTTGATAATTCGCAGCTCTATTTCTATTCTTATCCACCAAAGCAAAGCCCAGTCTTCGTCATAATGATCGAGCAACAGGCTCGCCATGGGATTGTTCTCTGCATTCCTAACCCTCTTAAGCACATTCGCGCTCTTAGGTTTACCGTCGATAGGAGACCAGATTCTGTGGTTGTCGTCGTTGACGAAGACGATGGGCACCTGGTGCGGTGTCCCATCAGTATTAATGGTGGCGAGCATGGCGACTGGCCATGTGTCCAGGTAATGAATGATTCTTGATTTTGGAAGTTTCAAGCCCTGGGCCAGTTAGAAGTTAATCGCCCGGTCAAATGCGTCGAGCACGGATTCATGTATCGCTTCTGATAGTGTCGGATGAGGGAAGATGGTCTCAATTAATTCAGCCTCTGTGGTTTCTAAACCCATGGCAATTGCAAATCCCTGAATCATCTCGGTAACACCGGAGCCTATCAAATGTGCGCCCAGTAACTCCCCCGTTGAATGGTCAAATATCGTCTTCACCATGCCATCCGCATCGTTAATCGCAATGGCCTTACCATTCGCAATAAGAGGAAATCGTCCAACTCGAATACTGCCCAGTGCCGACGCTGCCTCTTCTGTAAGGCCAATGCTGGCCACCTGCGGATGACTGTATGTGCAGCCTGGTACGTGCAGCCGATTCAATTCATCCGGACGTTTACCAGCGATGGCCTCAACCGCGATCACAGCCTCATGGCTCGCCTTGTGGGCCAGACAAGGAACCCCGGCGACATCGCCAATGGCATATATGCCTCGAATGTTAGTCTGCAGAAATGGGTCCACCACTATGAATCCGTTGTCAGTCTCGACACCGATGTCGTCCAGCATCAACGAACTGATGTTACCCGCCACGCCAACGGACAAAATGGCCGCGTTAAATTCCTTCTCCGCGCCGTTAATCGTTGCGACCAGATTCTCCTTACCCATCCTTAAAGCATCAATCGCAGTTTCAGTGAGCACTTCGATACCCTGTTGTTTAAACGCTTGCCGGGCCAGTGCTGCAATTTCGGCATCTTCGGCGGGTAAGATCTGCGGCAACATCTCAACCAGGGTGACATTCGCGCCTAACGTGGCATAAAAGCTGGCAAACTCAACACCAATAGCACCTGCACCAATGATCAGCAACCGCTGTGGTATAAATGATGGGGTCATGGCAGATCTGGCATCCCATATCCGTTCGTGGTCTACCTGGATATGTGGCAGGTTTTTTGCGCTGGCACCTGTGGCGATAACTTCTCGTTCTACACAAACCCGGTTCTTATCCACAAACCGTGCTTCACCTTTGATTACAGTGATGGCATTCTTGCGCATAAGATGCTGAACACCTTTGCTGAGCTGGGACGCCACCTGCCGCGAACGTTCAATCATTTTTGCGAGATTTATTTTTGGCGACGATACTTCTATACCAAACTCAGCTGCCGCTCCAATCTCGCGATAAAGGTCAGCTGCATGCAGCAGAGACTTGGTTGGAATACAGCCCCAGTTCAGACAGACGCCACCTAACTCCGCCCTTTCCACCAGGCCAACGCTGAAGCCCAGCTGGGCCGCTCGAATCGCCGCAGTATAGCCGCCGGGACCACCACCTATGATTACTATCTCGAATTCCTGATCTGCCATTTCTTTTTCCGTTAGTGTCTGCTCTAAACCAGGAGCCGGTATGGGTTAGCCAGTAACTCCCGCACTTCGACGAGGAATTCCGCGGCAGGTGCACCATCAATCACGCGATGGTCCCAGGTCAGGGAAAGGTTCATCTTTTTACATTTAACCGGGGTATCACCTCTCCAGTTAACCCCATCGAATATGCGATTAATGCCAAGGATACCTGCCTGGGGCTCATTGATGATTGGGGTAAACGAGTCGACGCCATACATACCCAAGGCGGTGATGGTAAACGACCCCTCAGCATAGTCGTCTAGACCTAAAGTTCCTTCCCTGGCTGCCAGCGCCAGACGAGAACTCTCTACGGCAATTTCTTTAAGAGAGAGCCTGTCCGCATGGCGGACTACCGGAACTACCAGTCCCTCGGGTAATGCAACTGCAATACCCATATGCACATCAGGCAGTAAAGTGATCTCAGTTTCGCCAAACTGGCTGTTCATTAACGGATGCCTCACCAGTGCTTTCGCCACCGCTCTGATAACCAGGTCCGTATAGGTTGGCCTTATCCCTTCGTCTTTCCATTCTTCAATCAGCGATTCCCGCAACTTCACGCCATCGTCCATGTCCGCTTCCATATCCATGGTCAACTGGGCTGAATTCTGCAGGCTGCTGAACATACGCCGGGCAATAGTTTTGCGCATGCCCGTGATCTTTATTGAACCAGGCGCAGCATCAGTTGCCTGCGGAACCACTGTTTGCGGCGCGGCACCTTTTTGAGCGGCGGCATCGATATCTGCCTGAACAATTCTCCCACCAGGACCGGAACCTATAACCTGGTTGATATCGACGCCCTTTTCGCGGGCTAATCGCTTCGCCAATGGCGATGCTTTTGCTGCCGCTCTTATGGGCTGCGGCGCTACGGGCTGCGGCACATCGTCTTTGGCGGCCTGGACGTCTGCCTCAACAATACGGCCACCGGGCCCTGTGCCTGTCACACTTAAATAGTCGAGCCCGAGTTCTTTCGCCAGTCGGCGAGCCGCAGGCGATGACTTGATGCGGCCATCATCTGGTTTGCGCATTTGTGATTTCTGAGGCTCGACCGTTTCCGACGGTCCGACTTCTGCTTCTATCGTCGCTGGTGCTGTAGAGGCAGGTGCAACGGACAAGTTCGAAGGAATGTCCTCACCTTCTTCAAACACGAAGCCAACCACGGTGCCGGGCTCGAGGTTCACACCGATTTCTACCAGATGCTTCACAGTACCTGAGGCTTCCGCATCAATGTCCATGTTTATTTTTTCGGTTTCGAGGGCATAGAGCATCTCACCTTTTCTTACCTGTTCTCCATCCGGTATATACCATTCTGAAACCATGCCTTCTGTCATGGTCATTCCTACTTTCACCAAATAAATTTCTTTTGGCATCGATCACTCCGATTCTTGTTCTTACTATGTTTTTTGTAATTAGGTTTTGTAAATGGTTTAGTAAAATGGCTAACGACTGGTAGTAAAAAGTTGCCGACAGGCCGCCAGTTGCATGGTCTTCTCAATATTCAGGATTGCGGGTCCTGAACGGGACAACCGCATGCTGACTTTCTGCCCCGGTTTTATCACCCGCTCTCTTTCCCCATCAAAGGCCAAAACACAGGGACCTTTGAGGTTAATCTGTTCATAAAACGAAACAATGCGGCTGCTTTCCACATCGATCGCCCGGAACATTCCCGGTGCAATGGGCGCGCTAATTCTCATACCTTTCTTACCCATTACCAAATGCAACCCTTTGTCTGTTTCTTCCGAGACGGGCTTGATCAAACCACCCAGGGATGTCATACCCACATCTGAAGGTTCTGCACGGGTGAGGAGAACTTGCTGGATTGCATCGGCATCCAACAATGCACGGCTACCAATGAAGCGGTCATTGGTAACCACTGCGTCGATTAGCGCGATATCGGGTTCTTCATTTTCGATTTCAATATCGATAATTTTTACAGCTACGGTCACTTCATCGGCTTGCACTCCACCTGACGCCAACACCCCCAGGGCTGCACCGGCGATGGTTGCCTCTTTGAAACGGGGAAATACGTTGTTGGTTCCGGTAGACAAGGGGAGCAACAACGCACTTCTCCACCCTTTAACAAAAGCGCGGGAAGTGCCATCACCGCCAAGTATCAATGTCGCTACACAATTCAGCTGTGCCAGTTCACTGGCGCCCCATTCGGTATCCAGGCTGCTGGCAGTTTTGGGACTGTTAACTTTCGTCACTGCACAGTCAGCGGGTAGTTCCTGCATGATGCTGTGGGCTATGTTGTGGCTGTCATCAACATAGGCAAATGATGTGGCACCTGCACTCACCGCGCCAACGACAGCGCGGCCAATAATTGCGCTCTTCTCCCGATTGTCAAAAATTGAGGCGCGTGCAACCAATCGCCGGACGTCTTTGCCGGACGCCGGATTCGCCAGAATACCGATGGTTGATTGAGTCACAATTTTTTGCCGCCCTGCTCGATAACTCCTGCTCAATAACTATAGCGCCAGAGTTTGCCGAATCTTCTCAACAATTCGTGATGCATCAGGGACGTATATCTTCTCCAGAGCCGGACTAAAAGGGACCGGAGAAAACGGGGCGCCCACCCTGACAACCGGAGCATCCAGATAATCAAAAGCAAGCTCCTGAATCTGGGCGACAATCTCGCCGCCAATTCCACCAAACTGAACCGCTTCGTGCACCACGAGGGCACGGTGGGTTTTCTTAATAGAAGTGATAACGGTATCGGTATCGAATGGCTGAATGCTGCGGGCGTCGATCACTTCAACATCAAGTCCATGCTCTTTCAATTCTTCCGCGGCTTTTAACGCTTCATGTACCATTCTGCTAACGGCCACAATGGTAAAATTGGTACCCTCCCGGACCACCGCTGCTTTACCGATTTCAACTTCATAGGGTCCTTCAGGTACCTCACCTTTTAACCCCAGGGACGCCTTGTTCAGAACCACAAAAACTGGATTGTTGTCGCGGCTGGCAGCAATGATCAATCCTTTGGCATCATACGGGTTTGAAGGCATCACGACCTTTACCCCGGGTAAATGAGCCAGCCAGACTTCAAGACTCTGGGAATGTTGCGCAGCCATACTCAAGCCTGCCCCGGACATGGTCAATACCGTCACCGGTAAGGTCACGCCACCACCAAACATATAACGCATCTTCGCCATTTGATTGGCAATCTCGTCCATGCACTCACCTATAAAATCCATAAACATGATATCGATGATGGGCCTGCACCCGGTGGCCGCTGCACCAACACCCAGCCCGACAATACCTTTTTCAGAAATAGGTGTGTCAATAATCCTATCCGCACCAAACTCAGCGAATAATCCCGCATAGTAGCCAAAAACGCTACCGGCCTGCCCTACATCTTCACCGGCAACGAATGCGTTTTCCTGTTCCAGTAGTACCTCCCTCACTCCTTCGGTGATGGCCGAAACATACGGTAGGGTTCTTGCTTCCTGTTGTGTTTTTTCTGCTGCTTGCGACATATCAAACTCCCGCCGTGCTGTATACATCATCGAGTAGATTCGACGGATCAGGAAAGGGGCTGTCCTCTCCGAACTGGATCGCTTCCTCGAGTTCCTTATTGATGTCGCTATAGATCTTGTCTATTTTCTTTCGCGTCATTACTTTAAGTTCGATCAGGCTCGTTTCAAACGATTGGATTGAGTCGCGTTTCTTCCAGATTTCCAGTTCTTCATCGGTACGATAGGTCAACCCCATGCCACGAACTCCCACATGATCGTAGAAACGGTAGGTCTTGCACTCCAGCAAGGTTGGCCCATCGCCTTTGCGTGCCCGTGCAATGGCCTCACCGGCTGCCTCGTACACAGCGATTACATCCATGCCATCGACTATGACGCCGGGGATACCGTAACCTGCTGCCCGATCTGCAACATCAACAATCGCCTGGTGATTGGCCTGTGGTGTGTATTCCCCATAACCATTGTTCTCGCAAACAAAAACACAAGGTAACTTGTATAAGGACGCCATGTTGACCGCCTCATGAAAGCTACCCTCATTTGAGGCGCCATCACCGAAAAAGGCCACGGCGACGCGATTCGACTTTAGGAATTTGTTGGCGAAAGCGGCACCCATAGCTATCGGTGGTCCTCCGCCGACGATGCCATTGGCACCCAGCATCCCCAACCCCATATTGGAAATATGCATGCTGCCGCCTTTACCTTTGCAATAGCCGGTTGAGCGACCAAACAACTCTGCGAACATCAGGTCAAATGCACCCCCTTTTGCGACCAGATGACCGTGACCCCGATGGGTACTGGTAATCTGGTCTTCATTCGACAGGTGTTGCATAACCCCTGACGCGACGGCTTCCTGGCCTACGTATAAGTGAAGTGCACCGGGTATCTTGCTTGCTTCCATCATTCGCCCTGCTTCTTCCTCAAAGCGTCGAATGCGCACCATTTTTAAATGTAGTTCCTGAAGTACCTTATTCGTCGGTTGCTTTGCCACCGTTCACCTCTTTTGTTTGCTTTTCTCACGCTGCAGCAGCGATGTTTGAACCCTTCGGGCGCGTCTTGACTCCACCTTCTCTCATTTCTTCTACTTATGCAAAGCCGACAATTGAAAAAAGAAAAGATAAACAGAAACACGGATAATACGAGAAGATAAAAAACAGTCAAGCTTGACTGTATATTGATAATGCCTTTATATCATCGTTCTCTCCCATGAAGTAGCTTCGTAAACCTTGATCACAGGCAGAATGAGTCAACCATTGAATTTTTTAAGGCAACTACCATGAACAGCTTCCCCAAAACCATGTCCGAGTTAAGTTCTGAATGGCTCTCGGAAGCACTCGGCTATCCAGTGACTGAATTCAGGGCGGAGATATTGGGTGAGGGCATTGGCGTCATTGGTCTGGTGACACGGGTTTTTATCACCTCGGCATCGGGTCCGACATCAATCATCGCCAAATTCCCGTCCCAGGTACCTGAAAACAGAGGCGTTGGAGAGCTCTATGACATGTATGGTCGCGAGTATCGCTTTTACACGGATATCGCGCCGTCCATTCCACTGCGCATACCTGATTGTTTTCATGCATCCTACAATCCTGACAATCAGGATTTCGTCTTGTTACTGGAAGACCTGGATACCTACCGGATCGGCGACCAGATCGAAGGCTGCAACGCCCATGAAACTGAACTTGTTCTTAAAGCCCTCGCTTCACTGCATGCCAGTACCTGGCAACCGGACAACTTCGACCACCTGGTGTCACACAATAACCCCATGCAGCGTGATGGCATGATTGGCGGTTTCGAGATGGGCTGGCCTGTTGTTCTTCATCAGTTTTCTGACCTGGTCCCGGAGTCTGCCAGGAACATTGGCGACAAAATGCCTGGGGCCATACCCAAATTGTTAGACGCAATGTGTCAGGACCCTGTTTGCGTTTCACAAGGGGACTCTCGCCTGGACAATATCTTCTTTGGTGACGACGAAGTGGTGATTATTGATTGGCAGGCAATTTCAGCATCTGCACCGGAGCATGATGTTGCTTACTTCCTGACCCAGAGTCTGAAGCAGGATGTCTATGAAGCAAAGGACTGGGTAAAGGTGTACCACGACGAATTAACACGTCTGGGGATTGAGTATCCCATCGACCAATGCCGCGAACGATTTACCGTCTGCGCCTTGTATCTTTTGTGCTATGCCGTCGTCATCGCCGGGACACTCGACCTGTCTAACGAACGTGGACAGAAAATGGCTAAAACCCTGCTCGCGAACAGCCTTCGTTCATTGGACAGCTTAAACGCCTTCGAGTTGCTACGCTAAATACCGTTTCCCGGTAGCCCGGGACAGTTTACTTATATAAGTGAACTTATCCCCGGATTCCCTGATTCTGATTTGGTTTGACTTGGATATTTAGCGGTGTATCAATGGTGTATGTCACGCACAAATATCGACATAGACGAAAAAGCCTGTGCCGAGGTAATGAAAAGGTACCAGTTTGTCACTAAACGAGAAGCTGTCAACTTTGCCCTCCGATCTCTTGCTGCAGAACCCCTGAGCGAAGCACGAAACCTGTGTGGAACCGGTTGGGAAGGCGACCTGGATGAAATGCGAACCAATAGATTTACATGATACTTATCGATACCTCTGCATGGATCGAGTTTCTAAGAGATACAGCTTCCCCGACATGTGAACGAGTTGAAGAAGTACTGGCAACCGACATTGCCGTCGCCGATCCTATACGCATGAAAGTACTTGCAGGCGCTCGTAGTGAGCAAGTGTCGGGTAAAAGGAGAGAAGGTCAGAAAGTTAGGGGAGCCATATATATCTTTGTTATCTTCATGGATGGTTTCAATTTTTGAGACCAGATCTTTGTGGCGTTTTGCCCGTTTACTATTGGGCCTGTGACGCCAGTCGTAGTAACCGCCGCGTGATACATCAAGAACCCGACACATGTGTATTATCTTAAACTGCGTTCGATGCGAATGAACAAACTCGTACTTTAGCTGTGCTTTTTCGCAAAGAACGCTTGAGCCTTTTTTAGGATAAGGATCTCTTCGTTAGCGACTGCGAGTTCGTGTTTGAGGCGAACATTTTCTGCCGCAATACCGACTGGGCGCCCTGGTTTTCGGTCAAAAGCTTCATCGCCATGCAAAGCGATTTTTCCCTGCCAAAGATAAAGTTTGTTTCTAGCAACACCTAGTTCCCGCGCTAGCACCGCAACTTTTTTGTCGCCCTTCTCAAGTAAACGAACCGCTTCTCTGTTAAATTCAGCACTGTATGTTTTTCCTTTGTTCGACATAAAAACACTCCTTGTAGTGACTATTGTCACCATATTAAAGTGTCAGTCAAACTGGGGGAGGTTCAAACTGTCCCACAGATTCCTAGATGCTAATTCAGAAATTTCACGATCAACTACAACTCTTGCTTAGGAACAAAAGCGGGGTAATTTCACTGCTTTACGTCTGCAGTGTGTTGTTGATGCTTCTCGTGTTCCTGTTAAGTATGTCCATTCGGATGACTGACACCGATCTCTGGTATCACTTAACCGGGGGGCGTTTTCTGTTTGAAACTGGCCAATTAGCCAACCCGCTGGATAAGTCCTTTATCGAGCCCAGGCGAGAGTTCCTCAACTACTTCTGGGGCTTTCAGGCCATCGCTTTCAGCATTTGGGATGTTTCCGGTTATCTGGGCATGATTGTTACCAAAGCGTCGCTCACCCTTGGTACTGCCTGGTTCCTGGCCAAAATCGTGGTGATGGACAAGAGATTCTCCCAGGCAGGTTTTTGGCAACTCGTGCTGCTGTCGTTGATTGTATTTCTTTTGAGTACCCGTTTCTCTTTCAGACCCCATGTGTTTTCTTACTTTTTCACAGCATTTTTCATTTACACCCTGATGTATCGAGGAAAATGGTTCCGCATTTTACCGCTGGCAACCATTCTTTGGGTAAACATCCATGGTGTTGAATGGGTAATCGGCGGACTAATCTGCGGTAGTTATGTGTTGCAACGAAGTTTCGCCTATATGAAGAATCGAGACATTCAAAGCCTGAGATCTTCACTATGGGTAGTGGCTTGCCTACCCGCGGTTCTCGTAAATCCTGAGGGGATATACCTGTTCCTTGCCCCTTTTATCACCCCATCAGGGGTGTATGAATTTGTTTCAGAACTGACCAAACTTCAATTCGCAACCTCCATCAGCTTCGCCCCGGGCCTGACGACGGATAACGTTTTTCTCCTGCTGTTTCCACTCGGAATATTTTCCCTGATACAAGCAGGTCGCCAGTTTGAACAGTATATATTCACTATTTTGCTGGCGGTCGGGGGCTTATTCTACTGTCACGCGGGGCACGTTTCATCTGGGAGTGACTGCTGCTCTCGACGCCCCTGTTTACGGTGGGTCTTCAATTAGTTTCGAGCAAAAAACCTGCCGCTACAGAGCGGGAATTTGAGTGGAAAGGCGTCCTCATCCTGTTGTCATTGCTCTTGCTCCTCGGATACTCCTGGTGGAAGAACAGCGATAGCAAAAATTATCCGTTCAACGAAAACTCGCTCCCCTTGGGTACATCCGACTTTATCGAAGCCATGAAGATCAAGGGTAAGTATGCTCTCGCCCCAAGTTATGCGGGATACATAGAATGGCGTTTAAGTCCCGATATTCAAATTCACTCCGATATGCAGTTTCCCCCCTTTCATGAATTGGACTTCTTCGAGATCCACAAGTCGATGCTTAGCAAACCAGCGCATCAACACTTTGTCGAAAAGTACAAGCCAGATTTAATCGGGGTACGAAAAACGTTCGATAAGTTCCCGACATTACTGGGCAAGAATTCCCCTTACGTGCCGATTTTCTTTGATCACTTGATGATTCTGTATATCAATGGTGTCAAGTATCCCCGGATCAAGGAAAATACCTGCTCAAGCACATCAATCCCTACAAGCCGGACGGTTTGAAACCAGGTCAGGCCCATCCCGCCATCAAAGAAATAGAACGCATGCTAAACGTGACGGACAATATACCTGAAGTAAAACTCACCCTGCTTGGTTACCTGGTAGAAGCAGGTAAGATGGAAGAGGCAAAGATTCATGCCAGTTCATTGCTGGAATACGATGCTAAAAACGAAAAACTGCAATTCTACCTCGCGAAGATAGCCCACAATGAAGGAGACTATCCCCGTGCAATTCAACATTACAACGCCTCCATTGATCTATCGGTCGAGCCGCACCTCGCACAACAGCTAATGGCAGAATGCTATTTTCATATCGAAGATCATACAAAGGCATATGAGCTGTTCACTGCAGCCATAAAACTCTACAGCGATCAAAATCCAAAACTTCTTCACTACTATCTCTTCGCGTTCTCTTCATACATTGTCGGTGATAGCACAAAAGCCAAACGCGCCCTTGCCATGTACCGGATACTTGACGACGATTCAGATCCAGAACTCAGTAAGCGGGCGGATGAGTTAATGAAAATTCTAGAGGATGGCTAAACAGTTCAGACTACAAAAGGTGGTCTTTCACCATAGGTAAACGCACGCCACAGCCATTCTATCGGTCCAAATCGATAGCGTTTTAGCCACCACTGGCTGAAAAATAACTGGAACACCCAGATACCAAATACCACAGGATAAAGAGCCACTCGACTCAACTCACCTACCTGTGAAAAACCCAGCCCTGTGAAAACAATCGCGCATATCAGTGACTGCATCAGATAATTAGTAAGCGCCATCCGGCCCACACCAGCGAGCAGATGGCGAACGCTGGCGATGACATCTTCGCGGGTCAGCCAGACTATCAATCCGATGTACCCGAGGCACATCCCAAGCCTGCCGATATGATAAGTAGGCTGCGTCTGTGCAAAGATACTGAGAAGATTGAAATTATTCCTGAGCGCCAACAACACTTCATAGGCATTAGTCAGCAGCCCAATTGTGAACCCAATGACCATCAGTCTGACGTAAAATCGACTCGAACACTCGCCTTGCAAGACACCCGCTTTGTACAGTGCCATCCCTATGATCATCATCGCCAGGGCATCCCAAATCAGGAACATCGGCAAAATCTCGGTAATCATGTGGGTCGATTTCCCAGCATTCCAAAAAAAAGCAGACCAGTAACTGTCCCGACGCTGTGCCATTTCTTCAGCCACCGCTTCGTCGGTTGGGGCAAAGTCAACGACGAATTCATCCCAGACTGCCGCTGTTTCTATGACATAACTACTTAGACCAGCCTGGTTTTTTGTATTTGCCATTATTTCTGCAGAGCGACTCGCTTCCCCTAGAACGAATCCCAGAGCGAGGTGTAAGGCTGACATCAGCCCGATAATCACTCCTGCGATAATCAACAGTTTTCTTACACTATAGTCCCGAAACCAGTACAACAGAGCACCTGCAATGGCATAGGTCACCAGAATGTCTCCATTCCACAACAGGACATAGGCATCAAACAATCCAAAGATCAACAGCCAGAAAGTTCGCTTGTAATGCTCAGCGCCACTTTTACTCTTCTTACCCGTGGTAAACAATACGACCCCTGCACCAAACAGCATCGAGAACAAGCAGCGCATTGCACCTTCCGCGAACAACTCAACGCTGACCCAGGCGGCGAGATCCAAACCGGACTGATTCGTCAGGTCGAAACCTGGATTCGAGTACGCAGCCGAGTGCAAGCCAAACCCAATGATGTTTAACAGCAGTATCCCCAGCAAGGCAAAGCCTCTAAGGACATCCAGGGATTCGATTCGGCTGGCTTGATCAACTGGTGGCATGAAAGGCTCCCAAGGGTCTGTTCGCAGGCAAAATCATGGCATGGCTTGATATTGAGGCAGGTCGTCGGTGATTTCAAACCAGGATGCCTTGGAGCCAGTATAGATGTGCGCCTGGGGTCGGATACCCGGATCCTGATCGACGGCACCCATTGGTACCATTGCAATGCCACGATCCTCATGTACCGTTGGCATCATTGAACCACAATCCCGGCAGAAGGAAGAAAAAAAGGACTCCGAATCAGGCAGTTTGAAGTTCTCGACCAGACTTTCTCCACTCACCCAGCGGAATTTGTCGACCTCTACAAACGTTTGTACAGAGTGTGCAGCAGATCGTGACTTGCGACATCGCGAACAATGACAGTAGCCCATCCTTCCCAGAGTCTCATCAAACTCAAACAGGACTTTACCGCACAAGCAACTCCCTCCAATGGCGCCAGCTGTCTCAGGTTGTCGCTCGGGGTTTTCAATACCGACAATACCAGCCATCTCCGGATAAGCTTCAAACTGTTCCACATCGTCAGTAATCTCGAACCACACTGCTTTGGAGGCAACAAATACATGGCTGTCCAGTTTTCGGTTGATTTTTCCATCAAGATTTCCAGCTGGCATAAAGACACTCTGGCCATCACCCATGGCCGCAGCAACTTTTGAGCCACAGCGGGGACAGAAAGAACGATGACCAGCTGCAGATGATGTATAGATCCTTATCTTGTCAACCCCGCCAGTCCAGCAAAACGCGTCAGGCAAGACACCAACATAGGTACCGCAGGCGCTGCCATGTAATTTACGGCACATCGAACAGTGGCAGTTCGACATCATGAAAGGCGTGCCTTCTATCTTCCAGGTGATGTCACCACACAAACAAGAGCCATTGTTCATCTTTGATACCTGCCAGCAACAGAGTCATTGCACTTCCTAAGAACATATTGTACAATTTTTGGTAATTGCTACAAGCTATATATACTAAGGCTTCAGCTCAATCAAAATCCTTCGATAACCCCATTTTGATGTTAACTACGCGCTTTCTGGTTCTATCAGTATTACCGGTGATTTGCCTGCTGGTATTGCCTCTTATGGGTATGGCGCATAACATTTCAGAGAGCAATGCTCGTTTCGTTGAAGGCATTTCAGGTCCGGCGATCGTGCCGTTTATGTATCTTGGTGCCAAGCATATGGTCACAGGCTATGACCACCTGTTGTTCCTGTTGGGAGTGATCTTCTTCCTGTTTCGGGCGCGGGACATTCTGCTCTTCGTGACACTTTTTACTCTTGGACACAGCATTACCCTGATGAGTGGGGTACTGCTGCAAGTCAATGTCAACGCCTACCTGATCGATGCCATTATAGGCTTGTCCGTTGTTTACAAGGCATTTGAGAACATTGACGGTTTCAAACAGGTCTTTGGCCTGCAGTTAAATGCGCGCCTGGCAGTTTTTATCTTTGGCCTTTTTCACGGCCTCGGGCTTGCCACCAAACTACAGGAATTCGCCATCTCAAGTGATGGGCTGGTGACTAACATCGTTAGTTTTAACGTCGGCGTGGAGATTGGCCAGGCGATCGCACTGGCTCTGATTCTCATTGTACTTTTACACTGGCGGCAGCGTGATAGCTTTCAAAATCATGCGTTCATTGCCAACACGCTACTAATGACCGCCGGATTCGTTCTGACAGGCTATCAAATAGCAGGATACATGTGGGCGTAATAAAGTCGGTACTACCGGACAAAACGGCCGATAAGCAGCGAGTAAAGTTATGAAGCAAGAAACTTACAGAATTCTGATCGCCACCGCTGCCGCATTTGCGACATCGCTGGTGATTCTCTTTACCCTTGTTCTCCCGGCGGAATTTGATATTGATCCTTTAGGCACGGGCCAGGCTCTGGGTATCTTCGGGTTATCGAGCACCACGGAGACGCCGACAGTATTCAAAGAGGGAAAGGTCTACCTCTCAGACAGCGTCGAGTATGTTCTGCAACCCTTCGAATCCGTGGAATATAAATACCGTATGAACAGCGACAGTACGCTGGTCTATGCCTGGCATGCATCAGATAGTGTCACCTTTGATTTTCATGGCGAACCTGATGACGGACCGGAAGGATTCGCAGAAAGCTATAGTATTGGTAAAGGTCTTGCGGAAAACGGTTCTTTCTTTGCCCCATTCACGGGTATTCATGGCTGGTTCTGGGAAAACAGAGGTGCCGACGCAGTCACCGTGAAGTTAACAACATCAGGCTTTTATAGCGCAACCCTCGAATTTCGGGATGGCTTTGTCAACGAACGCTTACTCAGTTATTGAGCGGGTCCGGTTTCTCTTCGCCTTGAATATACAATTGATGACAGGATGAGCAGACCCTATAGATTTGACCACCCGCCTCAAATAGATCATCAGCGTTATGAGCCCTGGCGGCTGCTTTGGCCCTTAGCCCCACATCCACCAGCCCCTGGGATATTTCTATCCAATCCTTATCATCCCTGGCGCGACTCGGCATCATTAACAGGTTCCCCGATTCTGCCACCACGACCGCGCTCTGCTCCACCGCCAGCCAGCCTTCATCGGTCGTGGGTTGCAAGTCCTGCGTACCCTCAACGGTAATAATCGCCCCGGCAGAGGCCCAGATCACATCAGCAGCGGGATCCAGGACAAAATCCATAATATGTTTAACATCACCCGTGGGTTTAAAAGGAACCGGTTTGGCTGCCTCGGGTCGGGCGCAACCACCCAACACCAGGACAGCCAATAGCGTTAAAACACAGGTATTAATAGAGGTTTCAATTGACGGCATGTTATTAACTATCGCTAATTAGTGCTTATCCATAAATAGGTGAATTTCGACTTCAGCACCCTACTTTACGCATATTGAGTCTATTTTAATAGCACAAAACGTGACTGGAAAAGCACACATAATCATTTTTGGATAGGCACTAATTAGGGTCGCGGCCATCTTCTGGCGCGCCAGTTCCGGACGATCCCATAAACAGCTTGCGACCATCGGCGAATGTAATATCCCTGCCGTTGGCTCGATTGGATCGGTCCTTGCTCTGATAGCCATCGACAACAATAAAAGTACCCGGCTTCAGTGAATTCTTGTTAATTCCGCGCCTCAACAAGGTATTGGGCGTACCACCTTCAACCATCCAGCTTTCTTTTGTGCCGTCTTCTTTGGTGATTTCAAGATGAATCCAGGCATGGGGATTAACCCACTCCACTTTGGTTACCGGACCCCGCAGAATCAACGGACGGTTCGGGTCGAACTCAGCACCAAAAGCATGGTGCGCGCTAAGCTGTACAGGCGTGCACAGTGCGAGCGCGATCCCTGCGACTGTGGCGATTTGTTTAATAGACATATTAATTACCCCATTTGGTTTGGTGTTCAAGCATCTGAAATCTATTCACTACTCACAGATTCCGTTTCAGCTTCTAACAATCTTGCGCCCCTTAAAATATTTCCAAGGGCATAATTTCCTTCATGACAGGCATATTCAAATACCGTGTCATCAGTTCGTGGCCAGGGATACTCGCCACTCCAGGGTTTCTCCCAAACGGCAGGATCCTCCACCGTGAAGTTGTATATTATTGTTTTGTCATCCTTACGAGTAAACCGCTCGACTACATGAAGGTCTTTACCAGCCCCGCCAAAAGAAGAGGTCACTTTGAAGTTTGTTGTATCGACTACCAACGTGTCTCCGTCCCAGTGACCTATCGAATCACCCATCCATTTGCGAACATCATCAGGCAGATGTTCACTGTTTAGACGAACGATCCGTGCATCGTGCACCATCTCATTCAGAATCATAATATGATCTGGTGTTTGTACGATTCTTTTTAAATTGTTGTAAAGCACCGGCAACATCGGCGGCCCGGCAGTGGACCCAAAACCCAACAGGCAGCGTTCTGCCAGGGGTCGCAACTCCGGGTCGTCATAGGGTCCCCGGTCCCCGGTTTTAAGCCACCAGGCTTCACCCTTGTTTGGTTTGGCAAATTGTGCAAACAGCTTAATACGTACCTTCGCAGCTTCTTCAGTTCGCTGACGCCTGCCATCTGCAGGATCATAGATAATCGAGGTACGAAACCTACCATCAATCTCGAACGCGTCATCGCCATTATCAATCCAGAAGGAATTGTAACCACCCACATTACCTGCCGCACCCCGGGACCCATCGCCACCGTCGGGTGGTGCCTCTCGATTCGGGTCACTCACCTGCGAACTGGCTTCTATAGCATCTGCCTTATCACTGGCGATTTTCTCGGCTGCTTCTTTAGTGAGGTAAAGATTGTCGCCAAACATCTTGGGTCGTTCCAACGGTGTCAGGGTCGCAACATTGTAGTTACCGCTCAGGTCCGGTACGTTGTCCTTGCCAGCTTGTACGGTAAAGGGGAGTAACAGCACCCACAAACCCACAAACAGCGCTGTTTTCAGCCCGTTCATGGTGCCTGAAACAGGAAGGTGCCATATAGAGTCAGTCATCCGAGCTCCCGGTGTGATCATTGGTAGTTGACTGCTAATCAAGTGGATTACGCCTCCACTCGCCGTACATCATCTCTTCAACAAACTCAACACACTTAAAGTCCAGCAATTGTGCATTCGCCTCCATTCGGCGATAAAGCGGCATGCTGATTTTCCAGGGTTCTGTGAACACCTCAGGGTCGGTAATCGTCGCTTCATAGTGTAAATGGTTTGGCCCCATCGGGGTGTAACGTTCAACCACCGTCATCATCTCTGTATGGTGACTGCCTGACCGATCCAACCAGGTCTCAGCATTCAGTCCAGTAACCGTCAATACCAGTGTATCACCATCCCAACTGGCCACAGTCTGCCCCATCCATGAATCAATCGGTGCCGGTCCCGGATCGCTGCTAAAAATATCCCGAACTGCGCCTGCGTACGTATAGGAGATAAATAAGTTGTTTTCTCCCTGGAAGATCTGAAACGGATAGGGCATATAGGTTGCTCTCGGCACACCCGGCAGATAACACTTAACCTCCGGGTCCCGGTCAGCCCACATGGCCTGATTTTCTTCTTTTTTGGCTCTTGCCTCAGGTTTGTAAGGGATCTTGCCGCCTTCAACCACGCCGAGACCCGGGGGAACCGATCCTACCGCACCCAGCGCCAGCACATTCTTTGCCGGTACCGGCCCCTGCGGGCCTGCCCTGAGTTGCATCGCTGCTCTGGCCATATGAATTTCCAGGTCATAGTTCGCTTCATTCATGGCCTGCCAGATGCCGTTCAGATCCGGATGTTTGCCTCCGGGACCTCGTGATGCCTTGTAATCTGCCGCTTGTGAAATGGATGCCAAAAAAACAAGCATTGAAATTATAAATAGCCGGGTACTGTTATAAGACTTCATTAACTACCTTCTGGGATCCTAAGTGGGATAACAATACAATTATCTCACCTTTAATAGCAATTGGAAGCGGGGTCGGAATAGTATTAGTTTGCGTGATGTACCAAAACATGGGGCCTGTTGATGCCATCAAAGCCAATCTGGATCGATAAATTCGACGAACTGTCGATTTATTCGTTTCCTTTTAGAATCAGCAACATTCTAATTCTCTTTTTGTTCACCCTGACCTTCTCCTATGTGTTGGGCGCAACACTGTTCCTGGGTATGATCGGTTTTATTGTCACAATTACCCTCGCTTACGTCAGCTTCAGTTTCTTCTTTGGGTACCTTTTCGTCATTTTCGAGTACACCTCCCTCGGATTTCAGGAAATACCGCGCTTATCCGCCGATTTACTGTTTAATGAGCGTGGCCGATTAGTGAAGGCTACCGTACTAGTGAGTTTCTTCTTATCCGCCATTTTCTTTGTTACCGATCCCTTCTGGCAAACCTTCCTGACTATCACGAGCCTGTTACTTATACCGGTTGCGATGTCGGTTCTGATAATGGAAGGCAGACTGATTTCTGCCCTGAACCCTTTGAACTGGTTCGCAGCCCTGAAGAACATCGAGGCAGATGCCAGATTTGGCCAGTTCCTGATTTTGCAATTTAGTATGTTGCTCACCGGGTATGTCGCACTCTTTGTGAATCTTGGCTGGTTCAACATCTTGACGATGATGGCCTTTCTTACGGTTTCCATGACCGCGTTTCGCTGCCTCGGCGTGGTTCTGCACAGCAATGCCGAATCCCTTGGGCTCGAGGTTGTTTATGGACCCGTGATTGAAGAGGAACAGACTCAACGCGCCAGGGATCAGGAACTATCAGAGTTCACGGCTTCGTTGTACAGTCTTAGCGGTGCCGGGAAAACAGAAAAAGCACGGGAAATGCTCAACCAACGCCTCGAAGACGATGGCTACATCACTGAACCTGACCTGTTTGGTCGAATCAGGGGGTGGGAAAATCCAGCCCTGGCGATCAGCGCCGGACGAGGATTTCTTGATCGGCTGGTGGCAGCGCAGGACATTCGAACCAGCTGGCATGTGCTGGAATTCTGTTTCGAAGCCAATCACAACCAGTACAAGCTAACTTCCGCCAATTCCGTCATTACATTGGCGGGCCTGGCTGAAACATTCAAGCAGAAAACCATCATGGCTCACCTGCTGGAACATTTTGAAGAGGACTTTCCCAACCACCCAAAAACAGCCGAGATGTTGCTATTGGCTGCACATTTCATTGCCCATGATCTTGATGACTTCGAGAAAGCTCGCGGTATCATGGCCCGGCTCGAATCTGACTTTCCAAAGATTCACGCCGACAAAACTTATCAGGCCCTGCACACAATTCTTTTTCAACCTGATTAGCAGATCGAGTATCTCAAAAATAGCCTGTGCCAATTCCCTTACCAGGCATCAATGGCAGGGCGTTTTTTTCCGTCCCTCAGATTATGTCTTCTGACCGATTTCATCAGATTCGCAACCCAGAACCTGGAATCAGCAGGGTCGATCGTGTCATCAACACTAAAGAGAGAGGCGTAGTTCAGCGCTTTACCCCGCTCATAGGCGCGGGCAACCATATCTTCATACATCTTCTTTCGATCTTCTGAATCTTCAACTGCCGCAAGTTCTGCTCGATAACCCAGCTTGACACTGCCCTCGAGACCCATGCCGCCGTACTCTCCTGTGGGCCACGAGACCGTAAAGAAGGGTGTTTTATATGATCCACCTGCCATGGCAATGGCTCCTAAACCATACGCTTTCCTTAACACGATAGTGAAAAATGGCACGGACAGGTTAGCACCCGTTAAGAACATTCGGCTGGAGTGCCGCACCAGCGCCGTTTTCTCAATCTCCGGCCCAACCATGATGCCTGGCGTATCACAGAGATAAAGAATAGGGATATCAAAAGCATCCATAAGTTGCATAAACCTCGCCGCCTTATCTGCCCCGTCAGAATCAATCGCCCCTCCGAGATGGGAAGGGTTATTGGCAATCACTCCAATTGGCATTCCTTCCACCCGAATCAACGACGTGATACTGCCAATACCAAAACCGGGACGCAGATCCAAAACTGAATCTTTATCTGCCAGCGTTTTGATGACGGCGCGGACGTCGTATGCACGTAAACGATTTTCAGGAACAATACGACGCATCAATCGCTGGTCCGGTACCTGCCACCGTTTTATCTTGCCCTGGAAATAGGACAGGTACTTTTTGGCAGTCAATACTGCATCTGCTTCATCCTTGACGAGCAGATCAACCACGCCACTCTTGACCTGCACCGACATGGGTCCAATTTCTTCAGGCGTGAAAATACCCAGACCCCCACCCTCAATCATGGCTGGACCACCCATACCAATATTGGAATCCTCTGTCGCAATAATGACGTCGCAGCATCCGAGCAGGGACGCATTGCCTGCAAAACAGCGTCCCGACGTAATCCCCACCATGGGTACGAGGGCGCTCAACTGAGCAAACCGGGCAAATGTTGTCGTCCCTTCACCACCGAGGCCATCTGTATCGCCGGGCCTGCCGCCGCCACCTTCGGCGAATAACACCATTGGCATACGACCATTTTCCGCAACGCCAATCATCCGGTCAGTCTTGCGATGGTTTTGCCCGCCCTGGGTGCCAGCAAATACCGTGTAGTCATAAGACATCACCACACAACGATTGTCAGGCTCATCGAACAGATCACCATTAATGGCACCCACCCCGGTAATCATGCCGTCGGCGGGACTCTTTTCAATCAGTTCCTCGACGCTTCTGCGGCGCCGCTGGGCAGCCAGTACGAGCTGACCATACTCGACAAAGGTGTTGTCATCACAGAGATGTTCAATATTCTCCCTCGCCGTTCTCTGCCCTGTTTTGCGGCGTCTTGCGACAGCCTGGGGCCGATTCGCATCAATGGTTGTCGCTCGACGGTTGACAACCTCTTCCAGATCCGGACGGATATAATCCAGATCGATATCCTCTTCGTCATCGGCTCCGGCCTTCTCCACTTCCTTCGCGATCAGGGAAAGCATCGGTTGGCGTTCATAAAGAGTATCGCCGACAACGGCACTCACCGAATCCACAACACCGCTATAGTGCGCATTGATTTCATGTTCCATTTTCATTGAGTCCATAACCACCAGGGTTTCACCGGTACTCACCTCATCTCCTGTGGCAACTAACACTTCAATAATGGTGCCCTGCATCGGTGAAAGAACCCACGAATCGTCCAGCGCTTCCACTTCAACGTTCAATGCCCGGTCTTTCTGCAGCCCGAATTCCAATACGGCCAGCGGATCACTATTGTCGACGGTTGCTCCAGCCTGCCTGGCCGTAACAACCTCATTCGAGACACGGTAATGTTGTTGGTGAGAGCTGTCGCTCAAGAGCCTACCGACATTGTCATCTATAAACCGGGTGTAAAAATCCACTTCGGCGACACGGTCGTCAACCAGTATGCTCTGTAAAAACGATATATTTGTCGCAACGCCTTCAATTTGAAACTCACATAAGGTTCGGTAGGCGTTCACCAGCGCACCGCGATAATCATCCTGACTGTGATGAACGATCAGTTTTGCCAACAGGGAATCAAATCGGGGATTGGTCGTGTAATTCGTATAGGCATACGTATCCAACCGGATACCCGGACCGCTGGGGGGATTAAAAGCGCGTAATGTTCCGCCGCTGGGCCTCGTGGTGCCATCAGCCTGCATAGTTTCCATATTAATCCGCAGCTGGATGGCGATCCCCCTGGCGGAAATCCCCTGCAGCCCAATATCAGCTAGAGCTTCACCGTTTGCGACGCGTAACTGGGCTTCTACCAGGTCTACTTTAAAAATCTCTTCAGTGATCGTGTGTTCAACCTGCAACCGGGCATTGACCTCGATAAACACAAATCGTCCACTGCTGGTATCCACGAGAAATTCAACGGTTCCGGCACTTGAGTATCTGGCCGACCGGGCGAGAGTTGTTGCCGCATCTATGATCTTTTTCCTGAGATCAGGGTTCAGAAAAGGCGCCGGGGCAATCTCAATAATTTTTTGATGCCGTCTTTGGAGCGAGCAATCCCGCTCACCAAGATCGACAACTTCTCCAGACTGATCGCCAAATATTTGCACCTCAATATGGCGGGCCCGGGACATGTACTCTTCGACGTACAGCGCGTCATTGCCAAACGCACTGTTGGCTTCGCGTGCGCTTTGGGAGTAAGCCGATTCAAGCTCAAGGATATCGGAAACAATGCGTACACCCCGGCCACCACCACCGGCGATGGCTTTAATCATCATGGCTCGAGAATCCAGGCTTTGGAAAAAATCGCGCGCTTCATCCAGGCTGGTGGGTTCATCGGTTCCCGACAGCACGGGGATACCATGGTCGATGGCAAACTTCCTGGCCTCCGCCTTGTCACCAAATAATGCCAGGGTTTCCGCTGACGGGCCTACAAACTTGATACCTTGTTCTTCACAGGCCAATGCGAAGCGTGCATTTTCACTGAGAAATCCATAGCCCGGGTGGATGGCATCGCAGTTGTTTTCCCTGGCAATCGCGACGATGTTATCAACGTCCAGATAAGCCGCTGCACCAGTCCCGTCCAATGCAATGGATTCATCGGCACGGTATGCATGCAATGAATCACTGTCATCACTTGAGTAGATACTCACCGTTCGAATACCAAGGTTCGCTGCACTTCGCATGATACGGATAGCAATTTCGCCCCGATTCGCGATCAGTAATTTTTCAACCACAATTTTCTCCCGTCGAATCCTAGCAGGCTGCTGAAAAGTCCCTGTTAGATGCAAGGCAAGGCGAAATTTGCTGAAAGAGCGGAGTTTACACGCCGTAAATGAGCATCTTGAAGCAATTTTCAACGCCGCATTGTGCTAACAGGGGATTTTTCAGCAGCCTGCTAGACTTTGCCAAAGCATACAGGTTGTCTATGGGGTGTTGCTACTCGTGAGAAGTATAGGAGCTACCGCTCACGGGAAAACATTAGCGATTGAATGTCCGATGCCGATAGAATGTCCACTGCTAACAAGAATCCCAGCTAGAATTCATGCTGAACCCACTACGCACCTCACTAACAGTCTTCCTTTGTTGCTCTTTTCAGATTCCCTTATGTTTTTCAAAAAGCGAGCTCGAAGCTTATGCCAGCGACTGGCAACTGCGAACGGACAACGATGCGCTGGTATCTACCGTCAGGGATCGTAATTACACAGGTGGTATCACCTTTGCACAATCAGGCAGACGTGCCGCGGAGCGGGTTTTCTCGTTAGACGGCTGGCTGGGACGTTTCGATAGCCTGTTTAACATCGGCGACAACACATTTACGAACACTCGACATAGCATGCAGTTCGGTTTAGTGGTCTTTACCCCTGAGCGCATCAGTAAGAAAGAACCCATCTTCGATGATCATCCCTATTCCAATCTGATTTTCCTGGCAAACTCCAGACAGTGGTTGTCCGAAGACAAAAACAGTGTATCTCGATCGATGCTGCTACTGGGCCTGTTCGGAACCAACACCGCCAAAATGATTCAGTCCGGTCTGCACAGCCTGATCGACGTAGAGGAAGCCAACGGTTGGGACAACCAGATTTCTGATGGCGGGGAACCCACCTTTCGTTATAGCCTGTCTAAGACCCGCTTTCTGAAATCGAATTACAACAAGGCCTTTACGGCCTATGATATCAGCACAACTCTGGAGGGGAACGCAGGTTACACCACCGACATTAATGCCGGGTTGTCGTTGCGCATTGGGAAAATCCATGCCCTCGGCTGGTATTCATTACCGGATCCATCAGACTATTTTACAGCCGCCTACGCCCCATTGATTACCCACGAAGGAAAGCGGGATAGTGAAATGTTTTTTCTCGCCGGTGTGAATGCACGCCTGCGGATTTACAACGTATTGCTCCAGGGCCAATTCAGGCACAGTGAGGTGACCTACGCCTATTCGGATCTTAACCCGCTGATTGGGGAAGCCTGGATTGGTGCCGGAGCGGCTTTTTCAAACGGCTGGCAGGCAAGTTTCGTCGTCAGGGGGCGGACCCGGGAGTTTGAAGCTGAACAATCCGTTAGACAGGTATGGGGTGGTTTAACGATCATAAGGGTATGGTAGTCTTTTAAGCAAGCCTGGCGCGCATCAGCAGTGACCAGAACTCGCGTTCAAAGCGTGGCGGTCTTTGTCCTTCACCCGAAACACGCGTTGTTTTAGCGACCACGAGATCAAGACCAGGTACAACGTAAAGATAATTTTCCTGCGCTCCCCGTGCCGCGATTAAGTCAGCAGGGGCGTCCGGGATAAGGGCACCGGAATGTGTCTTTTCTTCTCTCATGGGTACCTTGAAAAATTCCTGGTGGTTGTTCCACCAACACAAACCCCAGGCCGGGTTTTCTTTTGAGCCTGGCCGGGACATCTGGTCAAGATAGTACTTCGGGATGATTCCATCGCCATCTTTCAGCACCATCAATCCGAGTCTGGTTAGATCAGCCGCCGTCGAGGACAACCCGGTAAATGGTGTTCCGTCAGGTAATCGGGCATTTCGTTCAACCCAACGGGTCTCACTCATACCCAGGGGCTCCAGCAGCCATGTTCGGGTTAGTTCATTCAAATCCAGCCCGGACTGTATGGATAGGATTTTTTTAAGGTAGTTGTAGGCTGTATTGTTATAGCGCCAGGTTTCACCGACGATCCCCAGAGCGTTTAATTCATCATCCATACCCGTGGTCATCGACAACAGGGTTTCTATCGTCAGGCTGGCCTCGTCCCAGGGCGACAGGTTGGTCCACTCCGGGTCAAGATGATGGTTAACAGGATCGGATATTTCCAGCAGGTATTTTTCTTCGGCAATGGCGACTAAAACGTAAAGTAAACCCTTTTGCACCGCATACACATCCACCGGGTCAGGGTCAAACACGGCTTGCGCGAGTATTCCTTGCCGGTGGCAAACCACCAACTGCGCTGCCTGGCAGCTTTCGGCGAATTCAACCGCCAGTGCCAGCCCGGACGAATCCCAGCCAACGGATTCGGGATCAATGTGCTCCATCAACTGTGGCTGGCCGAGACAGCTAACGATGGATGTCGTTAATCAGCGCTTCGGTGATAACTGTACCAGTATGCCATTGGCAGATTTAGGATGGATAAATACCTGGGGCCCACCCACACCAATGAGTTGCACGCCACTTTCCTCCAGGTGTTTAACCGTTTCATCAATGTCATCAACTTCGAGTGCCATGGTGTGCATGCCTTCACCACGTGACTCAATGGCACGACCCACGGCCGACTCAGCGGAAGTTGGGGCAACTATTTCAATAAACCCGCCATTGTCCAGTTGAAAGAATGCCTGCTTGATACCAAGGGCATCAGATTCTGCCGTTCTTTCCAGTTCCATTCCGAACTTATCCCGCCAGGTCGCGATACCGGCGTCAATATCTTTTACCCGAATAACTATGTGGTCTACACCTTTGAATCCCATGTCTTCTCTCCTTCTGGTTTGTTTAGCTGGATACTGTGTTCCTGTTCACTAGTGGAGTGTCCTATATAGATGGCACTCCCCTAGTTATTGTGGATCTCGAATCGTTACTGTTCCCTGGGCGGTTGCTGCCAGCTTTTCATTGTTATACACATCGATGCGTACAACCGCCTGGGTCCTGCCCAGGTTAATAATTTCTGCGTTGCCTTCAACCCGACCACCTGAAACCGGGCGGGTCAGATTTATCTTGAACTCGGTCGTGGCTGCCCATTGACCACGTTTCATCGCTGGGTAGCAAACACAACCCAGCAAATGGTCACAGAACGCAGACAAGACGCCGCCGTGCATGCTGCCGAATTGCGTAATCAATTCTTCCTTGACATCAAAACACGCCGTCATTTTCCCCGGAGACGCGCCCGTAATTTTAAACCCTAACATCGCCGGTAACCCATCTTTGGGATCACGCATAAACGAGTTGGCGACTTTCTCATTGAATTCCATATTTCATATCCATGACTTTGTTGCCTCGACACTAAACCCAACGGATATGCCAAATCAAGCAATTCATGATGGTTCGTCATATGCTAAAGCCTAATCGTTTTGCCATAGCAAAGTTTTGCTATATTGTCCGATTACGAATTAACCGTGGAAACAAAGCCGATGGCCACCTTGATACAACCCCATGCTGATGTAAAACCTGATCAAGCTGCACTCACTGATGAGTTTGGCAGTACCAGTTGGCAGGATTTCAATGGTCGTGTGAACCAGTTGATACACGCTTTAAGGGCTGCCGGATTGCAAACCGGTGACACTATCTCTGTGCTCAGTGGCAATCGAAGAGAGTATTTTGAAGCCTACGCTGCGGCTACTCATGCAGGTTGGTTACTCGTACCGATTAACTGGCACCTGGTATCTGCCGAAGTTGCCTATGTTTTGAGAGACTCCGCGTCAAAAGCACTACTGGTAGACCAGCGATTCTTGGAATTGGGTCTGGCCTCAGTGATGCATCAAGATAGTCCCGAACTGACCTCCTGCCTGATGTTTGGTGAGGCTGTCGCCGGATTTGATCAATACGATGAGTTTCTCAAAGGACAGAGCGAAACCGAGCCAGATAATCAAAGTCTGGGTGGACCTATGTTTTACACTTCTGGTACAACCGGAAAGCCAAAGGGTGTCAAGAGTGGCATGTCCCAAACCGGCGCACCGATTGAGACGATGAAAATGATTGGCGAAGGGTTGTCGGGCATGCTGAGTATGCCTAACGGCGGAACAACCCTCCTGGTGGGACCTGTTTATCACTCAGCTCAATGGGCATTTTCATTTTTACCGCTGATCGCGGGTAGTAGTGTCGTGATGCGTCACAAATACGATGCCAAAGAGACACTGGATCTGATAGACGCCCACCAGATTACCAATATTCACCTGGTACCAACCCAGTTTATTCGCATGTTGCGTCTGGACGAGGCTGGCAAAGCGGATTTCAGAGGCGACAGCCTCGAGATCGTCTGGCACGGAGCGGCGCCTTGTCCTCCCGATGTGAAACGCAGCATGATTGAGTGGTGGGGGCCAAAAATTTCAGAATATTATGGTTCAACAGAAGGATCTATTGTCACCACGGTTAACTCCCGGGAATGGCTCGATAAACCAGGCACGCTGGGTAAACCCGTCGCCATTATGCAAGTGTTAGTCATCAAGGAAGATGGGTCAGAAGCAAAAACCGGCGAGTCTGGCACCCTGTACGTGAAGAACCTTATGGGTAGCGATTTCGAATACCACAACGATCCTGATAAAACATCCAGCGCTCACCTTGAGCCAGGCGTCTTTACCTTCGGGGACATCGGATACCTGGACGAAGAAGGTTATTTGTACATGAGCGACCGAAAGATAGATATGATCATCTCAGGGGGTGTGAATATATATCCCGCAGAAATCGAAGCAGTTTTGATCAATCATCCAAAAATAATCGATGCGGCTGTTTTTGGTATTCCCAACGAAGAATTTGGTGAAGAAGTCAAAGGTGCCGTGGAACTCATTGATGGCATCAGTGGCAGTGCAGAACTGGCAGAAGAACTGATCAGCCATTGCAAACAGAATCTGGCTAATTTTAAAGCGCCAAGATCCATAGACTTTGTCGATGCAATGCCACGATATCCAACCGGGAAACTGCTGAAGCGATTGCTGCGAGACAAGTACTGGCAAGATACCGGTCGTAGGATTTAGTGGAGTGTCCGGCCTCCCACAGAATATTTTATTCTTTGCGGCGACGACGCAAGGTTGTCAGGGCACCACCTGCCAGCGTTAACAAAACACCGAACAGTGCGAACAAAAACAGAGGGCTGGAGGTCGTTGGCAACATCGGTACCCGTACGATTTCTACCACCAGAAAGGTGACATCCATATATTCCTCTGTCCTGGGATCCCCGATCGTAAAACGATCGTCAGGTAAATAGACGCTGAGAACCTGACCGCGGGTCAAATCCCGAATGCGAGTTGACTGGCCAGAAAGATTAATGCGCAAATCACTATCAGGTCTGACTTCATAGACATCACTGCTGCCGCCATCCCTGTGATGTAACTTAAACCTCAACGTACGGTTGGATGCGCGTACCACTTCCATCTCTATCTTGGCGAAGTTCTTGCCCTCATGTTCAATCACTTCCATACAAGCTTCATTCAGGTCCGGGAAACGTCCCATCATTTCATCAGTGAAGTGCATATCCGAACACGACGCGCTTGCTGCATTGACGCTGACGCTTAACAACGCAATTGCGGTACCGATTAATATCTTGTTTTTAATATTCATATTAACTCTTCCCTGGATCTTGAGTTTCATCATTATGTGAGGCGTACCGCTTTGACGATATACCGTTTTGGCGCATGGCCGACAAAGTAAAATGGATAGCAGGTAACAAGTGTCAACACACTATCTTCAGTGTTCGCCAAGACTTCTACCTGGTCCGGTTCAACAATCAAAATCTCTGAAATGCGATAGGTAAGTTCTCCCTTCCGGTTTTTCACACTAATTAACTCACCAACCTCTACATCCTGTAAAACTCTAAAATAGCCATCTCGATGGCCTGCTATCCCGCTATTGCCGCCTTGATTGGGTAATGGCGTTCCTTCTATTCGGGCAACACCCCGGTCCATATTCAAATTACTGGCACCATCATAGATCGGAACCTCAAGACCGACATTTGGAATTCTAAGAATCCCGAGAATTTTACTCTCTGGAGTTTTGGGGAGTGCGCGGTAGGCGAGCTTTCTTGATTCTGACCAGAGGCTCTGGTCGGGTCCATCAATCTCGGCTTCCAGGTTAATTATTGATTCAAGCTGTGCACTTTGTTCAAGCTGTGCACTTTGTTCAAGCTGTGCACTGTAGGATAAAATATCTTGTTGTCTCTGAAGTTCACCCAGTGCAATATTGCTCGCGAATACAGCGAGCAGAGAGAGGCCAGTAATCCAGCATCCGGATTCAACAAGCCGGTAAAACGACATTCTTCTTAGTGTTTTGGACCTGTGCAACTACCCACCTTCGCTCTCCATGCATGAACCACGAGGCAGCAGCATAGCCCAATATCCCGGTGAACCCAATGATTTCAATCCACTTACGAGCTGACAAAAGGTCGGCTCGTCAGGGTAGTCGCTAGGGAACGTGTCATGCTAAGTTGACAGCTTTGTCACAACCCTGGATCAGATTGTTGAACCATGCACGCCGGTTTTCCAGGGTTGTGAGCCATTTCGCTTAAACACCCCGGCAGGCGGGTACTAATATGCATTTTTTGTGCCATCTGCCACAACTGTTTTGATTTGATATCTGGTTCAAGATTCGGCTATATAGGTTCAATAATGAGACCCAATCAATTGTAAAAAAGGTGATTATGACCAGAGAAGAACCCCCGCTGATTATTGATGTGGAAACATCCGGATTTGGTGCCATGAGCTACCCCATTGAAGTGGGACTTGCCATGAGCGATGGATACAAATTCTGCACCCTCATTATGCCGGCACCGGATTGGACTGACTGGGACGATGAAGCCGAGAAGGTCCATCGTGTGCCGCGGGATGTCCTCGAAACCTATGGTAAACCATTGCAGGAAGTTGCTGAAAAACTCAACCAGTTGCTCGAAGGCAAGACGGTGTACACAGAGGGTTGGGGTGTCGACAAGCCCTGGTTAACCACCCTGTTCAACACAGCCGGAGTCGAGATGAAATTTGATGTCGCTTCGTTAGAGATGATCCTTTCAGCACCGCAAAAAGCCCGCTGGCACGAAACCCGGGACAAGGTACTCCAGGAAATGAACCCGGAACGTCTTGTTCAGGAAACGTTTAAGCGGACACTGGAATAGAAACATTGATGCAATGAAAAAAACCGAATTGTCCCTCGATGTAAATTTCTTCCATATTCGTGCAACCGATCCCCTTAAGGCTATTCCTCCAGAAGGACAGTGCCCCTAGATTCTTTTCGCCGATTCTGATCTGCCATTTTCCAGGAAATTTGCGATACATTTCATGGGCTAACCAGAGCCCCAGGCCTTCTCTTCGTTCAGACCGGATCACGAAAAACTCCTCCATATCCCAGTCGTTCTTTTCACCACTGGGACTAAAGTTCTTCTCTTCGACTGTAGTCACAATCGCAAATCCCACTGGAATGGCACCTTTGTAAACCAGGAACGGGTTCTTACACAAATCTGTCCATTGATATTCGTAGTTATATCGACCTTCCTCAGGCTCCATGTCAAAAAACTCAGAGAGGTCATACAAGTACAGCGATAAGAGATTACTGAAAATTTCCCTGTGCTTTTCCTGTATCGCCGGGATTAACTGATAATTCATCTTTTCGAATCAGCCATTTACATTGCGTCTTGAAATTCAGATTTCAGCAGTTCACTCAATTCATTTAATGTATAAGGTTTCCTCAAAACCTGCCTTACTCCCAGTTGCAACGCTTTCTTAACACGGTCCGTATCGGCATAACCACTGATAATCACCGTCCTTGCCTCAACCTGGATCTTTAGAATTTCCTTATATGTGTCGAGCCCATCCAGACCGGATGGCATGATCATATCCAGCATGATCAGGTCGTAATTTTCTTTCCTCAGCAGGCGAAGCGCAGATTCTCCGTCCGCGCACAATATGACGGAATACCCCATATGTTACAACATGTCTCGCGCGACCTGACGCTGCTCAAGTACATCATCTATGACAAGAATTCGCTCACCCCTGCTGACGGTTTACGGGTGCCTGTGGCACGACAGGATCGATCTCCTGTCCCGTGACGGGAAAATTACATTCAACGAAACTACCTTTGCCAGGCTCGGATTCAATGTTGATGTAACCACCATGATCATGCACAACACCCCATACAACAGTCATACCTAATCCGGAACCACTTTTTTCCATCGGCTTCAGGCTGTGCTTCCACACTGTTGATAATCAGATTCATAATGACATTATTTATATGGGCAGGGGACCCAGCAATATTTGGAAGGGGAGGCCGAATATCAAGATCCATGGTGATATCCCCGCGGGAACTCACCAGGGCATAGTATTCGGGGCTGTCAAAATAACTCGCCACAATATCGTTAAGATTAGTCGCCTGTTGCTTGGTAATACCGCGCCTTGCCAGCGCCAGTAAGTCCTGCACCACAGCCGCTGCCTGTAAGCCGGAATCACGAATGTATTCAAGTCTCTTATGCTGCCTTTGCTGGTCCGGTAAATCGTCCGGCAAGTCTCTCAAAATCATTTCCGGATAGTTTATGGTGGGGGATCAAGGTGTAGGTAAAGATAACCGGGTGCGTCACAACGACAAGTAAACTGGATCCAAATCCTACGAAAACTATGATCCGCAGAACCAGGCGATCGTAATCCTCTTTGAAAGCGTTAAATAAAAACAGGCAGAACAGTAGAACTGCCAAGTAGAATGATAGATACGCCAACGTGATCAGGTACTCCCAATCCAGTTGGGGAACCAGTTGAATCAGGTATCGTTCTGTTGTCGAACCTGGTCTGGTCGCCGGTACCGAGGGTGATTTTCTCCCAGGCCCCACCTTTTTGGTAATCAAAATTGGCGATATGCAGTACGAGCACAAAGTCTTTACTGGTTGGAACAAAATCAGTCAGCAGAGGATAAGATCCTGGTTCGGTAACAGACGCATCCACTCCAGGACTTCCGTTCGATGCCACTAGCTGTCCATCCACAAACGCCCGATAACTGGTCGCCGCGTCAAAGAACTTCAGTGTCAGCGGTTCGATTTGGTTGAGCCGCACAGTTAACCGATACGATGCATATCCGTGCGCTGGAAATGTTGTGGAGTCAATGTGCGACCCATTCCAGGTACCCGGTACAGCCTGGTAGATTTCCGTTGTGTGACTGCTCACAACCGGATCGACAAATTCTTCCCAATAGAACTCATAATCACCTGTGAGCGCTATGTGCCCATCATGCTCAAATGACCACTCACTCAAGTCAATAACCCCCGACGCTGCCCTGGGTTCAGGCGATGCGAAAACTGTCACGGACACGAGAAACGTACCTAAGAAAAGTAATAAAGGAAGCAAGTAGGCGTTTTTAGTCAAAGTTAAGTGATGCTTCCGAATCCGTGCACCAAACTCCGTTGGGGAAACCAGTCGGTCATAGAAGGGACCGAGGCGATATACCACTATCAAATCTGTTCACAGACAAGATCTGTTTGGATCGTCCAGCCAAGTGGAGTGTCCTATATGGATAGCACTTTAAGCAAACCACGGCCGCGTTGTATTTCTTGAATAGGTACCTACATTTTCTACGACTTTCTGTGAAAAGATTGGGCCTTGCTGTGTCACTTCCTGTGACAAAAAGTGCGAACCACTTAAATCACTATCTTTATAGGACACTCCACTAACGACAGGAAGGATATCGGTGAAGTTGTGGGAACTGTACGCAACGTTTAAATCGTCATAAACTGGGTTCTTCAAAAGGAACTACCGGAGCCAGAAATGATAACCCTGTGGGACGGCGGTATGGGCAATGAACTGGCGCGGCGTGGTGCGAGCAACTACACGGATCTCTGGTCAGCACGCGCACTGATTGAAGCACCGTCTGTGGTGCTGGACGTGCACAGGGATTATATTTCTGCCGGGTCCGACGTTATTACCACTAATAGTTATTCGACCATTCCCTCCTATCTGGCCAAGGAAGATCTTGCAGACCGTTACCTCGAATTCACCGCCCTGGCAGGGCAATTGGCCCGTCAGGCTGCTGATGAGAGCCAAACAAAGATCAGCGTTAACGGTTCTCTGCCCCCCATGTCTGAAAGCTATCGTGCAGACCTGGTACCGGACGAGACGACCACGCTGCCAATCTATCGACACCTTGCAAACACACTGGAGCCCTTTGTCGACGGATTTGTTTGCGAAACCATGTCTTCTGCAACCGAGGCGAGAACCGCTGCCACAGCGGCCACAGAAGCCGCGCAGAAACGCAACCTGCCAGTCTATGTATCCTGGACCCTCAATGAAGAACCAGGCTCCGGGCTTCGCAGTGGGGAATCCGTGGAGCAGGCGTTGAGTGCCGTTAAGCACCTTGAAATAGCTGGGTTTCTGTTTAACTGCAGCCACCCCCTGGCGATCGATTCAGCCTTGAAGGCTCTAGCGCAGCTTACTGACAAACCCATTGGCGGCTATGCCAACTCTTTTAACAAGGTGCCAAAAGAATGGACACTGGATACCGGTGCCATCACAAAGAATGACGATCTAAGCCCCCGCGACTATGTTGAAGTGGTCGGTGGTTGGATTGACCATGGTGCAACCCTGATTGGCGGCTGTTGCGGTATTGGCCCTGCACATATAGAAAGCCTGGCAAAGGCTTATACTCACCGGACATAGCCAGGTTAACGAAATCGTTCAACCCTCTGCCAGAGACAGTCTGGAGACAGCCAGACGTAATGATTCCGTTAGTTCGCTATCCGGGTCAGCAGCGTAGTCGCTGATGGCCTGTTTCATCCGGGGGTCCCAGAATCGATCGAGATGATCTGCGATCTTTCTTGAGACAATTTCCTGATCATCTGTATAAGACATGTTAGCCGCTATATCTTCAGCCATTTTCACCAGCTTGTTAACATTAACCGTCACTATTTGATTTTATCGAATCGTTCTCTGGCAGGGTCCTTTTCTCGACCCGCTGCCAGCAACTGCTGCTGCTCACGATTGAAACGCTGGAACATCTCCTGCCACTGTGAGGGATGACTCACCGGATACGCCTGCACGGCCGTCACTTTGTATTCCGGACAGTTCGTCGCCCAGTCAGAGTTATCAGTTGTCACTACATTGGCCCCTGACTCGGGATGGTGGAAAGTCGTGTAGATAACACCCGGTTGAACCCTGTCGGTGACACAAGCCCGCAACACGGTTTCACCAGCCCGGCTCTTGATACCCACCCAACTGCCATCAACAATGCCACGCAATTCTGCATCATCGGGGTGAATTTCGAGCTGGTCTTCAGCATGGTATTTAAGATTTTCGGTTCGACGGGTCTGAGCACCAACATTGTACTGCGACAAAATTCGACCCGTGGTCAGCAGCAGCGGATACCTGCTGTTGCTTCTCTCGTCAGTGGCGACATAGGGGGTGGGCGCAAAATAACCTTTACCCCGCACAAATTCACCGACATGCATAAAGGGAGTGCCATTGGGAGACTGATCATTGCATGGCCACTGAATGGAACCAAGCGCATCAAGCTTCTCGTAACTGACGCCCTGAAAAGTGGGTGTAAGCCTGGCAATCTCCTCCATAATCTGGCGAGGGTGCTCATAGGACATTGCATAACCCATGGCAGTGGACAAAGCGCAGGTAATCTCCCACTCCGACATGCCGGATTTCGGTTGCATTACCATTCTCACTGGAGAAATTCGCCGTTCTGCATTGGTAAAGGTGCCGTCTTTTTCAAGAAATGACGAACCGGGTAAAAAGACATGAGCAAACTTGGCTGTTTCGTTGAGAAACAGGTCCTGCACGATCACACATTCCATTGCCGACAGTGCCGCGTAGACATGCTGGGTATCAGGGTCAGATTGGGCAATATCTTCCCCCTGTATGTACAAACCCTTGAATTCTCCATCAATGGCAGCGTCAAACATGTTGGGTATTCGATAACCGGGTTCAGAGTCCAGTTCCACCTGCCATTCTTCTTCAAACAAGGCCCGCGCCGCCGTATCTGACAGATGCCGATAACCGGGTAGCTCATGGGGGAAACTGCCCATATCGCAACTACCCTGTACATTATTCTGGCCCCGCAATGGATTAACGCCGACACCTTCACGACCGAGATTTCCCGTCACCATGGCCAGGTTGGCAATACCCATCACCATGGTTGAACCCTGGCTATGTTCTGTGACTCCGAGGCCATAATAAATAGCCCCATTGCGGGCGTTGGCATATACCCGAGCAGCTGCCCGCACCTCTGCCGCCGCTACACCCGTCACTTCTTCTAACGCCTCCGGCGAGTTGCGCTGCTCGCTGATAAAAGCTTTCCAAACTTTAAAAGGTTGAGTTTCACAACGATCAGAAATGAACTGTTTATGTTCCAGCCCTTCGTCAATGATGGTATGTGCCAACGCGTTGATGAGCGCAACATTCGTACCTGGTCGTAATTGCAGGTGATAGTCTGCCCGGGTATGGGGAGAGTCAACCAGATCAATCGCCCTTGGATCGGCAATGATCAGGGATGCGCCTTGTCTCAGGCGACGTTTCATTTGTGATGCAAAAACCGGGTGTGCGTCAGTTGGATTCGCGCCAATGATAATGATGGCGTCTGCCATCATGACCGAATCAAATGTCTGGGTTCCGGCAGATTCACCCAGCGTTGTCTTCAAGCCGTACCCCGTCGGTGAATGGCAAACCCGGGCGCAGGTGTCGACATTGTTGTTTCCCACTGCCGTGCGGATAAATTTCTGTACCACAAACACTTCCTCGTTGGTACAACGAGAAGACGTAATACCGCCTATCGATTTGCGGCCGTATTTTTGTTGTAGCGCTTTGAGTCGGGTTGCCGCAAAAGTAATCGCCTCTTCCCAACTGGCGGGGCGCCATTCATCATGAATTGAATCCCGAATCAATGGCGCTGTAATTCGATCCTTATGCGTCGCGTAACCGAAAGCAAAACGCCCCTTAACACAGGCGTGGCCATGATTCGCATGCCCGTCTCGATTGGGCACCATACGCACCAACTGATCTCCCTGCATTTCGGCCCGAAACGAACAACCAACCCCGCAATACGCACACGTGGTCACTGTCGCCTTGTCTGGCTGGCCCAATTTAATGATCGACTTTTCTGACAAGGTTGCCGTGGGGCAGGCTTTAACGCAGGCTCCGCAGGAAACACATTCAGAACCGAGGAAATCCTCGTTTTGACTTGCCGCTATCTTTGAATCGAAACCTCGGCCATCAATGGTCAAGGCAAAAGTACCCTGTTGCTCTTCACAGGCACGTACACATCGAGAACACACGATGCATTTGCCGGGATCGAACGTGAAGTAGAGTGCGGTTTCGTCCTTTGGAGCATCCAGGTGATTCGCACCGTCATATCCGTAACGGACATCCCGCAGGCCCACCACCCCTGCCATGTCCTGTAATTCACAATTACCATTGGCAGGGCACGTCAGGCAGTCAAGGGGATGATCAGATATATAGAGTTCCATGACGTTACGACGTAGTTTTGCCAGATGATCGGTCTGGGTTTGAACTTGCATCCCCGCTTCAACCTGGGTTGTACAGGAGGCCGGGTAACCATTTCGACCTTCAATTTCAACCAGACATAACCGACAGGAGCCAAAAGGTTCCAGGTCTTCGGAAGCACACAATTTTGGTATGTTCGTCCCCGCTATCGCGGCGGCTCGCATGATTGAGGTGCCTTTTGCTACGGTAATGGCAGCGCCGTCAATCGTTAATGTTATCTGCTCGGACGAACTGGCACCAGGAGTACCTAAATCAACCTCCGCTCCGACGCGATAATAGTTCACCACTGAAGCCATCTGTTTACAATTCCTCCGAAACCATACTTACAGTTCATCTGGAAACTTCCTCATCACGCTGAGAACCGGGAACGGCGCCATACCTCCAAGCGCACACAGCGAGCCATCTATCATTGTATCGCACAGATCCTGAAGAAGAATGCGATTTTCGTGCGGGTTTTCACCAGCCCGGATACGATCAATAACCTCAACCCCGCGTACAGACCCGATTCGACAGGGGGTGCACTTACCGCAGGACTCTATCGAGCAAAATTCCATAGCAAAACGGGCCATTTCTCCTAAATCTGTCGTGTCATCAAACGCGACAATGCCTCCATGACCCAGCATCGAGTCTATTTCCTTGAACGATTCATAATCTAGCGGTGTATCAAACTCCGATACGGGTATATAGGCACCCAATGGTCCACCAGCCTGTACCGCCTTGATCGGTCGGCCGCTGGCGCTACCACCGCCAAAGTCCTCGAGTATCTCCCGTAGCGAAATCCCGAATGGTACTTCGACTAACCCGCCGTGCTTGATGTTACCAGCCAGTTGAACCGTCAGTGTGCCCCGGGATTTACCTGTCCCGATCTGCCGATAGTAATCTGCACCTTTAACGAGAATGTCCGGTACCGACGCCAGACTGACGAGATTGTTTACTAGTGTCGGTTGGCCAAACAACCCTTCAATCGCCGGTAGTGGAGGCCGAAATCTTACCTGGCCTCTTTTACCTTCAAGGCTTTCCAACATGGATGTCTCTTCACCACAGATGTACGCACCGGCTGCTTTGCGAATTTCAATATCAAAGTCTCTGCCTGAACCCAGTATGTCTTTACCAATATGATTTGTGATATACGCAATATCGAGGGCTTTTTCCATTGTCTTAATCGCCTGAGGATACTCAGCCCTGATATAGATATACGCTTGTGTTGCACCCACCGCGAGTGCTGCAATCGTCATCCCCTCGATAAGCATAAAGGGATCACCTTCCATAATCATACGATCGATGAACGTACCTGAATCCCCTTCATCTGCATTGCAAATGACGTATTTTTGTTCAGACCCGGCATCCAGCACAGTCTGCCATTTGATACCTGCGGGAAATGCAGCACCACCCCGGCCACGCAAGCCGGAATCTGCAATCGTGCTAACGATAGCTTGAGGGCTCAGCTGGAGCGCTGCTTCAAGCCCCGCAAAACCTTCATGGGCGCGATAATCATCTACCGACAAGGGGTCAATGACACCAAGTCGAGCGCAGGTCAGGCGTGGTTGTTTTAACCAGGGATGTTCTTCCATCAACCCGAGGCATTCTCTATGATCGATTGTTGGAATACCCTGAGAAAACAACCTCTTAACAGTTTCGGAATCGACATTACTGAAGCCGACACGTCCACGTTCCGTTTCTATTTCGAGTAACGGTTCCAGCCCGTACAACCCGCGTGAACCCGTACGTACCAGTTCAATGTCCAGATTCAGGGTTGCATCTAACGCAACAACAGCAGCAGCTACCCTATCGGCGCCTAACGAACGAGCAGTGCTGTCTGATGGTACGAAAACTCTCGTCGTGGCGCTTTTGGTACTCCCGACAAACGTCGCCCGAGCCTCCTCGTCAATCATCTCGTCAAGCATCTGATCAAAAACAGCAGGGGTTACCCGGCTGTGTACATGCTCGTCTACCATAATCGCTGGTGAGCACGCACAGTTGCCGACACAGTAAACAGGTTCAAGGCTTATCTCGCCATCCGTTGTCGTTTCATGGTAGCCAATCCCCAGACGCTCCTTAACATGAAGTTCGAGCTTGCGACCGCCCATGGCCTGGCAGGACTCTGCCCGGCAGATATAGATTATTTTTTTACCCCTGGGCTCAGTACGAAACAAATGGTAAAAGCTAACGACACCATGTACTTCGGCACGGGACAGGTTTAACACTTTCGCAACAGCCGGTATCACCTGGGCTGGGATGTATCCCAATTCGTCCTGAATTCCATGCAGCACCGGCAAGAGCACGCCAGGCTTATCCATCAATGCTGTGGCAATCCTGCTTGCAATGTTGATCCAGTGCTGAACGTTCTCAGTCATCTAACGATATCTCAGTTCTGCGTTTTTGTTCAATTTTAGCACTTTCCGGACAGGAACCAGCTACTGCACTATTCGGTGCGACTTATGATAAATGTTGTAGCCATCGTCACGCAGGAACCCCACCAGAGTCATGCCAAATGTTGTTGCCAGATCAACTGCTGCCGAAGATGGGGCCCCGATCGCGGCAAAAAAAGAAATATCTGCCATCAGTGCTTTCTGTACCAGCTCATAACTCGCCCGCCCACTAACGAGAACCATCTTGTCCCTGGTTGCCAACTCCCCTTCTATCAACAGGTGCCCGATGAGTTTATCCATTGCGTTGTGACGACCAATATCTTCCTTTGTCAGCATTATCTCTCCATGACAATCAACAAGGGCAATGCCATGCAAACCACCGGTGCGGTCAAACTCACTCTGCGCCGAACGCAGGCATACCGGCAGTTCTCTCAATCTCTGTTCACGAATTACAAAACTGTTTTCTTCGATCTTCGGCTGGTGGAGCATCTGTAACGCCTGGATTGAAGACTTGCCACAGACGCCGCAGCTACTGTTGGAATAGAAGTAGCGCTGAAAGTTTTTGTTTTCCAGCCCCGTGCCAGACTTCAGATGTACTTTTAACTGGTTCTGGATTGACAAAGGTTCCGTTACCGGCCCAAAAAATTCTATTTTGGAGATATCTGCATAATCAGAAATGATACCTTCTGCAAACAGAAAACCCGCCGCAAGGGCTTTGTCATCTCCCGGCGTCCGCATCGTGATTGAGAGGGAGAGCTCAACGGGTTCATTCTGCTCGTCTGTATAAGCAACCCATATCTCTAACGGTTCTTCTACAGTCACTACATCAGTTCGCGACCCAGCGATGCGGTTTACTATGGGAACTTCCACGCGTCTCGGTCCAGTGCGCATTAAACCTACCATGCTTGTGCAGCTCTATTTCGGCTAAGTTTACTCCTCATTGAGTACATTGAAAAATGCCATAATGAGCGACGGTCAGTTCATTGCCGTTATCACATCTTGATGCTAGGAGGCTGACGCCACTTAGCGACCTTGTTGTCAGGAGACGTTCTTGTAAAGATCCGGTGCCGTGTATGTTTTTACAAAAATTCTATCACCGGTGTTGATAACACCAGGCACATCAACAACACCGACAACGCCGCGTTTTCTTTTCGCTTCAATGAGAAATTGTCTTCTGGTAATTGATTCTCCTGATCGGGTCCGGTAAATCCCTGCGATCTTGTCTGCCATTTCTGTGCAGGGGGGATTGTAGTCTTCGACGGTCAGTACGGCGCCGGACGGAAATTCCAGCCTGGTACCTTTGGCAAGGTTGGAAAATAGTTCGACACCGGATATGCAGATATTCACACCCAGATCCTCAGGAGCCAGGGGCCGCTCCAGATCCAGCGCCTGCCGTATCTCCTCCAGCTCCTGCTGGGACATACCGGACCATTGTCGATTGTTTCTTCGCACGGTACCCTCAGGCTCTGTATCTCCTTCATAACAGACCCGAGAGTGTCCACGATGTTTGTCGCCATCAAAGCCGTCCAGCTTCACCTCAACCGAGGCGCAGGCTTGTTTACTCATATCATCACGAGTACCAATATGAACAGAAACCAGCGTTGCTTCTTTGGTTACCATCATTCAGCCCTCATACAATTTCTGAACGACATGTTAGATTTCACCGGCTTGAGCTTGCCGAAACTGTGCTGGGGTCCGACCACAAGACTTTTTAAATGCCGCATAAAACGCCGAGTTGGAGTTAAAGCCAACTTCAAAAGCGATACTTAGTATCGCTTGCAACTGACCATCTTCGAGGCACAGCAATTTTTTCGCGTCTTTAATCCGGTAATGATTCAGATAATCAAAGAAGCTCATATTGAAACCTGAATTGATTACCTGAGACAGATGATTAACAGGGCATTCGACAAGCAGAGCCAATTTTGGCAGTGTCAGATCAGGATTAAGATACGCTTGCTCCGATTGCATCAGCGACGTGAGTTGATTTTTGTATCTCTCCAACTGCTCATCACTTAATCCCGATTTTGCATACTTCTGCTGGATTGCCTTTGAGGGGCCGGCTTGTCCACTACCGGAGATCTCATAATAATCATCAATTCTAATGGCGAAATCACCATCCAGGACGATAAATTCCGCCCCAAACCAGGGCGCCTTTATTCCCTCATCTATGTCGGGATTGGCTGAAGAAACCTTGTATTGAAAAGCAACTGTGTTCTCGCCCGTCGCAATTTCCCCAACGAGTTCATAGTGGTTGTTTTCGTGATAAAAGGAGTCTGCCAGGGTCTTTACCAGCTCATCATGTGTGAGCAGTGTCTGATCCGGAATATCAAAGTACTTGCCATCTTTACTCAAATGATCGCCAACTGACTGTGCATCCCGATGGTTCCACGCGTCGAAATAGCTTTCTACAAATTCTACTGCTCGCATACTGGCTCCTCCCGTCGAAACTGGAAATTCAATCAAATAAAAAGGCTTCCTTTCTTTTTCCTTTGATTTTCTTTGATTAATCGACCATCACACGATACCAGATTGAACCAAAGTTGTTCAATCAACAGAATGTAAGTCCGATGAAGAAGCTCAATTGTCCAGAGGCGGGGTCAAGCGTGCTCTTGCAGGTGCCCAGAAAGGTTTGGATCTGATTGTGCATCGCACAATTTTGCTATATTGACGCAGCTCTTTTTCATAATAGATCTCGGTCCATAGTTCACCTTGCAAATGCTCGGTCTTGATCATCGCCAATGCAATATTGGCTTTGACGGACGGTGACCACATGGCAGAGGTCACATAGCCGATCTCCCGGGAACATCGTTTGTTGCTGTATACATAGGCGCCTTCCGCTGGTTTGTTACCCTCAATATCGAGTTTGGTTAACGTATATTTAGGACCTTTCTTTTGTTCCAGCAGCAACGCACGCCTGCCGTTAAAATGGCTCTTCTTAAAATCAACCAACCAGCCAAGATTTAACTCGAAGGGTGTCTGGTCATGTTCAAAATGCACCGTCTTAAGCGCTTCATTAAACTCAAACCCAGGCATGATGAAACCTGCTTCGATTCTCACCATATTGGTAGCCGTCTCCCCATAGGGATGGATACCATAATCGGCACCGGCCTTATAAAGGGCATCCCACAGTTCCAGTGCCAATTCAGGTTTAATCCAGAGCTCATAACCCAGATCTCCACTGAATCCAGTTCGCGACACCATTAACCTATCACCAAGAAAGTCAAAGTGACGAATATTAAAGGGCTTCGCAGTTTCAATACCTTCGAGCCCCATACGTCTTAAAACAGCACAAGAGGTCGGCCCCTGTAGAGCCAGGGCAGCTATCCCATCACTCATGTCAGTGATCGATACATCCTTGAACCCAAAAGCACTTTTCTCAAGCCAGGCACTGCAAGGGCTGCCGCAGGTCAACATGAACTCGTCCGTTGCCAAACGAAATATAGTCCCATCATCAACCAGTCGACCCTCGTCGGTGCACCAGACCACATAGGAGACCCGATTCAGCCGCTGCTTTGAAATGTCCCTGGTTACCATGCGGTTTAACATCGTTTCAGCATCAGATCCCGTGATGATATATTTCTGCATCGGACAGATGTCATAGGTTGCGCAGGTGTTACGCACGCAAAAGTATTCATACTCAGCGTCATAATAGTAATTAGCGAACTTGTACCCATTCCAGGAAGACCAGGCGTCTCGTACGTTTAGCATTTCCAGGCGCGGGTGAAAATGAGATTCTTTCAGTCGTTCACCCGCAAATGCTGCAGAATTATTCGTCATAACAGTCATCTTCGGGAACAGTATTGGGGCGTTTTAGATCAATCAGGATCTCTCTCGCCGAGTTAGCACCACAGGCTGCGGAAACGCCACCTCCAGGATGAGTGGATGAACCACACATATACATGTTGCCAATGGGCATTCTGTATTGCGCATAACCAGGGAAGGGTCGATTAAACAGCAGTTGATCGATGGTCAATTCTCCCTGGAATATATTTCCCTCGGTCAATCCCGTTTCGTTTTCGATCTCAAAGGGGGTACGAACTTCCATATGCACGATCAGCTCTTTGAAGCCGGGACTGTAACGCTCGATCTTGTCGATAACCGTCTGGCCGAACTGGTCACGTTTTTCAGGGGTCCAGGGACCATCAGCGAGTTCTGCAGGACAGTACTGGACGAAATTCGACATCCAATGCTGACCTGGTGGCGCCACGGTGGGATCCCAGGCTGAAGGGATAACAGATTCAATAAACGGATCATCAGACCATCTGCCCCGCTTCCAGCAGTCATAGGCCCTTTCCATGGTTTCCAGTGAGCCCGTAAATGTCTGCGCGCCACGGTTAATGTAAGGGTTGTCCGGAACACCGGTAAACTTCGGCAACCCTGACAAGGCGATATTTACTTTCCCGGAAGAGCCGCGAATCTTGAAGTTCTCCGCTTTCTCATAGATCCCTTCAGGAAGATCATTTTTGTCCATGATTTTTGTGAAGGTTCTTTTGGCATCAAGGTTTGAGACGACGATAGCGGCATTTATTTCTTCACCACTCTCCAGCGCTACGCCGATCGCTTTACCGTTTTTTACGAGTATTTGCTCGACACCGGCACTGGTCCGAATTTCACCGCCATGTTCCTGCAGGGCACCCGCTATGGCATTCGAAATGGCACCCATACCCCCGCGCGCCAATCCCCAGGCGCCGATACTGCCGTCAACATCACCCATTACATGGTGTAAAAGGATGTACGATGAGCCCGGTGAATAGACCCCCAGGGCGGTGCCAATAATACCTGGGCTGGCCATCGCTGCTTTGATGAGATCATGTTCGAAGTAGTCGTCGAGAAATTCGGCTGCACTCATCGTAAAGAAACGGACATACTCATATATTTCCTTTTCCCCGAGTGACCAGAACTGCCTGGCCAAAAACAATAGCTCGAGGATATCCCTGGGACGAAACGAGGTCGGATCTGGCGGTGTTCTTAATAATGTCTTGCGAATAAGTTGTGAATATCGCGCCAGATCTGCCTGAAACCGGCTCATTGAGTCCGCGTCGTGTGCGGAGTGCCGTTTGAGCTCCAGGAAGGCTGCTTCTGCATCGTGGTATGAAACCAGGGTACGTCCATCGTCCGCAAAACTGACCGCGCCTAAATAAGGCACCAGCAGCAGGCCATGTCGACTCAAATCGAGATCTCTGTGCAGGGATTGTCTCATCAAGCTGCAAACATAGGAGCAGTTTGAGTAGGTCCAGCCCTCGTGTAACTCCCTGGACACAGCTGCACCACCGATGTAGTCATTTTTTTCAACGACCACAACATCAAGACCGGCCTTGGCCAGATAAGCCGCATTGGTTAAGCCATTGTGACCGGCTCCAATGATTATGGCGTCATAGCTTTTCATAAATCACTTTTCATAGATCGCTTTTCATAAATCGTCACAGGTTGCATTCACCGACTGTGTTCTACTTTAAAATCTCGCGTGCTGCATTATGTCCTGGCCTACCTGTCAGGCCACCACCCGGATGACTTCCCGCTCCGCAAAGGTAAAGCCCTGAAATCGGGGTAGAATATTGTGCAGCCCCATAGGTCGGACGCATCATGAAGAGCTGGTCCAGTGCAAATTCAGTATGATGCCAATGGCCGCCACTGACACCGTACTTCTGTTCCAGGTCAACGGGCGTCAAAATTTCCTTGTGTAAAATAAGCGACCGTATGGCGGGTGCATATTGCTCAATAACGTCGATGGCAAATCCCAACCATTCTTCAATTGATAGGGTACATACATAACATGAGCTGAAAGCACATGTTGCCCGGCGGGTGCGAGGCTATCGTCAAACAGGCTGGGGATCACAATCTCCATCACCGGTTGTTCTGAATATTCGCCATATTTTGAATCGTCGAACGCAAACTCTATCGCGTCCAGGTTCGGCGCGACAATCATGCGACCATCTGGTCTCGTTAGTCCGGAGAAGTCTGGCAAACCATCAAGCGCAAGATGGAGTTTCGCCACAAATCCATCGCAGCGTAGTCGACGCACTCTATTCGTGAACCCGATCTCGAGATGTTCTACACCCACCAGATCGAGAAACGTACTCCGCGGATCGGCAGAGGAAATTACCCTGGAGGCAGTGATTTCTTCAAGATCACTCAGTTGTACGCCAGTTGCTGCCAGACCGGTTTCATTCTCGCCGATAAGGATTCTCTGGACAGGTTTCCCGGTGCGTATTTCAACACCGGCTGCCGTGGCAGAGGCGTGTAAAGCACCAATCAAACCGCTCAGACCCTTCGCTGGCACATGATGTGAACCACAATGCTCCCCTGACATTCTATAGAGCAAGGTCAGGACGGAGTTGTTAGGAGACCGCGGCGCGAGCTTTGACCCAATAAGTCCATCCCAGCTCAGCAAGGTCTTCAGCAGGTCATTGTCAAAATTCTCATCCATCAGATCACGCATCGGCAGCGTGACAACGCGAAGAAACTCTCGCATCGCAGTTTTACCCAACAACCGAAGGTTCAGGCCCAGGGATGCAAACGACCAAACTTCCGCGAGACTGTTATTGCCGATGCGCGGTACTGTCTTAAGCCAGAATGGCTTCAGCATATCTGCGAAACGACGCATGGAGCCCAGGTAACTTCGGTAGGCTGTTACATCCTCTACAGAGACACCCGACAGATCATCGCCGTGCAGGACGACATGATTACCATCAACAGATAAACCCACTGAGGGTACTGATTCTGCGTCTGTCTTAAAGCCGTGGGATTCAAGATCCAGATCACGAGCAATTTTTCCGGAGAAGTTATTTATCGTGTGGGCGATGGAAGATTTGAAACCGGGATAGAATTCACAAGTGGAAGCTAACCCGCCTGTATTTTCTGACGATTCCAGCACCAACACATGTTGGCCACTTCGGGCCAGGTAATTGGCGCAAATTAAACCATTGTGCCCAGCTCCAATGATAATTGAGTCGTAATGACTCACTTAATACTCCTCAACCGGGTTCAAGAATCCATTGAGACTATGCATTGCATTACCCCAATTCCTCCCAGCCTATACGCATAAAAAGCGCATGAACACTGGCGTTTACCACTTCCAATCTTATAGGCAAGGAGGTTGGATTGCCGTGAGTTGTTGAACACGGCAGCCCTATGAGCAATGCAACCATTATATTTATTGGCGTCGGCACCATGATGGGCGCAGCGGGTGCCTCCTATGAAAAAGGATTGCTGGGGGTTATTGCAGACCCTTTTGGCGGTGCACTTTGTCTTTTCCTGGTGGGGTTTTTCTTCGTGCGAATTTTTCGCCGGCTACGTTTGCTGACTTTTATCGATTTCTTTGACAACCGCTACGGTAAGACAGCCGCAACCATTGCCGCCGTGGGCTCTATTTCCTCTAATATCGGATGGACCGGCGCACTGCTGGTTGCCTTCGGCTTTGTCTTCCAGACACTCACCGGTGTGCCGGTAGAAATGGGCATCATCGCCAGCGTAACTATGCCCGGGCTTACGGATCCTGAAACGGTCGTCCCCCAAATGGCGCTGGCATATCTGCATCCCGTTGCTATCGCGATTTTTGTTGGCGCACTGCTTGCCGCCATCATGAGCAGTGCCGATAGCGCTTTACTTGCGGCAGCGAGTGTATTTTCCACCAATATTCTGCCCCTGTTCAAACCGCAGGTTTCGGACCAGCGTCGACTCCTTGCGACGCGCATCGCGATCCCTGTATTTGGCTCGATTGCTATGTCGCCCTGCGGGTACAGGTGGTCTACAACCTGATCCTGGATGCCAATTCCGTCATACTGGTCTGTGTGACCGTACCATTCATCGTCGGGGTCTGGTGGCCGTCGGCAAATCGGACCGGCGCGCTGGCGTCAATGGCAATGGGATTTCTAACATGGTTTACAACAGTCATGCTTGCGCCGGAGATGCCGGGAGACTTGCTGGGCCTGTTGGCTGGATTGGTCACCATTGGGATAGTCACGCCCTAAACACAAAAAACAGACCCGCCAAAACCATTGCTGAACAGTGATGGAGAGGTTGTGGCGTTTAAGAACCGGCTTGGAATATTGCCGCTCTGGGGAGGAAATCAGCCACAATAGTGGTACAGGTCAGGAATTAACCAGGTGCCCTATGCGATCCGTCACGTAGCGGCGAATGTCCAGGTTCCAGTCTTCCATGGGTGAATACAGACCCTTGTGATGCACTCGCGAGGACATTCCCGATTGGACCTCCTCGCAGATTGCCCAATCCTGGCGATTTATCAGATCCCAGAATTCGACCACATCCGATGGATCAAAGTCCTCCTGGTTCATCTCGAAAGGTTCAAACAGGAAATAGCAATCCAGCCGGGTATGCCCTGCAGCCACTGGCTGCAATATAAAAGCTGCCACATGGTCCCTGGCCAGACTCAGGAAAAGATTCGGGTAAAGCAGTTCACCCTTGTGTCGTTCCTGTTCGTCCTGGTTTAAGCCCGGGAAAGCTCGTCTGCTGGTTCTACCTGTTGCCGTGAATGTGTTAGCACCCTGGCGATGTGGTATTCCCCTGTCCCAGTCAAGATTCGCGCCACCCTTATCTCTGTATGCAGGCACCACCTTGCAAAGTTCAGGGTGAACCGGGCCGCAGTGATAGCACTCATTGTAGTTCTCGCACAGTACCTTCCAGTTCGCATCAGCCTCATAGCGAATCGATTGGCCAATACGCAACGCGGATAACGGATAGCGTCCAAAAAGATCCTTTACGCGCTGCACATGCGTTTCGAAGGAGGGTTGCTCATCAGCCAGGCATAAAAATACAAACCCTCCCCAGGTTCGTAGTGCAACCTGATGAAGTCGAATTTCTTCTTTGCTAAAACCCATCTCGCGGGTCATGTGTGGGGCTTTGATCAGCCAGCCATCAAGATCATAGGACCAGGCATGGTAGGGGCAATTAATCGTCCCATTTCGCCTGACACCGCCCCTGAGTATCATCTCGTCGTCTGCTTTGCTGGTTTCTCTAGCCGGTCGGCACAACCGGGAGCCACGATGGCGACACACATTGTAAAATGCCCGCAATTCACGGGCATTGTTCCGGACCAGTATGACGCTCTCACCCATGACATCGAGCACCATCGAGTCCGCTTTGTCAGGGACCTGTTCCTCACGTGCTACACAAAGCCATTCCTTGCAGAAAATGGCCTCTTTTTCCAGGGCATAAATGGCGTCGTCCAGATACCAGCTCGACGGCAGGCTTTCCTCAAGTTCAGGCAATCTTCAACTCCTTTTCACCGGATTCGCCGGAATCAACTTCAGCCGTTCTTACCATGATCAGCCAAATTGCGAGGATCCCCACAAGACCGAATCCGGCGATGGAAAAGTACAAATAGGAATAGCCTTTCACCCCTGGGTACGCATCCAATAACACACCGCCTAGCAGCGGCATGAAAATATCAGGTGAAAAGCCGATAACGGAAACAATGCCCGTTGCGATCCCAGTAAACGCGATTGGAATTCCGGTTTCTTCCAGCAGTGCAAAATAGACACCCCGAATACTGAAGATGGCGATTGAAGCCACAGCAACGTTCAGCAGCATGGGAATCATTAAATCAGCTCCACCGGGAAGCAGGCCAAAAACCAGAAAAGATAATGTCATGGCGATAAACAGATAAAAAATGGTTCGGGATATACCCAGTTTATCACCCACAAACCCAATGACCACAGCTGCGACAGGCTTCAGCCACATCTTTCCAACACCCACCGCCCCACCCATGGCTGCGCTCATCAAAAATACATCACTGGCATAAGGGGTAAAGTAGAATGTGCCCCAATAGGCACTGTAAGCCGTCATCACTACCAGTGAGATCAGCCATACCATGGGCATTTTCAGGACTTTCAACAAGTCGGCCATTTTGATCCGGTCTGCCTCTTTGTTAAGAACCGCTGAAGGCTCCTCATTGAGAGCAAGAACCGCTGAAGGCTCCTCATTGAGAGCAAGAGCCGCTGAAGGCTCCTCATTGAGAGCAAGAGCCGCTGAAGGCTCCTCCTGTAGATCATCGGTCAGTAGAAACCAGGCGGTGATTGCCAGAAAGATATTGGTCGCTGAAAACATGAGTATGACCACGGACAAGGCATAATCACCACTACCCAGCCAGGCGAATATCGCTAAAAAGACAGTCGAGGCTGCTATCTCAGCCACGCCGCGACCACTTTCCAGTATCCCGAATGCTGCGCCCTGTCCTGACGCCGAACCCCAAATTCGGGTTGCCTTGATCATCGCTCCCCAAAATACCAGCGAAATGTTTGCACCCCAAAAAGCGTGGATTGCAATACTGACGGCATAGGAAGGGAAGGTTGCAAAATAAAACCCGGCCAGTCCGGTTGCTAGTAAACCACCGGTGATTAATCCCCTGGGTGGAAAACGATCCGCTAACCATCCACCTGGAAAATAGGCAATCAGTGAAAAAGCGCCAAATACACTCATCAGCACACCCATTTCGGTATTGGTATGACCGAACGCTGCCTGCATGGGCTGGTAATAGACTTCTCGTAAAAACGGCAGTAAAAATATGATGCCGCCTGAAAAACACAAAACAGTCATCACCAGGATTCGTCGAGAAAAATTCATATCAAAGCTCACCGCTCCCTAACTAGTGCTTATCGTATTGAGTCTATTTTTATAGCGCAAACAGTGACTGGAAAAGTACACATAATCAATTATGGATGGGCACTAACCAATTTTACGCGGACTATTCACTTGCCGGTAAGAAAATCATCATGCTTTTTTCTACGACGCGAGACAACACAAACGGCAATTTAACAACGATGAAAGCCGTGGGAGAGCCAAACAACAAGTCACTCGATATTTGTCGGCTCGGGCAATATCACCTACACTCGACGAATAATTTATCTACTCGCCAGTTTTCCCGGTTGGGCTTATCAAAAATCCGGGTGCACAGCGATATCAACTTTGTAATAGGAGGAATGTCGTGAGTCTTTTTTCTGAAAATGCGGTGATTGACGTGGACACCCATGTTACCGAACCACCGGATCTCTGGACCTCGCGCGTGTCGAGTAAGTGGAGCGGTCTGGTACCCCATATCGAACGAATTAAGGGCCGGGATTTCTGGATTATCAACGGTAAGAAAGCACTCGCACCAGGCCTGGTGTCCATCGCCGGACACGACGGGCGTCCCCCGAACCAATTCCCACCAACATTCGAAGACATCGACCCAAGCACTTATGACGCCAAAGCGAGACTGGAATTTATGGATCAGGAAAGCATCCATGCACAAGTGCTCTATCCCAACGTTGGTGGTTTTGGGTCGCAGAATTTTCTGAATATGGAAGACACCGAGCTGAAGCTTGCCTGCGTTCGCGCTTACAACGACTTTCTTATTGAATGGTCGAGTATCGACCCAAGCCGACTGTTGCCAGTCTGTGCCTTGCCTTTCTGGGATGTCGATGAATCCGTCAAAGAGATTCAACGTTGCGCAGAGCTGGGGCATCGATCCGTACTTTTCCCCAGTCAACCTCAGGACTTCAAACAACCGGCATTGTCTGCCGTCTACTGGGACCCGATCTGGGCTTGCGCCCAGTCACTGGGCATGCCTATCAGCTTTCACATTGGCGGACAGGCACAACTGGGCGTTAAAGAAGGTGAGTTCGCACCGAAAGGTGGAAGTATGGGCACCAAGGCCAAGTTTGCACGCTACTCAGCACTGGCTTTTATCGGTAACGGACTTGGAATAAGTGAAATAATCTGTGGCGGTGTGTGTCATCGTTTCCCGAAACTCGATTTCATCTCTGTCGAGAGCGGTGTCGGGTGGATTCCCGCGTTCCTGGAGGCGCTGGACTGGCAATGGCAAAACGCGGGTGTCGGGATCGAACACCCGGAATATGAATTGTTACCCAGTGAGTACTTTCGCAGGCAAATCTATGCCTGTTTCTGGTTCGAAAGGGAAATGATTGGCAGAGCGGCTGAGTTGTACCCCGATAACCTGATGTATGAAACAGATTTTCCACACCCCACATCGATGTCACCCGGACCCGCGACGATCGCTGTGCATCCGCGCGACTACGCTACACAGGCGCTGGGAGACCTGCCAAAACAGGTAGTGGCGAAGTTACTGCATGGCAATGCGGCCAGAGTGTTTCACTTAACTTGATTTAAAAAGGATTGGGATAAGTGGCGCTAACTCCGCGCCAGCACACTCGCGAAACAATTCAACGTCAATCTGCCGGTAGATACCTTGTCGGTCAGTAAGCCAGGTTGCTCAATGTAGGCGCTGTGGGGCATATCACCGGGGTAGACGACCAGTCGATTAAACTTTGCCGGTACCTTGTGGATCAACTCTGCGACCTCGTTGGAGCCAGTGATGTAGCATGGCGGTTCGCTGAACATCTTAAAGTTCTCCTGTAAAAAGGGCATTGCCTTGTTGGTCGCTTCCTGTTCAAGAGCGGTTGCATGGAGAATTTTTTCCTCCTCTTTCCAGCGATAAAACCCGGTGCCGCCGAGCGCCGGATCGTCAAACAAATACAACAGTACAGCGATATTGGTTCGCCCCGTGCCCGTCCGGGGGTCGGAGTGGCAGAGCCGTTGCAGACAGGTAAACTGATCAGGCTGCAATGTCGCCAACGACAAGTGTGCAGAGAACTTGATGTTACCGCGTAGAAAAGCGAAGGGTTCGCTCAATTCAAATCGAATAAAGCGATAAATATCGCTCAGCACTGACTGTCCCACAGCGTATACAATGCCTGGATAACTGCGCTCGGCCTGTATGAATTCGCTGGTATGATGATCTGCGATAGACACGGCCATTTCCGGACGTAACAGGAAGTTATCAATTACGGTACAATGATAGTCTTCGTTAAGTTTGTGATGTTCAACAACCAGCTCGGGGCTGATTTCTAGTCTGGATTTATTGTCGACCAAAGTTGTCTCTGATAAATGTTGTCTGTGGTAAATGCAGTTTATGGCTCTATCCATAAGATTCAAGGACGAACAGTCTGCACGGTATCAAGGCGGCGCTGTCATCTACCTTCTGCTCGGTTACGTTGGTGGCATTTCAGGGCTGACGTCAGAAAACATCGCTATAAACTTCTGCGCAACAATTCTGCTGGGGCACAGCATGACCATTGCCGCTTACATGGTCCATGAATGCGCTCATAACACGGTGTTTAAACGTAACCAGGACAACGCCCGACTGGGTATATTCCTTACCTGGATATGCGGCGCATCCTACGGCACTTTCGAAGATATCCGTTACAAACATTTCCGCCATCACGTCGACAATGACGATGTCGTCTGGTTCGACTACGAGGGATTTTTTACCCGCTACCCAAACATTCTCAAAGCAGTAAAAGTCCTGGAATTTTTCTACATTCCCGCTCACGATATTATCATGCACGGCTTGATGATCTTCGCACCCTTTATCATTCCTGAACGAAGAAACCAGCGAAGCAGAACTGCCGCTATTTTCCTGGTTCGAGCAGGGTTGTTTGTTCTCTTGTGCCTGTACAGTTTTAAAGCCGCTGTTCTCTATGTCATTGCCTATATGTTGATGATGACGGTACTGCGTTTTATGGACGGTCTGCAGCACGACTACGATTATCACCTCAATCTCTATACTGACGAGAGATCATCTCACAAGGGAGATCTGGTATGGGAACAAGTTCATACCTATTCAAATGTGATCTCGTTTGCGTATCATTTTCCCAACTGGCTGGTGCTGAACTTCGGGTTTCACAATGCCCATCACGCAAAGCCAACCACACCTTGGTTTCGTCTGCCGGACCTGCACCGGCAATTATTTGGAGACGAACTGAAAAATGTTATAACCCTGGGTCCGCAATTGATCATGTTTCATCGTCACAGGGTTTCCAGGATAATGCACGATGACGCCACAATACCAGCCGCTGAAGGATTGGACTTTCTAAGGGCTGCTCAGCAGGCTGAAACAGATGGTGGTAATGCTGCCTCCTTCCTGACTTCGTTTTAATCGTCAAATGCGGATGCTGAAGATAAATCTCTCATCGGTGATGACCACATGAAATACAGGGCTGGTGACTTGAACAAGGCAGATATTCAGACAGTAAGGTGTTAAATATGGCCAATTTCCTTAACCAGCAAATTGACGTTTATGACGCCACTGCGGATATCTCCCGGGCGACAACGCCTCCCAGCAGTTGGTACACGCATCGAGAATTTTCAATTCTCGAAACCGACACTGTCTTCACCAACAACTGGATATTGGTGGCACGGACCGATCAATTAGAGGAAAAAGGCCAGTATGTAGCGACGGAAGTTAGTGGTGAACCCATCGTTATCGTACGCGACGACAAGCTTCGGGCTTTTTACAATGTCTGCCAACACCATGCGGCAGCGGTGATGCAGGGTGAAGGCAAAGCCAGAGCAATGCACTGCCCTTATCATGGCTGGACCTACAACCTTGATGGCAGCCTGCGCTCAACACCGCAGTTCGAAGGTGCGAAAGGCTTTGACCCGGCTTGTAACGGGTTGAAGCCCGTTAGAGTAGATATTTTTGAGAAGTTTGTCTTCGTTTGCCTCGATGAATCTGCGCCTGATCTGGAAAACTTCCTCGGTGGCATGAAAGAGAAATTCAAACCCCTGCAACTGGATAAGCTTCAATTTTACCAGAGGGTCGAATACGAACTGGACTGTAACTGGAAAGTTTTTGTCGATAACTACCTCGACGGTGGTTATCACGTTCCGATTCTCCACAGTGACTTAAATAGTGCGATCAACTACAAAGACTACCGGGTGGAACTCGAAGATCGTTATTGTCTTCAATCCTGCCCGATGGCAGAAAACAACGACGTAAACAGCGTCCGAAAGGGAACAGACGCCCTGTATTTTTGGCTGTATCCCAACGTCATGTTTAATTTCTACGACGGTATTCTTGATACCAACCTGACCATTCCGGTCTCGGAGAACAAGTGCAAGGTCATCTTTGACTACTATTTCGTGGACGAACCTGAACAGGATGAAAACTTCAAGAAACGCAGTATTGAGTTAGCACACCAGGTTCAAATGGAAGATGAGTCTATCTGCCTTTCTGTGCAAAGAGGATTGTCTTCACGGGCATACGAGACCGGTCGACTTTCACCAGAGAAGGAAGCAGGGGAACAACTGTTTCATCGATTGTTGCACAAGGACTTTTTGGGCCACCACAACCTTGTCTAACAGGCTGCTGAAAAAGCCCCTTTTACACGGTTAACAAAAGGTGTTCCCGCTCCCAGGCAGTCACCTCCTCTGAGAATGCCTTTGCTTCCCTTGTTTTGATGTCTGTAAACAGCTTCACAAACCTTTCGCCGAATAGTTCAATCAGCGGCTGACAATCATTTAAAAGAACCAGTGCATCAGCGAGAGTTCCCGGCAGGGCAGAGGGAAGATCCCATGCACTGTCTTTCACAGGATCGTGCGGCACCGCGTTTTCCTGCAGTCCAAGATAACCACATGCAAGATTTGCAGCAATGGCAAGATATGGATTCGTATCTGAACCGGGAATACGATTCTCGATCCGCGTCGCCCCGGGTTCGCTTACGGGTATCCGAAATCCAGTCGTTCTGTTATCCAAGCCCCATTCCACATTTGTGGGGTTCGACTCTACCCCCTCAAACCTGCGATAGGAGTTGACGTTTGGCGCGAAAAATACCATCGCATTAGCCGCATATTTCTGTAAGCCACCCAGATAGGCTCTGAACCTTTCCGAGTGAGTCCCGTTATCATCAACAAAAATATTCTTCAATGTTTTCTGATCTACCAGGCTCTGATGTAAATGCATCGCACTGCCGGGTTCCCGGCTAATTGGTTTCGAAAGGAAGGTCGCATAGTAGCCATTCTGCAACGCAGCCTGTCGCGCGATTCGTTTGAAATTAAACATTTCATCGGCCCTTTGCAGCGGATTTCCGTGTTTGAAGTTAACTTCCAATTGACCACGGCCCATTTCCTGCACCACACCGGCAGTTTCAATATTCTGCTCCTTCGCAAAAGAATACAGGCTTTCAAGAAATGGTGAATATTCAGACAAGGCTTCCATTTGAAACGAACGCGGAGCCACCGGCTGACGACCCGAAACACCCGGAGCGGCTGTCAAGGGTAGCATCGGATCAGGATTCCTGGCGACCAGGTAGAATTCGGCTTCCTGGGCCACGACAGGCTGCATCCCGAGTTCGCTAAACAGGTCTATAATCTTCTTTAACAACGACCTGGGAGCAATATCCAAAACCTCTCCATCTTTGCCCTGGCAATCGCAAATACACTGTGCCTTTTCTGTATCGGTCCAGGGTTGATTTACCAGGGTCGATTCATCCGGTTTCAGCACCATATCAATATCTGCAATATCCATCAGATCGTGGTCTTTGCACCACTGTCCCAGGATATCCTGGCCGAAGATAGCTTCTGGCAACCGGATCACCCCATCGTACAGTTCTTTTGCAGGAACGGTTTTGCCTTTGCCAATGCCGTTGAAATCAGGCACAAGACATTCAACGAATTCGACCTGGTGAGCTTCTAACCAACGCTTCATTTCAGACATGAGTGGGTGCTTATTGATGAGCCGTGATCACTTTGCCAGCCTGACCCAATTCATGCAAACAATTGGTAGTGGCTCGGTCGAGCCACTACCAATCAGTTGCTCGCTTTTAGCTCACACAATGCTGCTGTATGCTGCGGATTTCTTAACCTACCCGTCGACAAGACTGAATGTCGCAAGGTACCCTACACTGGAAGCGCAAGAGCTTCGCCCCGATTGTGGGGTTAGAAATAGCAGGCAAATCACAAGGCGAACTGATGACCTACAACTACACAACCGAGCAACTCCAGGACCTGGACTCTGCCCACTACCTGCACCCATTTACAGACTTCAAGAAACTCATCGATGAACGCAGCCGCATCATTACCAGGGCAGATGGCATCTATCTGTGGGACAGCGATGGGAAACGTTACCTGGATGCCATGGCAGGTCTGTGGTGCGTCAATGTCGGTTACGGCAGAAAAGAGATCGCCGATGCCGCTTATGCCCAGCTACAGGAACTGCCTTACTACAACAGCTTTTTTAAGACGGCAAACCCGCCAGCGATTGAATTGTCGCGCCTCGTCTGTTCTCTGGCCCCAGCTCATATGAACCACGTCTTCTTTACCGGCTCCGGTTCTGAAGCAAACGATACGGTGGTGAGAATGGTTCGTCGCTATTGGGATTTAAAAGGCAAGGGCGAAAAGACCGTCATTATCAGCCGTAACAATGCCTATCACGGCAGCACTGTGGCCGCCGCCAGCCTGGGTGGTATGAAGAGCATGCATGCGCAGGGTGGTTTACCGATTCCGGACATCGAATACATCGGGCAACCTTACTGGTTTCAGGACGGAGGTGATCTCTCGGAAGAAGATTTCGGCGTAAAAATAGCGGACGAACTGGAACAGAAAATCAACGAGATCGGCGAGAACAGGGTTGCCGCGTTTATCGCCGAACCGATTCAAGGCGCTGGCGGCGTCATTATTCCACCTTCCACCTACTGGCCCAGGATTCAGGAAATCTGTGATCGACATGAGATTCTGCTGGTTGCCGATGAGGTTATCTGTGGCTTCGGCCGTACCGGTAAATGGTTTGGGTGCGATCACTACAATATCATTGCAGATCTTATGCCAATTGCCAAAGGCCTCTCCTCAGGTTATATACCCATCGGTGGCGTGTTGGTAAGTGACAATGTGGCGAATGTATTAATTGAATTCGGTGGCGACTTCAATCATGGCTTTACCTATTCAGGGCATCCGGTCGCAGCGGCAGCGGCGATCGCTAACCTGAACATCCTGATAGATGAAGGCATTGTTGAACGTGTCGGAAACGAAACCGGGCCTTATCTTGCCAGGGGATGGGAAAAACTCGAAGACCACCCACTGGTTGGTGAAACAAGGAGCACAGGATTTCTTTGCGCTCTTGAACTGGTCAAAAATAAACAAACTCGTGAATTTTTTGATGACCGGGGCGACGTTGGCACCTTGTGTCGCGATATATGTTTCGATAGTGGCCTTGTGATGCGTGCAATTGAAGATACCATGGTTATCTCACCACCACTGGTGATGACGCTTGAACAAACAGATGAGCTACTCGCACTCGTGGCAGTCTGTCTTGATCTGACCGCTGAGAAAATCGGTTTTTAGAAGTGTATTCACACCTGCAGATTGAATCAGTAGCCGCCATAGTAGCCCCAATAAAGG
>LWDU01038907.1_pt1 | contig 61128 bp, 49 predicted proteins | sample 727161 | NCBI WGS metagenome assembly LWDU01 (sample SAMN04566230, study PRJNA314399) | hydrothermal vent metagenome | isolation source: deep sea hydrothermal plume seawater | place: Mexico: Gulf of California, Guaymas Basin | collected 2004-07-11
ACGCCTACGCGTTCGCCCAGGCGCTTTCCCGGCGCTACACCGCCAACGAATACCGAAGCGGACCGGTGAAGCGGCAAGCGGGCGCGGCGGGGGGCGGCGGACCCTCGGCGGGGGGGTGGCTCGAACCCGTGGGCCTGTTCTCCAGCCAGTCGGGCGGGGTCAACGCCTCGACGATCAGCGCGAACAGCGGCGGGCTGGCGGCGGGCTTCGACGCCCCCCTGCCCGGCTGGACGAATGCCCGCCTGGGCCTGGGCTTCGGCTACACCCGGCACTCCCTGGAAGGCAGCCGGGGCTTGACGGGCCAGGGCAACACCTACCAGGCGGCGGTCTACGGGAGTTGGGAGAAAAAGGGCTACTACGCCGGGCTGGCCGGCCGCTATGCGTACAGCAACATGGAAACCGATCGTTTGATCGCGTTCGAGGATATCGACCGACGCGCCACGGCCCGCTCGTCGGGCCAGGAAGCCGGCTTCATCGTCGAGGCCGGAGCGCGCCTGGGCGACATCACCCGGATCGCCTACCGGCCCATGGTTCGGCTTCAGTACAACCACCTGAGCCAGGAAGCCTTTCGCGAAGAAGGCGCGGGCGATCTCTCGCTCCTCACCGACTCCGCGAGTTTCGACTCCTGGCAGACCACCGTGGGCGCACGGATTTCGAAACTCTTCACCCTGGACGGAGAATTCGGCATCGAGCCCGAAATTCGCGCGGGCTGGACCCACAATTTCGGCGACCTGTCCCGGCCCGTCGTCGCGCGCTTCTATCCAGATCCAGATGCCGTTCCCGGAGCGGCCCCCTTCGTGACCACCGGCGCCCAGGCGGGCCCCGACCACCTGTTCGTGGGAACCGGCTACCTCATGCGCATCGGCGAGGTCCCCCTGGTCGGACTCGACTACGACTTCTATACCGGGGACGGCTACGACCTCCATGTTGTCTCCGCCCAGGTCTACCTTCGCTGGTAGGATTCGCGCCCGCGCGAAAAGGCGTGGGACCACACCGGCGGCGCGATCGCTCCTCCTCGCTCCCGGCCGCTCCTCCCTCCGCCGCCCCGCTAGCCGACGACCCCCGCCGCGCGCAGGGTTTCGATCTCATCGGGGCTGCGCCCGAGTTCGGCGAGAATCGCATCGCCGTCCGCGCCGTGGGCCGGAGCCATATTCCGCTGGGCGCAGGGCTTGCCGCCAAAATCGACGGGCGTCGCCGGAAGCAACGTGGTCCCCTCGCCATCGGGCACTTCGACAAAGCCCCCGGCCGCGTGGGCCTGGGGATCTTGCAAAACCTCCTGGACCGTCTGCACCGGGGCCCACCAAAGGTTTTCTTCGGCGTCGAACATCTCGCCCCATTCGGCTCGGGTGCGGGTCGCAAAAATTTCGTCCAGCAGGGCGATCAATGCCTCGGCGTTGAGCGCGCGGTCGGCGGCTTCCTTGAAGCGCCCGTCGTCGATCCATTCGGGATGCCCGGCCGCTCGGGCCAGCGCGGGCCAATGGCGCTCGCCCTCCAAGCCGACGATCCAGAACCATTTCCCTTCGCTGTCCTGGTAGTTGTTCATGGCGGGGTTCCCCATGGTCTTGCGGTCTCCGGGCAGGATATCCACGCCGAAACGCAGGCTCACCGCCATATCGAAGCTCAGTGTGTACATGCCTTCGCGCAGCAGCGAAGTCGAAACCAACTGACCCTGGCCGGTGCGCTCGCGCTCATAGAGCGCCGCGCAGACCGCCCCCGCCGCGGCCAGCCCCGTGTTGTGATCCCCCATCCCGCCGCGCTGGAAGGGCGGGGGCTGGCCCGGGAGCATCAACGCCCCCGCGATGCCCGCCCGGGACCAGAAGGCCGCCACATCGTAGGCCGCTCGGTCGGCGTCGGGTCCCTCGAGGCCGTAGCCCGTGATCGACGCATAGACGAGCCGGGGATTGCGCCCGCGCAGGGTTTCCGGGTCCAAGCCCAACCGCGCCAGGGAAGCGGTGCGCACGTTGCTCACGAAGACGTCCGCGCCGTCGATCAACTCGTAGGCTAGGCCCAGCCCTTCGGGTTTGCGAAGATCGAGAACCACGCTGCGCTTGTTGCGATTGTCGTTTTCGAAAATGGGATTGAAGGGCATATCGGCCCCCAGCATCTTGTCGAAGAGGCGCGACGGATCGCCAATGCCCGGGGGCTCAATCTTGACGACGTCGGCGCCCCAATCCCCCAAAATGCATCCGGCCGCGGGCCCGGCGACCCACACCCCCAGTTCGACGACCTTCACCCCATCCATCGGTCCCGGCATCGCACGCCTCTCCATCGGCCCGGCTACTCGGGCAAGAGACGAATCCTACTCGGCCCCGGGCTCGCGGGCACCCGCCTGAATCTCGTCCACCAGCCCCCAGGCGAGGGCGGTGTCGGCATCGATGCGCTCGCCCCCCAACGCCATCCAGGCCGTCCGTTGGCGACCGATGCGCCGGGGCAGGCTCACCGTTCCCCCGGCTCCAGGCACCAGCCCCATCCCCACCTCGGGCAACTGAAAGAAGGCGTCGGGGGCGGCGGTCACCCGGGCCACAAAAGCGGGCAACTCCGCGCCGGCGCCGATGCACGCCCCGTGGACTTCGGCGCGGCTGCGCGCGGCCAACTCCGCGAGCAGTCGACCCGGGTTGCGAATGCTGCGCACCGCGTGCGCGGTGGCGGGATCGGGAAAGGTTCCAAACTCATCGAGATCGCCTCCGCTGCTGAACGAGGGCCCGGCCCCGGCAAGTACGATCTCCTCGACGCTGTCGTCGCTGAGCGCGAGCCGCAGTCCCTCCACCAGTCCGTCGCGCAGCGCCACGCCGAACGCGTTGTGGCGTTCGGGGCGGTTCAACGTCAACCGAAGCGTCGCCCCCTGGCGATCCACATTCACCGCCGGCTCGGACGAGGTGTCCCCCGGCCCGCGGGCGCGCGCCTTCAGCCAGGCGCCGAATTCGGGCCCGGCTTGCAGGGTCGAGTACACCAGGGACTCGGCGATCAACCCCTCGTGGATGCCGAGAAAAGCGTTGTGACGCAACAGTTGAACCAGGGCAAGGGACGCCCGGGGGTGGGCCCGAATCCGGGCGAGAATCGCCTCCAACCCCGGTGCGCCGCTGGGCAGAACCACGTCGAAGCCGTCCACCAGACCCGCGGCCGCGTGCGAGAGTTCCGGGGGGCGGAGGGCCAGCGTTGGGCACGGCAATTGCGCCAGGGTTCGGCGGGCCGTTTCGATATGGCGCGCAGCGGGGGGCGATCCGTCTTCAGTAGGCAGATCCACGACGAGGACGCCCTCGCCGATCAACGGTGCGAACTCTTCGGGGGCATAGGGGGAGCGAAGGCGATCGATGGCCTCGGGGAGCGAGAGGAGCCACGACTCCTCTCCAGCGCGCGTCACCCGGCCATCAACCGCGCGCGCACGGTTCGGCGCAGCAGTTTGCCGGTTTCGTTGTAGGGCAGTTCCGGCCAGAATTCGAAAGTCTCCGGCGTCCGCGACGAGCGCAAACGATCCTTGACCCACTGTTGAAGTTCCGCCTCGGTCGCCACGGCATCGGCCTTGCACACCACGGCGGCCACGACCTTCTCGCCCCATTGCTCATCGGGCAGGCCCACCACCGCCGCGTCGGCCAGGGCCTCGTGCTCGAGTAGAGCATCCTCGATTTCGCCGGGGGAAATATTTTCGCCCCCGCGCACGATAATGTCGTCAATGCGCCCCTCGATGAAGAGATAGCCGTCTTCGTCCAGGGAGCCGCCATCCCGGGTGGGGAAGAAGCCATCTTCGAGGATGCGGCTTCCCTTGCCGAGATACTCGCCCGAAACCTGTTCCCCGCGCACGTAGATCTCGCCGCGTTCGTTGGCCGCCAGGGCGTTGCCGTCTTCGTCGCGAATCTCCACCTCGATGGCGGGCAACGGTTGCCCCACCGAAACCAGCCGACGCCGAACCCGGGCATCGTCGCTGGTGATCGCGGCTCGGTGATCTTCCGGACCGAGAATCGAAAGGGTCGAACTGGTCTCGGTGAGACCATAGGCGTTGGCGAAATTCGCATCGGGAAAGAGTTCGAGCGCGCGTTCAATCACCGATTGCGGCATCTTGCCACCGCCGTAGGAAAGCGCACGGAGATGGGGAAGATCCGCACTCCCCTGCCCCTCGAGCACTTCGACGATTCTCGCCAACATGGTGGGCACCACGAAGGCATTGGTGATCTGCTCCTTGCGGGCGAGTTCGATCCAGGCCTCGGCGCTGAAGTTCGGCAGCTGGACGATACGGCGCCCGGAGTAAACCGAGCTCGCGATCGCCGCCATCCCGGCGATATGGTACGGAGGAACGCACACCAGGGCCGCGTCGTTTTCATCGGCGGACATGAACTCCACCGACATCAGGATGTAGCTGACCAGATGCTTATGGCGGATCACCGCCGCCTTGGGGGGGCCGGTTGTCCCGCTGGTAAAAAGCAGAATCGCAATCTCATCGGGATCCATCGACCACTCGCGATCGAGGGACTCGGTCTCCGCAGTCCGAGCCGCCGCGAGATAGTCTTCTCGGGCGATCACTTCCAACCCCGAAAGACTCGCCAAGCTGTCGACGCGCTCGCGATCGGTGACGATTTGCCCGGGCGTGATCTGACCCACCAGGTTTTCGAGTTCGCTCCCGGTCAGCCGGTAGTTGAGCGGCACGAAGGGCTTGCCCGCCCAGGCCGCGGCGAACACCGCGATCGGCAGCGCCGGGCTGCTGGTGTCGAGAATCGCCAAATGCTTGGCATCGCTCGCGCGAAGCCGGGCTGCAGCCCGGCCCGCGGCCTCGAAGAGTTCGCTGTAGGTCAAGCGGTCATCGCCGCTCACCACCGCCACCCGGTCGCCCATCCCTTCGGCGGCCATTTCCAACAACATCATCAGATTCATGCTTGAAATCCGCGCTTCAGTCCGACGACGGGAGCGGCTTCGCTCCCTTGATGGTCAAGAGCGCACCCCCCGAAGCGAGAGAGCCTTCGCCGGGCTTGGTGCAGAGAATTTCCAGATCGCCGGCTTCGTTGACGTACCGCTTGCCGATCTGAGTGCCCTCGCCCGCGCCTTCGGCGATAGTGCCCCCCTCCGAAGCCTCGGCCCCCAACTCCAAGAGCGGTGCCCCGCCGCAGTTCACTTCCACATCGTCTTTGGGCGCGGCCACAACCATGACCTCGGTCGTGCACACCGCGCTCTTCAGGCGGGTACCGGCCTTCAGGACCGTCATATTTTCTTCCTCTCATCGTGCCCGAGGCTACTCGGGTTCTTCGCTTCCCCCGGCCCTTCGACTGGGGAAGTCCTTTCATCGCGATCCGTGCGGCCTCTCCACACCGATCCTGTTCGTGTAATCGTCTCGCCTCGCGGCCTTGTTCTTTCCTTCACCGGAGCGAGCGTGCCCGGCCCTTCACCGCTGGGACAGTTCGTCCGAGTTTGCCGCCCAACGGGCGGGGCTCGGAAAATAGCCGCAATGGCGGCCGGATGTTAGCCTCCCAGCCCGCGACTCCGGGATGCCTTCAGCCCCGCTGAAAACCGCTCGCCCGCGCGCATCGGGGCATCCCCGGAGTCGGCGGGTCATCCTTGGATCGAAGTTCCCGGCGAAACCCCATGCAAAACCGCAAACCAAGGGCAGGGCATACTTCCCCGGACTCCGGGGCCGCGGCCCAATGGACCCCTCGCTACGCCGAAAACTTGCTCGCCGAGTGCCAGGCGCCGCCGGGGCGAGCGCCGATCCGTGCGATTCCCAGCCGGGCGCTCGACTCCGCCCGGGAGTGGGCTCGCTCGGGCGCCATGGCGTTGACGGGCGAAGCCGAGGGCCCGCCCCGCCTGGCCCCCGGCCCGCTGGCTTCGGTCGCCCGGGGCGCGGCCCTTGCCCTGGCCGCCTTGGCCCCTGGGAGCCGCAGCCTCGCCGAACTCGACGGACCCGCCCTGCTGGGCGAACGCGCCGCCCTGATGCAACTTGAGCGCCGAGGAGCCATCGCCCCGGGCGGCGGTTGCCGGCTCATCGCCGCCCGGGATGCCTGGCTGGCCCTCAACCTGGCCCGACCCGAGGACCGGGACCTGTTGCCCGCCTGGCTCGAGGCCGAACCGGCGCCCGGCGAAGACGCCTGGAACTTCGCCGCGCGCGTTCTTCGCCGGCGCTCCATGCGTGGCTGCGTCGAGCGCGGGCGCATGATGGGACTGGCCGTAGCCCCGGCGTTGGGGGCGCCGGCCACCGAGGCCCCGTGGCTTCGGGCCGAGTCCGTCGGACCGAGGCGTCCCCCTCCGCGCCCGGGCGAAAGGCCCCAGGTTCTCGACCTTTCCGCGCTCTGGGCCGGTCCGCTTTGTGCCCAACTGCTCGGAAGCAGCGGCGCCCGGGTGATCAAACTCGAGAGCCGCGACCGCCCCGACGGCGCTCGCCGAGGCGAGCCCCGATTTTTCGATTTGCTCAACGCGGGCAAGCAAAGCGTCGCCGTGGACCTCGGACAGCAAGCCGGAATCCGGCGGCTCCGAGAACTGATCGCATGCGCGGATATCGTCGTCGAGAGCGCTCGGCCCCGCGCCCTGTTGCAATTCGGGATCGACCCCTCTGCCTGCCTCCACGCGCGACCGGGGCAGGTCTGGGTTTCCATTACCGCCTACGGGCGGCGGGGCGCGCAAGGAAACTGGGCCGGCTTTGGGGACGATGTCGCTATGGCGGCCGGGGCGGGTGTGGATGTGAATGCGGGTGTGGATGCGGATGAGAGCACAGGGGAAGTGGGGCTACCCGCAACCCACGGCGAGGTACCGGTTTTTTGCGGCGACGCCATCGCGGATCCCCTGACGGGGCTTCACGCCGCGGTGGCCGCCCTCGCCCGCTGGCAGACCGGCCGCGGCGCCCTGCTGGACATCTCCTTGTACGCCGTCACCCGATCCGCCTTGGCCGCAGGGCGCGAAGGTGCATCGCCCCCCGAAATCCAGGCCCGGGTGGAAGCCGCAAGCGCCCCGAACCCCAAGGCGAACTGGCGAGTGGTCACGGCAAACGGCAGCGAGAACGTCGCCGCGCCCCGCGCCCGGGCGCCCCGTGGCCGCGCGGCCGCGCTCGGCGCCGACAACGCCGGGGCGAGCTTCGACGCCCGGGCAGCGACACGCTCGCCATGAATGATGTTTTGATCGAAAATGCCGATGTCGGGGGAACTCGGACCGGCGTGCGGATTCGCGACGGGCGAATTCATGCCCTGGGGCCGAAACTCGTCGCCGAACCCGGCGAGGCGCGCATACCCGCAGACGGCGGCGCACTTTTGCCCGGACTCCACGATCACCACATCCACCTGTTCGCCCTGGCGGCAGCGGGCCATTCCCTCGAATGCGGCCCCCCGGCGCTCCACAACGAGGCCCAATTGCGCGAAGCCCTGGGCGCCGCCGCCCACCGGGCGCGTCAAGCCGGGGACACCCAGGCTTGGGTTCGGGGAATCGGTTATCACGAAAGCGTGGCCGGCCCCCTGGACCGGCACCGACTGGACGCGCTCATGGGCGCCTCTCCGGTCCGGGTCCAGCACCGCAGCGGCGCTCTCTGGATTCTCAACTCCGCGGCCATCGCCCGTCTGAAAATCGATGCGTCCGGCCCGCTCCCAAGCGGCGTGGAGCGCGGCCCCGACGGCCAGCCCACGGGTCGACTCCACCGCGTGGACGGATGGCTGCGCGAGCGGCTGGGCGTCGCCGCCCCGCCGCGGCTCGACGCAGTGGGGCGGGCGTTGGCTCGCCTGGGGGTGACCGGTCTGTGCGACGCCACGGCGAATAACGGGCCCGACGAATTGGCGCATATCAACGCTGCCGCGGCGTCGGGCGACCTCCCCCAGCGCATTCGCGTCATGGGGGGGTTGGCGTTGCCCTTGCCCCGACACCCCCGGATTCAGCGCGGCGCCTTGAAGGTCATGCTGGACGAAAATGATCTTCCGCCCGAAAGCGAACTGGTCGAAACCATCGGCGCGGCCCATGCCCAGGGGCGCGGCGTCGCCTTCCATTGCGTGACCCGGGCAGAACTCGTGGTCGCTGCCGCGGGCCTCGAAAAAGCCGGCTCCAGCGCCCGCGACCGCATCGAGCACGCGAGTCTCGCCCCCCCGGACGCAGTCGACTGGTTGGCGCGCCTTGGGGTCAGCGTGGTCACTCAGCCCAATTTTCTCCATGAAAGAGGCGATCGATACCGCCGCGAGGTCCATCCCCGAGATCAACCCTGGCTCTACCGCGGCCGAGGCTTCATCGAAGCCGGGGTGCCCCTGGGCGCCGGCACCGACGCGCCCTTTGGGGCGTGCGATCCCTGGGCCGCGATGCGGGCCGCCGTCCAACGGCTTTCGCGCGATGGCGCGCCGATGCAGCCCGAGGAGGCACTGGGTCCCGAGGCGGCCCTGGCGCTCTTCACCTCGGCGCTGGCCTCCCCGGGCCAGCCGCGAGGGCCCCTGGGCCGGGGCCAGCCCGCGGACCTCATCCTCCTCGACCGCCCTTGGCGGGCAGCCCGAGAACGCCTGGACCCCCGGGATCTTCGCGCCACCCTGATCGGAGGCGAAACCGTCTGGCGGCGCGACCCGCGACCGTGATCGCGCGGCTGGTCTCGGACTTCCCCGCCGAGTTACCGCGCTGGCGCGCGGCCCAGGGAGACAGACCTTATTGGGCCCTCCTTGCCCCTCCCCAACCCCTCCTCGACCCGCCCTTAACCTCGCCAACCTCGCCCGCTATCCCTTGACCCTCCCGTCCTCCCGTCCTCCCCCTCCCCCGAGGGCCACGAATAGCGAACGTCCGCGGTCCGGCCCTATACTGGGCCCGGGCTGGCGAGCCCTTCGGCGGCTTCTTTCTGCCGCCGTCTTTTGCCGCCTTCTTTGTAGAGCCCAGCCCATCGCCTCTTCCCCTGCAAACGATCCCGGGAGCAGATTGAACCCTATGCTTCCCGCGTCGAAGCAAAACCACCCCGCCCCGGCCCAAACCCTCCGCTTGCGGACCTGGGGCTGGCGCTTGGCGGCGCTGACCTTGAGCATGGTGGCTTTCTCCGCGCTCAGCGCGGGCGACGACCCCGGCGCTCCCCCAGCCGAGACGGTGGAGCAATCCGATCGACCGAGCCTGGTTTCTCTCGCCCGCCTTGAACCCTCGAGCAAGGTCGTCAATGTCGCGGCGGCCTCCAGCGGCGTGATTCAGCAGATCCTCGTGAAAGAAGGAGCCGAGGTGGTGACCGACCAGGTGCTGGTGCTTCTCAGCAGCTATTCGCTCCGCGCGGCGGAACTCGAGGCCGCCCGGATTTCCCTCGAGCGGGCGCGCCTCGAACCCCTGGAGGTCGAAGCCCAGCAAGCGCGGGTCCGGATCGTGGAGGCCGAACTCGACTATGCGCGCGAGGAAGTCGAGAGCCAGGAGGGACTCAGCCGCAAGGGTTTCAGCGCGGGCAAGGAATTCCGAGACGCCCAACTTCAAGTCCGTCGCGCCGAGGAGCATCTCCGGGAGGCAAAGGCCTTGCTCGAACGAAGATCCGCCGACGTCGATCTCGTGCTGCGCGAAGCCCAAAATCAGGTTGTTCAGGCCGAGGCTCAGATGGCCAGTACGATGATCAAGTCCCCTCTCAACGGCCGGGTGCTCCGAGTGCTCTGGAAGGAAGGAGAGCGGGTTTCGGGACAATCGGTGATGAGCATTGGAGCGACCCAGAAAATGGCCGCAGTCGCCGAGGTCCACGCGAACGAGATTCGTCTGGTGGAGATTGGGCAGAAGGCCACCTTTACCAGCCCCGCCCTTCCCCTCCCCCTCGCGGGCACGGTGGAATCTATCGGCGAAATGATCTTCAGCAACAGCGTCCGAGGCGAAGATCCCACGGCGCCCCGCGGCCTGCGCGTCGTTCAGGTGCGGGTCCTTCTCGAGAAGAACGAACTGGCCGAGCGCATGACCAATCTGGAGGGACAACTGCGCATCCATCTCGGCACCCCCGGAACACCTTGAGCCCAGCATCCGCTTACGATCGCCCGACCGACCGAGCGCGTCCCGTCCCCTTCGCCCTGCAATTGCTCCTGCACAAGAAGACGCGAACTGCGGTGGCCGCGGCGGGTATCGGATTCGCAATCCTTGTCATGTTCGTGCAAGTCGGCTTCTATGGCGCGGTGGTGAATACCGCCCTCGCCGTGTCGGCCCGCTTTGACGCTGACATCGTTCTGATCTCCCCGCGCTTTGCCCATCTCGGGGCCACCGGCACCATTCCAGCGGGCCGCCTCTACCAAGCCCAATCCAACCCGGAGGTTGCAGCGACGGTTCCTATTTTTATCCGCTACGCGGACTGGCGAGACCCTGAAACCAGCGCGCGTTGCCGACTTTTCGCCATCGGGTTCCCTCTCGGCGCCGGCTCCAACGCATCTCCCCTGCTGCTGCCTGGAGTAGAGCGTCAACTCAAGAGACTCAAACCCACCAACACTCTCCTCCTCGACGAAATGACTCGGACTCGATGCGGGCCCGTCGACCCCTCGGGCCGAGTCGAGGTTCGAGACCTATCCGCCCAGGTCGTGGGCGATTTCGCGATGGGCGTCGGCTTCCTCGCCGACGGCGCGATGTTGATGAGCGACGACAGTTTCTCCAATTTTTTCAATAACCACCGCTTGGATAAGCCTCAGCTGGGTCTCGTCCAGCTCACTCCGGGCAGCGACCCGGACGAAGTCGCCAACGCCTTGCGCGAATCTCTCCCCCGGGATGTGCGCGTGGTTACCCGGGAAGAGTTGAACGAAGTGCAAACTCGACATTGGGTCGAGAACACGGCCGTGGGCGACATCTTCGGCATGGGGACACTCGCGGGTTTTTTGGTGGGCGTGGTGGTTCTCTTCCAGATTCTGTCCACCGATATCCGCAACCACCTTCCCCTGTATGCGACCCTTCGCGCCATGGGGTACACCGATCGGAAGTTGACCCTTTACGTACTCGAGCAGGCGTGGATCTACGCCCTTCTGGGATTCGGGCCGGCACTGTTCGCGAGCTTAGTTGCCTTTCCGCTGATTCAGGGTGCGACGAACCTTCCGATTTTCATCACCCCGACTCTCGTGGTGGGCATCCTTTTCCTCAGTTTGATCATGTGCACCGCTTCGGCCTTCGCTTCGTCGCGCCGGCTTCGTCGCGCCGATCCGGCGGAACTCTTTTGACGTCTGGAATTCGCCGGGCTGCCGTATTCTCCTCTCGGCTTCTAATCCATGAGAGAGGTCGTCTGCTCGCCTCGGTGGGCGGAGTGACCTTCGCACTTTTGTTGATTTTTTTGCAACTGGGATTTCGAAATGCCCTGCTCAACAGCGCCCTCGAACTCCTGCGACAGGTGGATGCGGATATCCTCGTCATCAACAAGGAGAAGGATCCTTTTTTGAAACGCACCCCCATGCACCACGAAAGGCTCTATCAAGCCCTTTCCGCCGATGGAGTGGCGACCGCCGCACCGGTTTGGATTGCGTTGCGGGAGTGGAAGAACATCAAGGAAGATACTCTCCATCCGATTCGCATCATCGGTTTCAACCCCGATATGCCGACTTTTCTCATCGATGCGGTTCGCGAGAATGCCCACAAGCTCAAACGCATCGGAACCGCACTACTCGACAATCGCTCCCGGAGTTCCTACGGAGAACTGCCCGCTGGAAAGGCCCAGGTGAATCTGCGAGAGATCGAAATCGTTGGAACATTTCCCTTGGGCACAGATTTCGAGGTCGATGGCAGCCTCTTGGTCTCCGAAGAAACCTTCTTCGAATTGACCGGAAAAAGTCCCAAATGGACCGAGATCGCCCTGCTCAAGCTCTTCCCGGGCACCGACCCCGGTCCCGTTCTTGATCACCTGGCCCGCGTCCTACCCGGAGACGTGCGCGCATTCTCCAAGGCCCAACTCATCGAACGTGACCTCGCGTACTGGCGCGCAGGAACCCCCATCAGCGTGATCCTATTGGTGGGCGTTGCCCTTGGCTTCGCGGTGGGCGTCGTAATTTGTTATCAGATTCTCTACACCGAGGTCCTCGACCACCTCGCAGAATTTGCCACCTTGAAGGCCATGGGGTACAGCGATCGCTATATCGAGTTCGTCGTCATCAGCGAGTCCGTCCTGCTCGCGGTGCTGGGCTTCATCCCCTCCATGCTGCTGGGTAGTGGTTTGCTGGCGCTTCTGAGTTGGAGCAGCGGATTGCCCGCGGGCGTAACGATCAATGACGCCGCCCGAGTCGGCGCGCTCTCACTCGGTATGTGCACCCTGGCCAGCTTGATGGCCCTGCGCAAAGTGCGCAGTCTTGAACCCGCAGAACTCTTCTAGAACAACAGGATTCATCGAAACTCCAATGACTCTCAATTCTGACAACAAGGCGATTTCCATCGAGAAACTCAACTACGGGTTCGGCACCGGCGAGACGGCGAAGCAGGTTCTCTTCGACATCACGCTCAGCGTGGCCCCGGGCGAATTCGCCATCATGACCGGGCCCTCGGGTTCGGGAAAAACCACCCTGCTCTCCCTAGTGGGCGCCCTTCGAAGGCCCCAATCCGGGAGCCTCCATGCCATCGGGCACGACCTCTGCCGACTGGAGAGCCCCGGGCTCGAGAACTACCGCCGACAGCTCGGCTTCATCTTTCAACTCCACAATCTATTTCCCGCCCTCACCGTCTTCCAAAGCGTTCAGATGGCTACCGACCTCCACCCGGAATCGGGCCAGAAAACGAACGATCGAATCCGCGAACTGCTCACCCAGCTCGGCCTGGGAGAACGCATGGACTACCGGCCGCATCAACTCTCGGGTGGCCAACGACAGCGCGTCGCCATCGCCCGGGCGCTCGTCCATCGACCGACTCTGGTACTCGCCGACGAGCCCACCGCCGCCCTGGACGGCGAGAACACCGAGATCGTGCTGAAATTGCTCGCCGATCTCGCCCACGAGCGACGCACCACAGTCCTGATGGTCACCCAGGATTCGCGTGTCTTCAAGTCGGCCGACCGCCTGATCCATCTTGTCGATGGGCGCCTGGACCCGCCAGAGAGTTCTGCGGGCTAGCCCATCGAATTTGAGCGAACCCTTCGTCCCACCCCTCCCCACGCCACCCCGGATTCGGGATCGACCGAGAAACGGTTCAAGCAGTGAGCGAACAAAATATTCTTGCCATCGATGTCGGCACTTCCGAGATCAAGGTCGCACTGGTTTCCCACAGCGGCGAGGTGCGGGATTGTGCACGGAGTCGGCTCACTGTCTTCCACCCTGAGCCGGGCTGGGCCGAGCAGGATCCAAACGATTGGTGGAAAGCGATTTCTGCAGCAGCCCGGGATCTCTGGGCTCGCTCGGAATTCGCGCCCGAGCAAGTTTCGGGCGTTGTCTTCACCTGTCAGATGTTCGGCGTGGTCCCCGTAGACGCCAAAGGCGAGCCTCTCATGAACGCGATGATCTGGCTCGATACCCGCTCCCGGACCCAGGCGCGAAAGATCACCGCGGGCTACCCCAAGGTTTCGGGCTACGGACTGCCCCGGCTCCTGAAATGGCTTCGCGCGACGAACGGCGTCCCCAGTCTTGCCGGGCGGGACACCGTCTCTAAGTTCCTCTGGCTTCGGGAAGAACGCCCCGATCTGTGGCAACGCACCGACAAGCTGCTCGACGTCAAGGACTTTCTCCTGATGCGTTGTACGGGCAAAGCGGTCACCACGTTCGACTTGGCCAGCGGGGGCTGGCTCTTCAAAACCCGTAAGGGAGACCTGGGATGGTCGGATGAAATTTTGCGAATGCTCGACCTCGATACCGCGCGCTTCCCCGAGGTCATCGCCTCCACGGAGATCGCCGGCGAATTGAAGGCCCCGGCGGCCTCCGACCTGGGCGTTCCGCCGGGCATCCCGGTGGTCGCCGGGGCCGGCGACGTGCCCTCGTGCGCCGTCGGTTCGGGGGCCGTCAAGGACGGAGAAGTCCACATCTATCTGGGTACGAGTTCCTGGGTCGCCACCCACCTGGACAATCGCGCGGTCAACCCCTTCGCGGCGACGGGTACGCTCTGCGCCGCGGAACCCGGCAAATACATTCTAATTGCTACCCAGGAAACCGCTGGCGCATCCATGGAATGGGTGCGCCAAAAAATAGTCGGCGAGACAATGGACTACGACACCATCAACGGTTTGGTGGAAAAATGCGAGCCCGGAGCGGGTGGCGTCTTTTTCTTCCCCTGGCTGATGGGCGAGCGCGTTCCGGTAGACGACGCCTCGCTCCGCGGAGGCTTCGTCAACCTCTCCCTCGACCACGACCGGAGCCACCTTTTGCGCGCGGTTTTCGAGGGTGTGGCGTTCAACAACCTCTGGGCGTTGGGCGTCGTGGAAAAGCTCCTGGGAAAACCGGTTCCCACCGTCCGCATTACCGGGGGAGGGGCCCAGAGCAACGTGTGGTGCCAGATCATGGCCGACGTTCTGGGGAAACCTGTCGAGCGCGTGGCCAACCCACAATTCTGCGGAGTTCGCGGCGCGGCCTTGATCGCACTGCGTGCCCTGGGCGAGATCGAGCGGCTCGACGCGTGGAGCGATCTGGTCGAAGTTACCGACCGCTTCGAACCCCGCCCGGAAACCCGGGACCTCTACGCAAGCCGCTACCGAAGTTTCCTGGACTACTACAAGCGAAACCGATCGTGGTTCGCCGCGCTCAACGAGAGCGCCGAGCCGAGTCCGCCCCATCCAGGCGAGCCGCCTTCGAGAACGTGAGCGCCAGCGCTCCGGCGAACATCAAGGCCACGTAAATCGCGATCACGAGCAGGACGATATCCAGATGCCCCAGGGCCCCACCCAGGGCAACTCCGAAGACGTAGACAAATTCGAGCCCGACCACCATCATGAGCACTCGATCGCCCGGTGAAATCCGTTCGGGAATTTCGCTCTTGAAATAGGCGACATCCCCGTTGAGCACGGCGAAGTTGTCCCGAGCCTGACGGTTCAACAGCAACAACACCCCAAGACCCAGGGAGACCGCCACCGCGTGCTGACCGAACAAGCCCCCGCCCCGGGCGTCGACCAAAAGGCCGATGGAAAGCAGCAAGAGGCACCAGAAACTCATGTCGATGGTTCCGTCAAGGATTGCCCCGAGGCGACTGGTGCGCCCCAGAGTCCGCGCCATGTTCCCGTCGACGCAATCCATCACGTGATAGGCAAAGCCCAATCCCGCGACTCCGAGGTAAGCATATTCTCCGCCGCCCAAGGCGAGGATGGGCATCGCCAGCGCGATGACGAGGGAAAGCAGTGTCATGGCGAGAACGGGAACTCCCAGCCAGAGGAAAGGCAAAGCCACCCAGAATGAAATCGGTCGGTAGATAAGATAACAAGGCAGGTCACCCTGCATTTCCGCCCAGGCCTTCTCGGGGCCGTAGGAGCGCTTGACATCGACGAGTGTGTATCCCAGCTGGCTATCCCCCCGGTCTACCCGGCACTCAACGAAGCGCCGTGAATTCCAGATAATAGTAGAAGACCGGCGCCACGAATATGAAGGCGTCGTAAACGTCGAGTACGCCGCCCTGGGTGGGGATAACGTCTCCATAATCCTTTACCCCGGCGCGCCGCTTGAGTCGGGAGGCCAACAGATCACCGCAAAGCCCGGCCCCGCCGATCAGCAGGGCGGCGCCCACCACATCCCGGGGAGCGAAATCCGGCACCGCAAAAGCGAACGCGAAGCCCACACCGATCGCGCCCAGAAGCCCGCCCAAAACGCCCTCAAGCGTTTTGTTGGGGCTGAGTTTCGGGAAAATTTTGCGCTTGCCGAGACTGCTCCCAATCAGGTAGGCGAACACATCGTTGGCTTCGGCCAGACCATAGAAAAAGATCGCGTAACCGAATCCGGCCTCGCGCAGACCCAGGGCGAGAAAAACAGCAAGGCACAGGCCCGGGTAGAGCAAGCCCAGCCCGGTGCTCTGTGCCCGGCCCAGGAGAGAATCGGGCCGCCCTGCCCCGGCGAACCTCAGCCCGGCCCACCTCAGCCCGGCGTAGAGGACCAACCCAATGGGAAAGATCCAATCGATCGCCTCGGGGGTGCGGTATACGATGAGGAGCACCAGCACACCCAGGCCCATACCGGAAAATTTCCAAGGCAAATCCCCGCCGGTTTCCAGCGTGCCGTAGAGTTCCCGGGTGCACAGAACCAAGAGCACAACCACCGCAGCCAGCAGCCACGGCCCACCCAAATAAACAGGGCGAAGCGCGTGCCCATCCGCGACTGGGAGGCAGTACGACCCCGCAGCGCCCACTGCCCGAACACGCCCGCGCCAGCCAGCATAAAGATCAGCCCGAGGGTCCAGAGCAGGCGAACCGCGATCTCCTGTTTCAAATCAAGCGCTTCCCTTCACCCGATCGAGATAACCCCCAAGAGCCACGAGGAACGCTTCGATGTCCCGAGCGTCGATGGCGCCCAGGACCGCCAGGCGAAAGGTCGGTTCGGCTCCGGGCTTTCCCGGATAAATAGTAAAGCCTTCGGCGGCGAGCGCAGCGTGCATCCGGTCGAAGTCATACCAGTCTCCCGAAGGCTCTCGTATGGCCACGAGAATTCGGCTCTGGTGTTGGTCTTCGAGCAAGAACTCAAAACCCAGAGCCGTCAGCCCCGCGGTGAGGGTTCGCATGCTCTCCTCGTAGCGCTTCTGCCGGGCACCCACACCCTCGGCCTCGAGTTCGATCAGCGCTTGATGGAGCGCCGACACCACTTGGGGAGGCACGGTGAACCGGCTCTGGCCGGTCTTCTCCAAGTGATCGTGCTCGGCCACCAGATCCAGCACGTAGCAGCGCCGGGCCGTAGGCCGGACCTCATCGAGCAATCCCCGGGTCGTAAGCGCGATGCCGAGCCCCGCCATGCCCTGCACGCACTTATTGGAACTGGAGAACAGCATATCGACGGCGTGGTCCCCCACCGCAATGGGCATGGCGGCAAAGCTCGACATGGCATCGAGCATCAACTTGAGACCATGGGCGTGTGCCGTTTCGATCAGCCTGTCCAGGGGATTGAGAAGCCCCGAACTCGTTTCGTGATGGATCGCGAACAGGTGCGTGGCCTTGCCATCCTCCTCGGACAAGATCGTGTCCAGGGCTTCGAAGTCGATGGGCTGCCCCCAACCCAATTCGATTCTTCGATGGTCGATGCCGTGGGCGGATGCGATGGCGGCCAGGCGGGTCCCGTAGTCGCCGTTGTCGAGAATCAGGACCCGGCCGCCAGCAGGAATCAAACTCACCAGCCCAGCTTCGAGCACCGTCGTACCGCTCCCCACCACGGGAATCGCCACCACCTGATCGGGATCCCCCGCTAGCCCAGCCAGCCTCCGGCGCACGTCGGCGTAGAGATCGCAGAAGCTGCGCTCCCGCGGGCAAATATCGGAAATCACCAGAGCTGCCTTCACGCTTTCCGTCGTGGTGGCGGGTCCGGGATTGAGCAGAATAGTGCGCTTGGGAAATTCCATCTTCGGCTCCATTCGCGGGTTGGCTTTCAGTTTATTTTTCTCGCAGAGGGATTGACCGGTTTCTGCTGAGCCATCCAGCGCGGCCAGACTTCGTCGCGTACGCGCAGATAGTGGCTCTCGTAATCGACTTCGCCCCACAGCAGATCGGCAACGAGGCGCAAGGCTACCCGCCGGCGCGAAGCAGCGGCCACCAAAGCATCGGTCTCGTAGGCCATCTGCCCGTGCCCGTGCTTGTCGACGAAGTCCGCGTAGGCCTCGGCCATGGACGATGCCAGAAGCCGGGAGATGCGAACGATTCCGACCAACTCGCCGTAGACCTCGCCCAAAGCGCCGGGATCTTTGGACATTCCCCGGAGATACCCATCCGGGGCCTCGATCCAGACTTCATCGGTGGCCCCGGTCGGGCCCGAGGCAAGCAAAACATCGGGCTCGTCGCCCGCGAGCAGAACATCCAGCGCGCGCTCCTCGTAGAAGAGATCGCTTTCAAGCAGGAGAAAGTCCTCCTTAACGGACTCGAGCGCACAGGCCAGGGATGCCATACTGCCCGTGGTGGCGAAAGCCGAATTCTCCACCACCTCTACACCGGGGGTCTCCCGGGCCAAGGCCTCGTAAGCAGCGCCGAGATGGCCAGAGACGATCACGATGCGCCGAATGCCCCGCTCTTGGAGCAATCGGATGGAGCGCGCGATCAAGGACTCGCCACCGATCTCGACAAAGCCCTTCGGGAGATCGGAGAACACACCCCGGAGGCGCGTCCCCATCCCGGCGGCCAAAATAACCGCGGCTCGCGGGGTCGTTCCCATCAGCGCCGGCCCGCTACGCCGTCCCGGAAGGCCAGGGCGATTTCCTGGGGCGAAAGCACCGGGCGCTCAAGGCCCTCGGCCTCGCGCTCATTCACCGCCACCTGGAGCAACACGGGACCAGCGCCGGCGCGACTCGCCGCCCAATCCAGCGCTTCTGCGAGACCGTCGCCGCCGCGACAACTCGCCGCAGCCCGGTAGCCGCAGGCCAGGGCCGCTGCTGGAAAATCCACATGGGGAGAAACCGTAAGCTGCCCCCCCGTCGACGCGTACGTCCCATTGTCCACCACGAGATGAACGAAACGTTTGGGCGCCATGGCGCCGATCGTGGCCAGGCTTCCCAGGCGCATGATCAACGCGCCATCGCCGTCCAATACGTGAACCGCATGCTGGGGCACCGTTCGTGCCAGTCCCAACCCGATGGCGGCGGCGAAACCCATGGAACCCTGCATGGGGAAATGGCGATCCACTAGGCCATGGGAAGAAACCTCACGGGACATGAACCCCGTGGTAGAAACCGCTAGGTCCTCGGGATGCCGCTCCATCCAGGCCGCAAGCACGTTGCTTCGGCTCGGTAGCGCACCGCCGCCGAATACCAAAGGGGAAGCGGACTTCGGGCGGGCCCCATCCCCCAAGATCGGAGGGGGACGCTCGCTGGAATCGCTCGCGGTGGACGCTTTCTGGAACAGTCCTCGCGGAACAATCAGACCGGCAGGCCGGCGCTCTTTCTGCATATACGCCACGGCATCTGCCACAGCGCGCTCCAGATCCGTCTCTTCGCGGAGAACAGTCACCGGGATGCCGAGCAGTTCAAAGATGCCAGGAGTGGCCGCGCCCATGGGAAAATGGTGGACAGCATCCTTCTTCCCCGGTTCGCCCCGCCAAGAAACAATCATCAGGACGGGGATCTCATAGGGGATTGAAAGCGAAGCCAACGGGTTAACGGCGTTGCCGAGCCCGGAGTTCTGCATCATGGCGGCACCAAGCCCACCCCCGAGCCACATTCCCGCCGCCGCCGAAACCGCTTCCCCCTCTACCGACGCCGGGATGTAGTCGATCTCCGAAGAGGCTTCGGCCTCCAGGGTCAGATGGTTGAGGATCGAACACGGCACGCCGGCGAGCCCATTGATGCCCGCGGCGAGCAGCGCACGAAAGAAAAGTTGGGGGTCGAGGGGCACGAAATAGCCTCCGGTCAGCCGATGGACAGGACAACGTCTAGCGCAGGGATCAGACGTCGCCGCTTCGGGCGACGTCTGCAAGACTGTTGATATCGATCCAACCGCCCTGGATATAGATCACTCGAACCGCCCGGGGTTCCCGAAGCGCCAACTCGCTGAGAACCGAACAGAGGTCCAGTTGACTGCTATCGGGCCGGGCCAATACAGTATCGAGGGCCCCAAGAAGAAGTTCAGCGCCCTCGCCGCGGACTCGCAACATACCGATCCACTCGCCGTGGGTCTCTTCGTCGGGCAGATCGCCGGCCATAGCCTCCAGCCAATTTTCGCTTTCATCGTAAGTACTTGGCGCGGGGCCCGAGACCTTCACCCGGTCCACGCTGCGCCCGGAGCCCAGAAACGACCGGGAACCGTCCACCACCATGGTGACCGGCGCGTCGGCCGAGAGCAGCAGGTGGAGGATATAACGCTTGAAGATGACATCGCCGTACGCGATCACCGTCTCACCCTTGAGCGCATCTCGCGCTGACGCCAGCGATCCGAGTTCACCGTTCTCTTCCCAGTCGGGGTTGTCGAAAAAATTCGCGCCCTCGGGTGCTAGCGCCTCGGGCTTATACCCGCGAACGATGGAGATATCCTTGACGCCTTCGGCCCGCATACTTTGAAGCATCTTCTCGATGGCCGGCGTTCCCGCGACCGGAATCATCGCTTTGGGGCGATCCACTGTGAGTTCGTCGAGTCCCTTCCCGCGAGACGCCGCGAGCACGATGGCCGAACTCGAAGAACCGGAGCTGAGATAAACCTTCTCGCCGGCAAGCAAACCGTCAGCATCCTGGAGGCGAAAGACTTCCTTCACTGGAGCAATGGCATCTTCAAGATCGCGTGCCGTCCCCTTTTGGCCGATTTCGTTGGCCACATTCTGCATGGCACCGATTCCGGCGCGGAGCATATGGTTGGCCCAAATCACCAGGGAAATACCCGCCTGGTCGAAGGCCTCCATGGGCGTGCTGTAATACGTGGTGGGGACGCAGACGACCGGAGCGCGACCACTCCACTTCGACATGAAGTCCTGAACCTGGCCGAAGGTCCGCTCCTTCGAGTGAATCAAGATTGCGTCGGCGCCGGCCTCGACATACCGCTCGGCCCGGTCGATGGCCGCCGCGGTATCGAGTCCCACGATGAGCGCCTCGGTGCGCGCAACCACAACGAAGTCAGAATCCGTCTGAGCATCCTTGCCCGCACGCAGCTTGCCCGCGAACTCTTCAACCGGCGCCAGGGGCTGGCTCTCCGAGCGCAGAAAAGAGTTTGTCTTTGGAAAAATCTTGTCCTCGATACAGACGCCACCGACCCGGCGTAAACAGAGCTTGCGAACAAGTTGCTGAAAATGGCTGAACTGCCCATACCCCGTATCGCCGTCGAAAAGAATCGGGATATTGGCTCGGGCCGTGATGGTCTCGAGAACATCGAGCACCTCGGTCATGGTGAGTTCGCTGTTGTCGCGAAGCCCGGCAGCGCACGAAAGCGTGAGCGAACTGGCCCACAGCCCCGAAATTCCCGCTTCCTCGACGATGGTGGCAGACAGCGAGTTGTGGGCCTCCAGGATCTGCTCGACCCGGGGGCTCTCCAACAGCTCTCGAAGTTTCTTCGAATTGCTTTCCAAAGTGCTGTTTTGGTTCATTTTAATGACTCCCTTTCCGTTGAATGCATTCGCGTTTCCTCGGCCTTCAAACGGGCGCTTTGCCGGAAGAATAGCCGGAGCCATTCGGCTCGGAATCCCCCATGCGCCCATCCGCCCATTCGTTCCACCGGCAGCCCAAACCCCGCTGCCCGCCTTCCTTCCCCCGGGCTTCTACCCGCTTGTCCCTGCGGCCGCCCGAGTCTCCACCGCCGTTTCAAAAACCCTCTCGATTCTCTGGACGACCTTCGGCCACGAATACCCGAGGGCCGTCTTGCGCCCGGCTTCGCCCACGCGCGCCACTTCGACTCGATCGCGAAGCACGCGCCGCAATCCGTCCGCCAGGGCATCGGCGCTGAGTTCATCGATCAACCAGCCGTCGACGCCGTGGGTGACAACGTCGCGGTAACCCGGAATCGCGAACGCGACCGGCGGTCGACCCGCCGCCATGGCCTCGAGGAGAACAATGCCTTGACTCTCCTGGCCGGTGGCCGGGGAGCAGAAAACATCGCAACTCGCGTAGTAGCTCGCCATGTCTTCGGGGGACGCGTAGCCGGCAAAGCGAATATTCGAGCGCGCCTCCGGTTCGAGATGGACAAGGTCGGACTCGACCTCATGCGCCCGGGCGCCTACGACGACCAACTGCAGTCCGTCGATAGCCGGACGAATGTCCGCGAAGGCACGAAGCAGCAACGCCAATCCCTTTCGGGGATCGGCCCGGCCCACAAAAAGGATTTTGGGACGCCCGTCGTCGAGGTCGTCAAGGACGGGCACGTCGGGGTGGAATCGCGCTGTGTCCACACCATTGGGAATGACTTCGTACTCGCCAGGGAAATAGTGAGCGATGCTTCGACGCGCCTCTTCGGCCACGGCGATCCGCGCATGCATTCTTTTCCACGCGGGAAGTGTGACGCTCCGCAAGCGGCGGAACAATGTTTCCCAGAGAAATGAGGGTTCGAAATTCGCGTGGAAGGTTCCCACCGTTGCACATTCTGCGGAGTACAGGGCAGCGATACCGAGGAAGGGATCCATAGGCGCATGCACGTGCACGACGTCGAAGTCATGGCGGCGAAGAAGCCGGCGGAAATTCAGGAGATAAGAACCAAGCACCATCCGCGAAAGCGCGCCGTTGCTCGTGAACGTGTACTCGAAACCCAGGCGCAGCACTTCCGGGCCTTCATCGCGCCAACCCCCCGTGGCGGGGCCCGTAATCACCTTGACGTCGTGGCCCCGGACCGCAAGCTCCTCGGCCTCGTGGTGAACGTGTTCGGAAATTCCGCCAGGCCAGGGCCTGTAGTACTCCGTCACTATGCCGATTCGCATCGGGACTCCTCGCAGTTCAGCGTGTCAACCGGGAGACCGTTCCCGTCGGACCTCTTTGGGCGCACAGCCCCCGAGAAAACCTGCCTTCGGGTTGGAAAGCCTTGGAGAGTATCCGAGCGGCTCGATACGTCGTTGTCGACGGGTTGTTCCCAGAGAGATCGATCCGCGTTTCAGCGGAAATCGCGGCGGAAAACTATCACAAGCCGGCCACCTCGGCCCTCGCCTCGGGCCGCTGCTGAGTTTCCTGAGAGTCTCGCAGGAGGCTCGAGGGATTAGCCGTCACCCGGTGCCGGGTGACGGCGCCGGACGTAGGTGCGGCGCACGGGTCCGCGGTTACCCTGTCGTTCATGAGAAACGCCATTCCCTTCGGCCTTGGATGCGATTTTTCCGCCCAGAGGCCTCGGACCTCGACTCGAACCGCCTGCACATCCTTCGGGGACGGAGTTCGCCGCCACCCTCTCGGCACCTCCCGCCCGCAGGGCGGCCGCCTGTCATGATCGACGAACTCTACAAGGATCAAATGGACGGTGGGTGGGATCGGGTGGGACGCTTGGTTGCGCGGACCGGCTTGACACCGAATGCGGTCACCTGGATCGGCCTCGCTCTATGCACGGCCAATGCCCTGGCCTTCGCTGTCCACCGCAACCTCTTGCTCTTTGGTCTGCTGGTGGGGCTGATCGAACTGCTCGACAATGTCGACGGCGCGGTAGCCCGGGTGACGGGACTCAGCAGTCGGCGGGGGGCCTACCTCGACGCCACCACCGACCGCTACAAAGATTCATTCATCCTGATCGCCGTCGCCTATGTTACGGGGCTCTGGCTCCCCGCAGTGCTCGCCCTTTCGGGTTCATTGATTACGAGCTACGCCGCCGCGCGCGCCGCAATGTTGGGCGCACACGGCCGAGACGCCGGGGGGCTTCCGGATCTCTTCGAACGCCTCGAGCGCACGGCCACGCTTTGCCTCGGACTGGTGGCGGCGCCCTTCTGCCCTCTGATTTTCGGCCACGAGCTCATGGCATGGGTGCTTTATTTCATCGCCGCTATGACTCATCTCACCGGCGTCCAGCGAATCACTCGGAGACTGAAGGAACTCGACAAGCTCGACACCGAAGAAGCCAGAAGCGGGCGGGCGTCGAATTCCGTCGTCACCGATTCACCCGGCTAGAGGAGGCCGCCGATGCGCGCCTCCAGAAGCGCCCGGTTGCTCGCGTAGTCGACCAGCGCCTCGAGCAGCATGCTCTCGGATCGAACCAGTTCGGCGTCCGCATCGGTGACATCGAAATTGCTCGCCAGGCCCATCTCGAAGCGCCCCCGGGCGATTTCCCCCTTGGCCCGAGAACTTTCGACCTGAGAAATCAAGCTCTTCAATCGCTCGACGCCTTCGCGTAGCCGAATTTCGACATCGCGCACTTCGAGTTCGATATCCCGCTTTGCTCGCACGTACTCTTGGCGGGCTTGGGCGCGTCGGGCCCGTGCCTGTCCCAGGGCCGATTTGGCTCCGACGCTGCCAATCGAATAGCCGAATCCAACTCCCGCGTTCCAATTCCAGCTCTTCCAGTCGAAGCCGGGTTCAAATCCCCCGCGAATGTCAAGGGTGGGAAGGGTTGCGTTTTTGCTGACACGAACCGCTAGGTCCGCCTTCTCGATCTGGCTTCGCGTCAGCGACATCTCGGGGCGACTCTCGAGCGCTCTTTCGATCCACCGGTCGAGCTCGATTTTGAGCGGCCGAAACGGAATCATCAGGTCCGTGGTATCCACTTGCAGTTGGGCGGGAAGCCCGATGACTTTGCGCAATCTGTTCTGGACGATCTCGAGTTCTGCCCCCGCAGTAGCCAATCGGGCCTGGTTGTTCGATCGACTGATTTGGGCGCTATAGACATCCACCTTGCTGACCCGACCTGCTTCGAACAGGGCATCCGAGGCCCGAATCAACTCGGCGTCTCGGCCGAGGGCCTGCTGGATCACTTCGATCTGCCGAAGCGCCTGGACAACCCGGTAGTAGGCTGATTTCGTCTCGGCGGTGACATTCAGGACTTCGGCGCGAAGCTTCGCGCGGCTGATGGCCGTGTCGTATTCGGCATCGAGAATCCTTCGACGGGCGACAAAAATGCGCCCCCCCCTCAGCAGAGGTTGTCGAATTTCGATACCCAGGCCACCGAGTTCGCTGACGCTTTCCAGATTCCCCGTTGCGCCGGTTTCGATGTTCGAGTTGACCTCGTTCTTCAAGGTCCGGGAATACCCCACTCCGAGAGAAACGCTGCCCCCGGTCGGCACCGCCTGGTTGATTCTCAACCGGAGATCCTGGTTCTCGGTGAACTCATCCTGGAGAAGGGGATCCGATTGCGCGCGCTTGGTCTCTCTCGCCCAGCCATCGATACCGAGAGCAGGATAGAATTTCGATCGCGCGCCTTGGATGCCCAATTCGCTGGCCTCGACATCGAGGACCACGACGCGAAGTCCGAGATTATTCTCAAGGGAAACCCGTACGGCCTCTTCCAGGGAAAAAGCCCTGCGCTCGCGGATCGCGGGCGCGCCGGCGTCATCGCTTGCGTCGAGAATTCGTCGCACCGCTTCCAGGTCGAGGTCGGAAATCGCCCCAACCTCCAGGCCCCCTTCTTCGGCGAGACCGCTCCCCGCGTCCAGCGCAAGGAGAAAAGTCCAGGCCGCGAGAACGGAAAGCAGCGCTGCTCGACTGACGCCTAGCCCCCGCATCGCCTCTCCATTTTTAAACGCTGCGGCCTGCAGTTGTCCACGTCCTCTGCCCTGTTCTTCCGCGGATGCTGAAAAGCCACCGCACAGCGTCACGCAGCACCGCACTGCACCAGGCTGCACCGCACAAAATCTGCGCGAAACTACCACAGATCCCACCCACGCTCGGGCGAGTAACCCACGCAGCCCTTTCAACGGCCCCGAAAGCCCTGAAGCACCTCGCGGGCCTGCTCGGCCATTCCCTGGACGATGCCAGCGACCGGGCGTTCATCGCGCACAAAGCGCACACCCTGACCTACGGCTTCGGTCATCAAGTCGGGCCGCCGCGCATCGTTGGCGCCCTGGAGATAGCGCGAGGTCAGCAACATCTGGTACGGGCTCTGGAGCAGCGGGGGCGCATCCTCGCCATCCCAGACGTCGGTCCAGGGGCAGCGCAGCACCCGCATGGTTTTGCCCGAAATGCTGGCGCTGCGCGTCGTCTCCGAGCCGTCGGCCGCAAGAATTCGCTCCTTCACGATGGGGTCCACATCGGATTCCTCGCTGGCGAGCCAGACGGTTCCGGTCCAGACCCCGGCGGCGCCCAGGCAAAGCGAAGCCGCCAGATGGCGGCCCGTGGTAATCCCGCCGGCGGCGATCACCGGGACACCGGGAAGCTTGGCCGCGATCTCCGGGACGATGGAGAACGTACCCACCCCGCCGGTGTGCCCCGCCGCGTCGTAGCCCTGGGCGACCACCATGTCGGCGCCGCGGTCCACTTGAGCCAGGGCCTGACGGGTTGCCCCCACCAGGGCAATCATCTTGATTCCGCGCGATTTCGCTTCGTCGAAGAGAAAGTCCGGCGCCCCCAGACCCGTGGCGATCACCGGTACGCCCTCGTCGAGAACCATCTCGATCTGGGCCCGGGCGATTTTCTTGTTATTGCCCCCCCATTTGCGCAGGACGACTTCGTTGGTGGGCGCGGGGACGTCAAAACGCGCTTCGATTTCCTCGGCAAAATCCCGATGAGCCTGGGGGATCTCGGCGTAGATTTCCTCGGGCGTCGCTTCGCGCGGTGCCCGAGTGGGGAGAACCAAATCGATGCCAAACCCCGAACCAATCCGCTCCCGGACCCACCGAATGTCGCGCTCGATTTCTTCCATGCTGCGGAGCGCTTCCCCCAGTACCGCAAAACACCCCGCCCGAGTCGCCGCCACAGCGACTTCCCGGCAATGCGTAAAACACACGATGGGCAATTCCATGCCCAGGGTGTCGCAGAGTCGGGTATGCAGTGGATCGGGGCCCATGACCATTCTCTCTTTCATCCGGCCTCAAGGAGGCGGAGACAGAACGCAGAACATACCCTCTCCACCGGGCCTGCGACGGGGCTTCGGGATCGGTATCTTCCGTGCTTCCTCCAGCGCCGCTTGCTTCAGACCTTTTGGAAAGGGTGCCATGGCTCCTTGGACCTTCTTCGCCGTTTCGATTTTTGGAATTCTGCTCACCTTCAACGCCTATGCGGCCCAGCGCCGAACGGGACCTCTCGTCATCCCGAGTTTCTTTTTGGGCTGGCTGGTGGGCGAACTTCCGTTGCATACACTGGGGCTGCAAATTTTCGCGAGTTCGATTTTTATCGCCAACGGCGCCCTCGAGAGCACACCCGGAATTTGGGGGCTCGGCATTTCACTCGTCTCCTGGACCGCACTCGTCGCGCTGGTCTCTCAGGCTAAAAAAGCCACCCCAATCCTTGAGGCGGCTTTGATCGCCGGCCTGGGCACCGATTACCAGAGCACGATCACCGCCGAACTCAACGCAGGGCTCGATCGCGCGTCTCCCCCCCCCGGCCTCGCACTCAACCCCTTCGCACTCAATCGTCCGGATGTGATTCGACACACCGATATCCCCTACGTGGACGGCGGCGGAAAGCGCAACCAACTCGACGTCTACGCCCCCCGAGCCGGCGTGGAGAACGCCCCGGTGCTTCTCCAAATCCACGGCGGAGGCTGGACGATCGGAAACAAACACGAACAAGCGCTCCCGCTGATGAACTACATGGCTGCCCAGGGCTGGGTCTGCGTGGCGGCGAACTATCGCCTCAGCCCCAAAAATACGTTTCCCGATCACCTGGTGGACGTGAAGCGAGCGATCGCCTGGATCCACCAGGAGATCGACCAGTACGGGGGAAACCCCGACTTCATCGCCGTCACCGGCGGCTCGGCGGGTGGCCACCTCTCCGCCATGGTGGGCCTCACGGCCAACGATCCCGAATACCAGCCGGGCTTCGAGGACGTCGATACCCGAGTCCAAGCCGCCGTGCCTTTCTATGGCGTCTACGACTTCGCCAACCACTTCAACCTTCAACCCTCGACTTCACTCCAGGGCTGGGTGGGCAAATCGGTACTCAAGAAGGATCCGGCCACCGAGATGGCCGACTTTCGGCGTGCCTCGCCCATGCACCGCCTGCACGCCGACGCCCCGCCCTTCTTTATCATTCACGGCACCAACGACAGCCTCGCGTGCATCGAGGATGCCCGACATTTCGCGCAATCCCTCACCGGAATCTCCAACAACCCGGTGGCCTATGGGGAGTTGCCCGGCACCCAGCACGCCTTCGAGGTGTTCCACTCAATCCGGTCCAGCGCCGCCGTTGTGGCCACCGGACGCTTCCTCGCGTGGAGCCTCTCCCGGGAACGTCAAAAAGCCACCGAGGCGGACTGAAGCCGATCAGGCATCCAGGCGGTAAAGGTCCGCCACGTTGTCGTGCAGGATCCAGTCGCGCTGGTCAGGGTTCAAGCCAGCCGTCATCGTGGCCAATACCTCCTGGGACGCCGGCCATGTCGAATCGCTGTGCGGGAAGTCGTTGGCCCACATGATGCGCTTGAGCAAGCGGTCATCGGGATGCTGGGTGGCCGAAAGGTCGTCCTGGTAGGTGACGTAGATATTTTCGTAGAAGTATTCGCTCGGGGGCCGGGTGATCGCACCGGTCTCCATCCAGAAGCGATGCCGATGGTAGGCATGATCCATCCGGTAGGCAAAATGCGGCACCCAGCCCGCATCGGCTTCGACGCAAACCACTTTCAACCGGGGATTCCGTTCAAAAACCGCACCGAAGCAGAGCATGCCCATGATGTCCTGGTTTCCCCGAATCAACTGCATGAACGCGTTGATACCGGGCCCGCGGCCCTTTCGGCTCGTACCCAGATCGTCGGCCTTGCTGGTCAGGATGTGGAAGCTGATGGGAAGTTCGAGATCGATGGCGGCCTGCCAAAACGGGTCGTAGCAGGGATGATCGTAATCCTCGACATGGGCTTCCCCGGGAAGCATGACCCCCCTGAACCCCAAGGCCTTGATGGCTTCGAGTTCGCGAATGCCCTCTTCGATGGTTCGCACCGCCGCCTGGCCCACGCCGATCAGGCGCTGGGGATCCCGCTCGCAGAACTTGGCTAGCCAGCGGTTGTAGGCCGCGAAGCAGGCCGTCTTGAAATCGATATCCTGGTGCAGGCAGAGCACCATGCCGATGCTCGGATAGATCACCTCGCCCCCGATCCCGTCGCGATCCTGGGCGAGCAGGCGCTCGGCCGAATCCCAGCCCCCGGCTTCGAGGTCTTCGATTTTCAGCTTGAAATTTTGAATGTCCTTGGGCTCGCGCCCGGCCGCGTTGATGAGCATCAGGGGAATGGGCATGGGGAAATCGGGGATCTGGAAACTCGGGCCCAGTCCCTCGTGGTTGATCAAGACCGGACGGTTGTCCCGGTATTTCGGATCGATGTCCGCGTAGGCCTCGGAGGGTTCGCAAACGTGCGAGTCCGACGAGATGATCCTCTTGGCGGTAAATTTTGAACCCGTACCCGCATTGCCGGGAACCCTACCCTCGTCCATGACCAAGCCTCCGTAAAGCGCAACCGACCCGTGCCCAGCCTCCAAGGCTATCGGACAGGCACTCCCTCTGCCTGCGGGCCTCCGCCCGGCGATCGCCCCCCCTCGAGGACCGGGTATTGGCGATCCGGCGCGTCGCATGGGGTCCGGCGGGCGTCGGCCGCGACGAGTTCGGCGCCGTCCTGGGCGAATTGCACGATATACGCCTTGCGCTCGCGGCCGGCGCTCCGGTTGGGGCCGGTCATATGCGGCGTCAGCGACGAGAACACCGCCATGCTGCCGGCACGGAGAGGTACGGGCACCGCTTTTCCGGGCACCTCCGGGAAACATTCAAAGCCAAGATCGGTGGGCCGATGCGCGAGGGTTCCGCCACGATGGAGACCCGGAGCAATCACCGGGCAGCCGTTCTCTTCATCGGCATCCGTGAGCGCCACCCAACAGGTGAGATATTCCTGGGGCTCGACATACGTGTAGCCGTTGTCCTGATGCCAGGGGAATCGATCCTTTGCTCCGGGCTTTTTGTAAACGGTCTGATCCCAATAGAGTCGGACATCGGGCCCGAGCAGGTCGTGGGCAAGATCGCGAAAAACCGGCGCGCGGGTAAAGGCCCGAGCGGCCGGAGAGCGGAGGACTGGATGCACGTTGAAGGTGATCTCGTCGGCCCGAGCGATAAACGCGCGACCCCCCAATTTCTCGCGCAGGAGCTTTTCGAACTCGGCTTCAAGGGGGTCGAGTTCGGCCAGCAAGCCCGCGATCAAATCCGGTTCGAAAACATCATCGAGCCGGAAATAGCCGTCCCGATCGTAGGCTCGCGCCTGATCTTCGCTGATGCCTCGAAACGGACCCACATGGTCGCTCCAGACGAAATCGGTGTTCAGGGTGTGCGTCTCCATGGGTGATCCTTACTCTCCCGATCCTGAATCGACTCGCCTGCACTTTCGCCGGAGATCGCTCGGCAGTTGTCGGGCCCATTCCTTCAACGGATTCCTCCCGGACCCACTTCGTTGCGCAGGGCGTCCCCCCGAATGTAGCCGCGAAGATTCTCAATGAAAATTTCGCTGGCCCGAATCTGGTTGCCCGGGCTGGTTCCGGAACTGTGCGGCGTGATCAATACGTTCGACATCGCCCAAAGCGGGCTGACTTCCGGCAGGGGTTCCTCGCGAAACACGTCCAGTCCCGCTCCAGCCAATCGCCCCTCGCGGAGCGACTCGACAAGTGCATCCTCATCCACCACCTCGCCCCGGGCGACGTTGACGAAGAGAGCCCCGGGTTTCAAAAGAGCGAAGGCCCCAGCGTCCATGAGATTCCGGGTGGCCTCGGTCAACGGCACGGCGAGCACCAGGGCGTCCACTTCCGGCAGCAGTCCGGCCAGTTCCTCCATGGATCGGGTCTCGCAGGGCTCGTCCCCCGTCGGGCTTCGCCGCAGCCCCGTCACCCGCATCCCCAGTGCCAAACCCAAACGGGCCACGGCCTCGCCAATCGGCCCAAGGCCTACGACGCCCAGGTGCAGCCCCTGAAGATCGCGAATCGATCGGGGGTTCCAGCGCCGGTCGCGCTGATTCTCGAGCCAGCCGGGGAGATCGCGGCTCAATGCCAGCAGGTACAGGATCGCTGTCTGCGCGATGGGCACCGCCTGGGCGCCCGAAGAAGTGGTGAGCCGCACCCCGCGTTGGACCAGGGTCTCGAAAAAGCTGTCGTCCACCCCGGCGCTGAAAGTGTGCATCCAGCGCAGGTTGTCAGCTTTGAGCGCTGCAACCGCAAATTCACGCGAGCGCTCGGGAAAGACGTCGCCCGAAAAATAGAGCACCTCAATTTTCGAATAATCGGGCTCGGGAGCGCCGGGAAAGCTGACGACGCGCCGAAGATCGGGCGCGGCGGTGTCCATCGCCGTGCCCCACTCGGCCTCGATGCCCTCGCTCACCATCAGTGTTCCCCGCATCGGTTCAGTATGGCGACTTGCCGATCCCTTCGCCCCCATCCCCATCCCTTCGCCCTTCGCCCCCGCCCCCGCCCCGAGCAAACCTCATCGAATCCCGGCGATCTGGACGAATCGGCCAAATCGGCGAGACTTGGGCGACTCTCTCTGACCCCAGGAGCCACGGCATGCATCAGCGAGTTCGGCGCGTTTCCGCGTACCCAATCCCATGGCTGCTCGTGGTCGTTGGCCTGGCCCCAATCGCCGCCGCCGAAGATCCGGCGCCCACGAACTCGGAAATCGAAACCACGGCGGCCCAGCCTCGCGCCGAACTCGAAATGCAGGGACTCTTTGAATCGATCACGCCCCTGCTGCCCCTGGCCATGGAGCCGGCGGCGTGGTCGGATCCCGCAAATCAAGCCGCAATCCAAGAGCGGCTGGACAACCTCATCGCAGCCAGCGCCGCGCTCGAAGCCCACGCCACCCACCGCGACATCGGTTTCCGTACGCTGAGCCAATCCCTGGTTCTCGACGTAGCCGAGGCTCGCGGTCGCTACCGCGAGCGGGATTTCGAGCGATCGCGCACGACCATGGTCGAAATCACCAATACCTGTGCGGCATGTCATGCTCGGCTCCCGGGCACTTCGGACACCGCCCGACAGGCGCTCGCCGAAACACGGATGGCCGAGCTCTCTCTCCATCAAGAAAGTCAGATCTGGGTGGCGACCCGGCGCTTCGATCGCGCCCTCGCTGCGTTCGAGGCCGCCTTCTCGGACGAGATGCAAGCGCCCGGGCATCTGGACATGGAGGGTTACCTGCTCGACTACATGACCCTCGGGCTGCGGGTTCGCCAGGATCCGACTCGGGTGCGGCGGACCTTCGCGCGGCTGGCCAAGCGCCCAGATATGCCCATCTACTTGGGCCGACATCTCGCGGGTTGGGACCTCGCCCTGGCCTCCATCGAAGACGACCTCACCCACGCCGATCTCCTGGCCCGGGGCCGGGCCTTGGCCGCCGGGGAAGGCGTCCCCCGCCCCGCCCTGCTCGGACGCGAACAAACCGTTTACGATCTCGCCGCCTCGAGCCTGCTGCTGCGTTTCGTCGATGGGAACGCCCGCGACCCCGAAGAACTCGCCGAAGCCTACTACTTGCTGGGCGTTGTTGAAGCGCGCAGCGTCGACTCGTATTGGCTCCCCCAGGCCGAACATCACCTCGAAGCGGCAATTCGGCTCGCCCCGACTTCCGCGTCGGCGGCCAGTGCTTACGCGCTCCTCGAGGAGTACGTCGTCGTCGGCTTCGGCGGAGCCAACGGCGACGCTCTCCCCGACGAAGCTTGGGAGAAATTGCGGGAACTCGGTCAACTGATCGAAGAAGGCCGGGCTCCCGCCGCGTCCGAAACCGACGCTGCACCCTGAAACCCGGGAAAGAACCGGCTTTGACACCAACCCCGGAGAAGCGCAAACTCTCCCCCCATGGCCAAGAGCGACGAACTCACTCAACTGCAAGCCGGGACACCGATTCTCTTCGGTGGCAACCGGCTTCTTCGCGTCCCCGAGGCGATCGCCACGAATTTTCGCCCCGGCGACTCGGTGGTTGTCGTCGAAGACACCGAGGAGATGCTGCTGATCCCCGCCCGGGAGCGACGTATCGCCGAAGCCGCCGTCGAGGCCGCCCGATCGGCTTTTGGCACTCTGGCGACGGCATCCGACGCCGCCATCTCCAACTTCTATCGCGCCTTCGCCGAACGACTGGCCGATGACGCTCTCTGGTCGCGCATCCAGCAAGTCAACGCCGAGGACGTGGCCGCCGCCCAGGCACGCGGCCGGTCCACTACCCGACTCGTCGCCAACGAAAAGTTGCGCGGGCTCATGATCGAAGGACTTCGCGGCTGGATCGACGCCGAAAGCCGACGCGGCCAGGTGCTCGAAACCGTTCAACGCGAAGGGTGGCGTACCGAACTCGTCGGTGCGGCATTGGGGGTCGTGGCTTTTGTCTTCGAGGGACGCCCCAACGTTCTCGCCGATGCCACAGGGGTTTTACGCGGCGGCAACACCGTGGTCTTCCGCATCGGCAGCGACGCCCTGGGCACCGCGCGGGCCATCATGAACGAAGCTCTGGCACCCGCCCTCGCGGAATCCGGACTGCCCGAAGGATGCGTTTCCCTGGTGGACAGCAGCACCCACGCGGCGGGCTGGGCGCTCTTTTCCGATCGCCGACTCGCCCTAGCCGTAGCCCGGGGTTCGGGAAGAGCGGTCGCCACCCTGGGCGCCCTGGCCCAGCAAGCTGGAGTCGCGGTGAGCCTTCACGGTACCGGCGGCGCTTGGATGGTGGCTTCGGGTTCGACCCGGGCCGCACCCTTTGCCGAAGCCGTCGTGCGATCCCTGGATCGCAAAGTCTGCAACACCCTCAACACGTGCTGCATCCAGCGCTCCCGGGCGAAAGAACTCGTACCCGTCCTGCTGGCCGGTCTGGAACGCGCTGGGAAAGCCCTCGGACAAACCTACAAGCTTCACGTGGTGGAGAGCGACCGCCAGGCATTGCCCGAGGAACTCTTCCAGCGCGAGGTGAGTATTCGCCGGGCCGAAGGGGACGTCCGTGAGTTTCAGGTCGAAACCCTCTCCCAGGACGAACTGGCCCACGAATGGGAGTGGGAGCAGACCCCCGAGATCAGCTTGGCCCTCGTCGATGACATCGACGAAGCCGTCGCTCTCTGCAACCGCTACAGCCCGCATTTTGTCGCCTGCTTGATTAGCGAGAATGCGGACGAGCAAAAACGCTTCTACGAGACCATCGATGCGCCCTTCGTGGGAGACGGGCATACGCGATGGGTAGACGGCCAAGTCGCCCTGGATCGCCCGGAACTCGGACTTTCGAATTGGCAATCGGGCCGGCTCTTTGGACGGGGCGGAATCTTGAGCGGCGACACGGTCTACACCGTGCGCACACGCGCCGTGGGGACAAACGACGCATCCTAGAACGCCGGGCCCTGTGCCCGGAGTTCAGCTGTCGCCACCCCCGGCGCTCAGCTCACGCGCCCGAACCCACGCGTCGACTCGCTCCCACTCGGCCAACAACGGCAGCCAAAGCGGCGCACTCGCCAGCAGCAACGCCAGAGCCAAGTGGACTCCAAGCAGCGTGACCAACCGACGAGTCCATCGGGCTGGGTCGGACTCCCCCAACTCGGAGGCCGGCGAGTCAGAGTGGCCCGCTCGCGTGCTTGTGAAGTTCAAGCGACCGAGTACCCGCCATCGACATTCAGCGTCTGCCCGGTCACAAAGGATGCATCGCCACTGGCGAGAAAGAGAATCGCAGGGGCCACATCCTCGGGCGTCCCCCATCGGCCCATGGGCGTTCGATCGATCTGCGGTTTCTCGAGCACCTCGATGCCCTTCATGGCCGCCGTCATGTTGCTCTCGATCAGGCCGGGCGCCACGGCGTTAACCCGAACGCCATCCGTCGCCCAAGCCACCGCGAGGTTCAGGGTCATCTGAACGATGCCCGCCTTGGCGGCCCCATAGCCCGGCACGATGGGCACAGCGATGAAGGACGACATGGAGGCGAGATTGACCACGTTGCCCCCGCCCCGTTGCGCACTGGCGCTGAGCATTGCCTTGCAGGCGACCGACAGCCGAAAGGCACCGAACAGGTTGATGGCCACACTCTCTTCGAAGACATCGGGCTCCCACTCGTTGCGACCGCCCGGCAGGCTGGCCCCCGCGTTGTTGACCAGAACGTCCAAGCGGCCCAGACCCCCTGCCAGCCGCTCGATATCAGCGGGTTCCCGGACCTCGAGAGAATGGTACTCGTAACCCGAGAGATCGTGATCGTACTCGTCCGCTGAGGCGCGGGTGCCGGTAATCACCACCTCGGCGCCAGCTCGGCGAAACGCCGCCGCAATCCCCGCCCCAATGCCGTTCGATCCGCCGGTCACCAGAACCCGACTCCCCGCATAGTCGAACTGGCAAGCTGCCTCGCCCATCTAGATCTCCCTCCCAGCCAGAACTCATGACTGCCGGCCAATCTCAGTGCGCTTCCTCGCGAATCGGGAAGCGATCGAAGTAGAACGCAAAGCGCTCACGCAGGGCGGACGCGTCAATGCCGAGATCGCCCTTCAGGTCATACACGATGCGTCCGTGCTTGCCCCGGGGATTGGCGGCCATGAATCCGTCCAACTCGCCTCGGGCTTCCGCAGTCATCTCCAGCCCAGCCAATGCGTAGATGCGTTCGACTGTGGCGACATCGTCGGCCATGAATTCGTGAAAGAGTACGTCGAGGCTGCTCTCGGCGGGGATCAAGTCGCGATCGCGCACGCAAGCACGAAGCAATGTCTCCACGCGGTCCGCCCAGTACTCGGCCACGGCCGGCGGATCGGCACGCTTGCGACGCACGCGGTCTCCATACGCCAACATGGTGGCCGCCGAAGCCACCACCGATATAGGGTCGCGGTGGGTGAGCACCACGGTGGCGTCGGGGAAGACCTCGCGAAGCGGACCCAGCTGTTCCAGGTGTTGGGGGGACTTCAGAACCCAGCGCTGGGGACCGCGCATCCACTGCAGGGCTTGAAGAACCCGCTTCATATAAACGTAATGGGGCGTTTGATCATGAGCCAAGTAGTAGTCGCGCCAGCGAGGAACCGTGGTGGTCCACTCGAGGAGATACGAGGAGAAATCCAACCCTTGAAGTTCGATCTCTTCGTGGATGTGATCCGGCGCCATATCGTGCATGTTCTTGAGCAGGGGCATCATGGCGAGTTGTTGGGCGTAGCCCTCTTCGCAGCGCGCCAGGCGCGGATCCTCACCGCCGGAGCCGGGAGCCTCCTGGGGGTCGGGCACGGGCTCCAGGCTCTCCCAATAGGGAAGCGAACGAAGCCGTGAGTCGGCGGCGATCAAGTTCAGCAGATGGGTGGTCCCCGAACGGGGCAGGCCCCCAATGATGATGGGCTTGCGGATCTCGACATCGAGAATTTCAGGATGCCGCTTCAGGAGATCCTCGAACCGAAGCCGGTTCGCCGCATAACGCACCAGATCGCGGTAGACCGAGATTCGCCCCACGGCCCCGAGACCCGTATCCTCGTTGACGCTCTGCAGTTGCAACGCGAGACGCACGCGAAAATCCTCGGCGCCAAAATCCGAAAGCCCAGTGCGCTCCACGGCCTCACCAAGAACCGCCTCTTCGCTGAGATCCACAGGGAATTGTTTGGCTCCGTCTCGGGCTGCCTGCTGCATCGGAGTCAGGATCGGTTCGGCCAGATCGCGGATATGAATTTCATCGCCACTCATTGCCGAGCGGCCCCGAGCTTGGCCAGGCGCGCTTCCAGACTGGCGATCTGCTTCCGGAGCCACGCGCTGAGCCAGAAGTTCTCGCTCTCGGCATCCAGCTTGCGGTGGGCGGCCAACCCCACTTCCAGCGCCGCGCGATTCCCGGGGTCGCCTCCCAGGGCCACCTCCACCAAGTGGATGGCGGCCTGGGGCTCGCCAGCAGCCAAGCGCTCGGCCGCCCGCGCTGCCACAACGCCTGCGCCCCCGGAGAGTTCGCTCAGATCCGCGTGAACGCTCTCTGCCGGGACGCCATAGAGTTCGGTGGTAGACCGATGATGAAAGAACCCGGCGTAGTTTTCCCAGATAGCGCGAACATCCCAAGCGACCTTGCCATAGCCTTCTCCCACTTCAAGATGCGGGGGCAGCTGGATTTCGCGCATCAGGGTATGAACGTCCTTGCCTTGATTCATTCCCTTGACGGTCTCATCATGAACAAAGAGCGTGGCATCACGAATCCGCTCGAGCTCCCTCCGGATCAGCGCACGGCCAATCAAGGGATCGTGATGACCCACCAATAGAATCTCGGAGTCCAGGGCCAGAACCTTCTCCAGAGAATCGACGAAACCCAAGGCTTCCCGGTAGCGGTCACCCCGGATGGTCACCAGGTTGGGGATATGGCCGAAGAGCGCGCTGAAGAGATTTCCAGTGAAGCAAGCGCCTTGCTCGGGAAGCCAGATCGCCAGGGAGTCGACGGTTTCACCCCCCGGCACGGCGAAGAGCTCGAATCGCACCCCTCCGAGTTCGAAACGGTATTCCTCCTCGAATGTAATGCTGGGCACCGGGCTGGACTGAGCGCTCGGCGCGCCGCCCTGGGCCTGCACATACCGCAGGGCTTTTCCGATGGTTTCCGCAAACGCAAACCCGCTCCTAGCAGGCCGAAAATGGCTGAGCCTCGCATCGTCTGCCTGGCAGGCCGCGTTGTTCGCCTGAGCGATGAGGTCGGTACCTGCCTCGGCCATGAAGTCGAAGCCGCCCACGTGATCCACATGGCCCTGAGTCAGTACGATATAGCGAACGGGCGAGTCGTCTACAGCGTCGTAGTTCCGCTTGTGTACGGGCGCTTCGAACCCCATCCCGGTGTTGACGACCACCCGGCCTTCCGGCGTAACGATCAGGAAGCTGTTCGACAGGCCTCGAGAGAGATAAACCCCATCGATAATTTTCTCGGCTTCGTCCTGGGATGCCGGCAGAATATCGAATCCGCCCGGTCTCGAGCGGTACAGGGGTTCGGACATGGTGCCTCCTGACGTGAGTAGTTGATAAGAGTAGACTCCAGCATTCGTCGTGCCAATGCCCTCTTTCTGGGCCCCATCGATCACTGAGTCCTCGGGAGCTAACCAATGAGCAGCGAACTATTCGACCGTCTGGGCCTTGGCCCCATCGACCAGGTTTCGTACGTGGTCGAGAATATCGATCGCGCCTTACCGAATTACGAAGCCCTCTTTGGCCCCTTCGATGTCAGTCAGAACGAATTGCCCGACTGCACCATTCGCGGCCAAGCGGCCGACTGCACTCTGAAGATGGCCATCGCTCATTCGGGTTCCATGGAAATCGAACTCATCGAAGTGATCGAAGGTGAGACCACCCACACCGAGCACCTGCGCGCCCATGGCGAAGGGCTTCATCATGTCCGTTTTCGAGTGGATGATATCGATGCCAAACTGCCCGAACTCCAGGCCGAAGGATTCGAAACCCTGCTCTACAAGCGCTTCTCTCCGGAGATCGCCTTCGCATACGTGCAGACCCCCGATGCCATCGGGGGGAGCGTGATCGAACTGCTTCAACTCTGATGGAACCCGCGCTGATTCCGCCCGCACCGGACACCGGAAGCCGACCCGAGAAGTCCGATCCGGTGGGTGGAGGTCACGCCTTCGACCCACTCGCGCCCAACTCGCCGCTTACCGCGACTCAGACTTTCGGAATTGACTCGCCGATATGGAGAGGGCCCGCCCATCGCGGCATCGCGATCGCTGCGAGATCGGTGCGAAATCGCTGCGAGCTAACTCGAACCGGGCGCCTTCGCTCCTTCGGCGCTCCGAATCTCGAAGTACTCGGGTGCCGCTCCGAGTTTCAGCTTTTCACGCACCTCATCCAGAGGTAGGGCAAGCAGGGCCTCCCAGTCGGCCGTAGGTAGCCACGCTGACTTTCGCCCTCGCCTGTAAGCTTCGCGAATCATCGGCCTCGCGCCGGGAAGATCGCCCGCTTTCAGGTACGCCATGGCGACGATCACTCCAATTCCTGGGCTGCGGGTCTGGGCAAACGTGAAGGCCAGCAAGGAGGCTTCGCCGAGGAGGTCCCGGCCGTAGCCCGTAGCGACATGCCAGAGATCGTGACTGTCGCGAAGTCGGACGCCGAAAAGCGTCCGCTGCACGTCGTCGCCAACGATGCGCCCGCCCTCGTTGCTGGCTTCCACCAATCCGTCAGCGCTGATCGCCTCGCGGCTCATGAAATTCGCATAGCTGTTTCCAAGACTGCCCTGGGGCATGGCGTGCAGGGCTTCCCGGTTCCTGAGCACCGCGAGCAGGTCGCGTTGGTCGGCTAGGATTCGGCGGCCCACGGGCGTCGCGGCGAATTTCAGGAATTGACGTTCTCCGCTCTTGCCCGACAGCGCGTCAATGATCACGAAGACCTGGTCGGTGCGATCGGGATTCTCGATCAGCCGTCTAAGGGCCTTCCAGGCCACCCGAAGCCGGATCGGGGAGCGCTGTCCCGAGCGGGTCGTCTTGGTGTTCGGCTCAAAGCCAAGGGCGGCATGGTTGGCCGGCTCTGGGGTGCGGTGGGGCGGGCTTTGGGTTGACTCGGGGGGGGCGTTCGCGGTCATGGGGCTCTCCAATGAGTTTCTATGCTGCTGACACTAATGTATATAAGAACAGTTGACAATACTGTAGGCTCTATACATGGCAGAAAGTACCAAGCCCCCCGGGGCGGCGATTCCTCGGCGGCGCAGAAGCGCGGAGGTCGCGCGAAAAGAAATCCTCGATGCCGCTCAGCGGCTTCTGTCCCAAGGCGGCCCCGATGCGATCCGGCTCCAGGAAATCGCCCGAGACGTAGGCATCGCCCACCCGACAATCCTGCACCACTTCGGCAGCCGGGACGGTTTGATTCAGGCCCTCGACGCCCGGGCGATTCGCGCGCTGAGCGACGATGTCGCCGAAATGATCCAAAGTGAGCGGGCCGAGGATTCGGGCATCGAACTCCTCGAACGCCTTGCCCACACCATGGACGACCAGGGACTGGCGCGACTCATCGCATGGTGGGCCATGCGAGAACCCGATGCCCGCGCTCCTGAGGGCATCGATCCACCGGCTCTGGTTCGGAATATTTCGAGACTGATTTGCGATCAACTCGCCAATAGCCGCGCCGGCAAGCCCGAGAGTGAGGAGACGGTTTCCTTCGGCGTCCGCCTTGCGGTGGCCGCCTTGTTCGGCGACGCCCTGATCGGGGACATCATGAGTCCGGTCCAAGCCGCCGAGCGCGACGCCGAGCGCCATCGATTTCACGAATGGCTTGCGGAGCTCCTGGTCGAGAGAATCACCGATTCGACTCAGAACGAGCCCTGAACCCGAACCTCAGTACAAGAGCCTCAGTTTAAACCCTCAGTGGATAGCGTGAGGTTCGACCAGTTCGAATAGGCCGATCTCGGCCTGAAACTCCGTGCCGTCCTCGCGCTGCATGCGATAGGTACCCGCCATGCTTCCAAATGGGGTCGGCAGGGGGCAGCCCGATGTGTACTCGAAACTTTCCCCCGGTCCCAGTACCGGCTGGCTCCCCACCACGCCCTCGCCCCTGACTTCCTCGGTGTTTCCCGATCCGTCAATGATGATCCAGTGGCGGTCGGTGAGTTGCACCGTGGTGCTCCCCTCGTTATTTATGCGGATCCTGTAAATGAAGAACCACTCGCTGTCGCGAGGATTCGAGTGCTGCGGCGAATACTGCGCACGAACCTCCACTCGTACACCATCGGTCACGGCTTCGGAGGTGGTGACAAAGGGTTCAGTCTCGGCCTCGGGCATCGCGCCCAGAGTAGCCTGCGAACGAAGTTTCGCTCAAAAGTTCCCAGGCCCCTCAGGCCGGAGCAAAGGCAGCGCCACCATCCACCTTGATCACGGCCCCGGTCGTATAACTCGACGCGTCGCTGGCAAGATAAAGCGCGGCCCCGACGATTTCCCGGGCTTCTCCGCCGCGCTGCAGGGGAATTCCCCGCCGAGCCGTCTCGGCAAAAGCATCGAGATCCCACGCCTTGCTGATGTCCGTGAGGAAGGGACCGGGCATAATGCAGTTGACCCGAACCGCCGGTGCAAAGGCCCGCGCGAGGCCCACGGTCAGCGCATTCAGCCCCGCCTTGGCGGCTCCGTAGGGGAGTTCGACCGGTGTGGGCTGCACCGCCGCAATGCTGCTGATGTTGATCACCGATCCGCCCCCCCCTGCGACCATGCGAGTCGCGGCCAAGGCCGAGAGCCGAAAGGGACCTTTCAAGTTGACCCCAATGACCTTGTCCCAGAGGGCCTCGGAGATTTCCGGGAGCGAGGGATAGAGGGGCGACATACCCGCATTGTTGACCAACACATCCATCCGCTTGAAACGCCCATAAACCGCGTCGACCAACTCTTCGCATTGTGCCCACTCACCGACGTGGCACGCAAACGCCATGGCCTCCCGCCCGGTTTCCTGCCTGACGATCTCGGCCAGGGCCTCGCAAGCATCGAGTTTCCGGCTGGCGATCACAACATCGGCCCCATGCCGGGCGAAAGCGAGCACCATCTCACGCCCCAGTCCGCGGCTGCCTCCCGTAACGACTGCCACCCGGCCCTCCAGGCCAAATAGCCGCTTGGTGCCCGACTTGTCGTCTCCCACACTTTCTCCTTTCATCGCGCACCCGCCCTTTCGTTCCGACCCCATACTCCCTTAGAGTAAAGAATGAAAAACCATGATACTCGCCCTCCGACCCACCGACACTGACCCCACGAAAGCAATGAAAGACACGAGGATTCATGAGCAACGAAGTGCCGCTGATCTGGCAGGTCGACGAGATCACCCCCGAATGGCTCAGTGCGGTGCTCGCCCAGGGCGGTCATCCGCGGGCGGTGGTGGAGAGTTTCAGCGCCGAGCGAATCGGAACGGGACAGGTGGGGGAGAACGTCCGATTGGCTCTTCGCTTCAACGCCGAGCCCGAAGCCGCGCCGACAAGCCTGGTGGTCAAATTTCCATCGCCCAACGAAGTCAGCCGGTCCACGGCGGTCGCCCAGGGGATCTACGCCCGGGAGGTCAATTTCTACACCGATATTGCCAGCACGGTACTCATCCGTACGCCCCACTGCTGGCACGCCGACGTCTCCCCCGAAGGCGATCGCTTCGTCCTTGTTTTTGAGGACATGGCGCCGGGTACCCAGGGCGATCAACTCACGGGCTGCACTCCCGACCAGGCCGCCCTGGCCATGACTCAAGCGGCGCGACTCCACGCCCCGCGCTGGAACGATCCGGCACTCGAAAAAATTGATTGGCTTTCACGGCCCAGCGGCGAAGCCGCCGCGCTTCTCCAGATGGTCTATCAGGGCGTCTTTCCCGGTTTCGAGGCGCGCTTCGCCCAGCGCCTACCCGGAGAAGTCATCGAACTGGCTCGGCGCTTTGGCCAGCGCGTCGGCGCGTGGGCGGCCAATCTCTCCGGCCCCCGGGCCGTTGCTCATGGCGATTTTCGCCTGGACAATATGCTCTTCAATGAAGGCCCGGACGCCCCGCCACTTGCGGTCGTGGATTGGCAAACTTGTTCTCATGGACACCCCGCCGCCGATGTCGCCTATTTTTTGGGTGCCGGACTGTTCCCCGAGGATCGCCGTCGCGAGGAGAACGCTCTGCTTGCCCACTACCACGACGATCTGAAAGCGAGTGGGGTCAACGACTACGGGATCGAGGCACTGTTCGCCGACTACCGACGCTTCAGTTTCTCCGGCCTCATCATGGCGGTGGTGGCGTCCCAAATCGTCGAGGTGAGCGAACGAGGGGACGCGATGTTCGCCGCCATGGCCGAGCGCCACGGCCAGCAGATCGTCGACCTTGAGGCCGAGACCCTGCTCGACTAACCCCCGACGCGCGTCCCTCGCCGGATGCCCGCTCTAGCCCCGCTCTCCAATTTTCGGCGCCAGCAGAACCAGAACCAGCCGGGCCAGTTGCTCGCCCAAGGGGTCGCCGTCCACCAAGCCCAGGGCCAACGGATTGTTGAGTCCTTGGCTGAGAACAAGCAGGGTTCGCGCCAGTGTCTCGGGATCTCCGGACCCGATTTTGCCCGCCGCCTGGCCCAATTCCACAAAGCGCGTATAGCGTGAAAACGCGTCGGACTCATGCGCGCGGTAGACCTCCCGCAGCGGACGGTGCTCGGGCATCCGCGCCAAGGCGCACCGAAAGACCAGAGAGCGCGCCGTAAAGAAGTCCAGACAGGCTGCGACGAAGTCCTTGGACACCACTTCGAGTCCCCGATCGAGCAGACGTTCCACGCTGAGATGCTCGTCGACGACCGCCACCAACGCGTCCATCACTCCCCCGAATGCGGCGGTGAGCGCGGCATCCTTGGTGGGCAAGTGACTGTAGAAGGTCGCGACTGATGTCCCCGCCCGGGCGGCCACCCTCTCGGCAGTAAAGAAACCGGACTCGGAAATTTCAGCCTCGGTGGCCTCGACCAGCCGGGCGCGAGTGCGTTGGGCCTTCCTCGTCTCCGGAATTCGACTTACCGACTCCGACACCGTCTCCCCTCTCTTGCATTTCCAGCGTTTTCCGGCTGGAGCCGCACTTCCCCGAGTCGCCCAGTGCTCAGTCGAGCTGCGCGAGCACCCAGACATGGAAATCGTGCACCGCGTATTCTTCGGCCATCAGCGCGCCCCGCTCATGGCGAATCGAATGCAATCCCCGCTGGTTCAGCTCGGCCACCGCGCCATCTTCATCGATCACCTGCTGACCGAACTCCACCACCCCGGACGGATCGAAGCCCGCAGCGGCGACGCTCTCCTCGCGAAAGAGCCACTGGGCTTGGAATTCGGTGGTTTCCGGACCGAGTGGCCGAAGACGAACCGCGCGAACATAGTCGACATGGCCGACCACAAAGGCCGAAGGAATCGTCTCGCAATAGGTGTGTCCCCGAGCGATTTCTTCGGCGGTCAGCTCGGGAAAATACTCTGCACAGGGAGAACCGTCCTTGGACCAGGTCTCCTTGCCCTCGGCCAGTCCCGGCTTGTAGAGCACGTCACCGGCGCGCTGGTGCGCCTCCCATTCGGGATCATCCCGGGTTTCCATGAAGTACTGCTTGTAGAGGGGAACCGTCTGAGAAAGCTGCGGATGAATATTCGGGCAGTGAAGGCACTCGCTAAAATTTTCCCAGAAGACCTTCCAGTTGCAGTTGATTATTTTTTCATAGGTGTGACCGACGACAAGATCAGCAAGCTGCCAATGATCGAGAATATGGGAATCGTCGAAACTTTCCTCCAAAGGGCGGGCGTTCTCGGGATCGAGGTGGACGAATACGAAGCCGTTCCAGTCACGGACGCCAACGTCATAGAGCGAGTAGTCTTCCTTGTCGAAATCGCGCTGTTCGCTGCGCGTCGGGGTTCGCCGAAGGTTCCCCTGTAGATCGTAGGCCCAGCTGTGGTAGGGACAGGTAATTGTCGGACCGGGCAGACGTCCGCACGGCTTTTGCATCAGGAGCGAGCCTCGGTGACGACAAGTATTGTGAAAAGCGCGGAGCTCCTCGTCCTGATCCCTTAGGATCAGGATCTGCTGGGACCCGATCGTAAAAACCCGAAACGCCCGGGGACCGACGAGTTCGCTGGCCCGACACACGTAGACCCAGTTTCGATACCAAATCTTCCGAAGCTCCCGCTCGTAGTGGTCGGCATCCAGATAGAACTGGGTCGGCAGTGTGGGCTCCACCCGGCTGAGGCCGTTGTAACCTGGGATTGGTTGATCTCCGCCCGTCATGTTTCCTCGCTGCTCCGTTTCGGGTTCAGACGGCGAGTATACTAGGATCTAGCCGATGGAGAACTCGCCCGTCCTGCGCGTCGGAACCCTGGCTCACTCCGAGATGCTCACGGGCTCCCACGCGCGACGCCGCGCCCTCCTGGCCCGAGCCGAAGAGGGCGGACTTGACCACGTCTTCATGGCCGACCACGTGAGCTTCCATACTGGCCTCGGAATGGACGGACTCATCCAAGCCGCCACGGCGGCCGCCCTGGCCCCAGGCCTGGGTGTTTATGTCGGGGTCTACCTCCTCGCCCTGCGTCACCCGGTGCCAGTCGCACGACAGATTGCCAGCCTTGCCCAATCGGCACCGGGCCAACTGATCCTGGGGGTCGGCGTGGGGGGGGAGGATCGCCGCGAGATCGAGGTTTGCGGAGTCGACCCCGCCACTCGGGGCCGCCGCACCGACGAGTGCCTGGAAATTCTCCGACGACTCCTCTCGGGCAAGCCCGCATCTTTCAGCGGCGAGTTCTTTGCTCTCGATGACGCACTCATCCTGCCCGCACCCAACCCCTCCGTCCCCATCGTAATCGGCGGCCGAGCGGAAGCCGCTCTGCGCCGGGCGGCGCGTTGGGGCGACGGCTGGCTGGGAATCTGGTCGACCCCCCAACGCTACGCGGCCACTCTCGCGCGAATCGGCGAACTCGCCCGTGCGGCCGGACGCACGAGTGGGCCCAGTCGCAACGGCATACAACTCTGGGCGGGCGCCGACGACGATCGGGACCGCGCCCGTCAGCGCTTGGGCGCGGCGATGACGAACATGTACCGCATTCCCTTCGAGCGCTTTGAAAAATACAGCCCCTACGGGACTCCCGCCGAAATCGCCGATTTCCTCGTCCCCTATGTGGAAGCCGGCTGCCGAGAGTTCAACTTGATGGTGGTTGCCGAAAATACCGAGGCCGAGATCGACGCCGTGACGGAAATTCGGAGGCGACTCGTTGAAGGCGGCTGATCCCCCTCGCCCCGCGCTCCCCATCGGGGCCAAGCTGGACTAGGGTACCCGCCGCCATGAACGAAACCCTGCCCTGGATCTTTCCCGTCCTCGCCGTCACGACCTGGACTTTGATTCCCGTCTACGCCGGGCTACGACGCGGACGCTTCTACGCGATCTTCAGCGCCATCGTCCTGGGCCTCGCGGCAACGGGCGGGGGAATTGTCTTCGCGCGGCTCGGCGATTGGGTCCCGGAACCGGCCCTGCCCGGCCTCCAGATGGCGTTCGCCTACGGGATGGCGGCGACCTCGGCCCACTATGCATCGCTGGTGAACGCCCGCATGCGCGGCCCGATCTTCCGCGGGCTGATCTCGATTCCAGGGCAGACCTTTCTGGCGGCGGGGTTCATGGCCACGTTCTGGCTCCTGGGGCTGCTGGTGCCGCGACTTCTGCTCTGGGGGTTGGGGGCCGACACAGCGCTCCGCTGGCTGATGCCACTTGATTTGCTCCCCTATGCGGTGGCGTTCGCCGCGGCTTTCACCTCACCGCGACTTTCTCCCGAGCTCGTGCGGCTTCACCTGGGCATGCCCGGTCCGGAAAAGTTCCAGCGCGTCCCGATGGAGCGCTACCGACGCTCGCCCCCCGCCCCCTTGACCACCCGGCCGCTGCGCGTGATCCAAATCGCCGACCCGCATCTGGGCCCGTGGCAGTCGGTGGCCCGGCTACGAAATATCGTCGAAGGCCTGGTCGATCGAAATCCCGATCTAATTCTTCTGACCGGGGACTTTCTCACCATGGAAAGCAACTCCACGGCGGGCGCACTCGCCGAGGCTCTGGCTCCGCTGCAGCGACTTCCAGGGCGCTGCTTCGCGATCTTCGGCAATCACGACCACGAGGCCCCCGATGAAGTCCGAGCGGGTCTCGCGGCCAACAAAGTCCGTCTTCTGGTGGACGATGCATGCACGCTGGAGACCGAGGCGGGCCCGGTGCAGGTTGTGGGCGCCGACTACGTTTCTCGCGATCGCAGGGAACACCTGGAAAAGCTCCTGAACAATCACCCCCGGCTGCCCGACCACCGACGCCTGCTGCTGCTCCACGATCCGAGCGCCTTTCACGACCTGACCCACGATGATGCCGCCGACCTCGTTTTCTCGGGGCATACCCACGGCGGCCAGATGGGCCTTGTGAGCCTGGGGCTCAATTGGACGGTCCTCGCCCGGTCGCGCTGGCCCGACCACGGCCACTTCGCCAAGGGAACAAATCACCTCTACGTCCATCGGGGCACGGGCTTCTACGGCTTCCCCCTTCGGGTCGGAGTTCCGGGCGAAGCCTCGCTGCTCGAACTCGTGTGGGACTGAATTCGGCGACACAGACGGGGCCGCTTTGGCGGACGCCAAGGCAACACGAAGCGCATCCCAAGCGCGAGATCACCTGGGCGATCCTCGCTTTCCACGAACGCCCTGGGGCACTCCCCTACCAGGTATCCACGCAGGGCCGCTTTTTGCTCGTCCGTCGCGGGGGAGTCGGGGTCGACCGCAGCCCCCGAGTGATCCATGTCCGTGTGTCCAGTGGGTCGATGACTCCATCGATCTCGAAATGCGATGCCATGTTGACCGCCTTCCCGTGCGCGTACATGCGGGCCACCATTTCATCGTAGAGCGCCCTGCGCTCTTCGGGGTCGGTCTTGGCTTCGAGTTCCTTGCGAAATCCCAACTTCACCGCCCCCTCGAGCCCCATCCCGCCGAACTCGCCGGTGGGCCAGGAAATCGTGAAGAGCGGGGCGCGAAAACTGCCCCCCGCCATGGCCTGGGCCCCCAACCCGTAGCCCTTGCGGAGCACAACGGTAAAGAAGGGCACGGTCAGGCTCGCGGAGGTCACGAACATCCGGGCCGCATGGCGAACCAGAGCGGTCTTCTCGGATTCAGGGCCCACCATGATCCCGGGCGTATCGCAAAGAAAGAGCAGGGGGATATCGAAGGCATCGCAGAGTTGCATGAAGCGCGAGGCTTTGTCGGCACCTTCCCGGTCGATGGCCCCGGCGAGGTGTGTAGGGTTGTTGGCGATAATCCCGATCGGCCGGCCCTCGATGCGCGCCAGTGCGGTCACCATCCCGAAACCGAATCCGCGCCGAAGTTCAAGCACCGAATCCGCATCGGCAAGAGTCGAGATCACTTCGCGCACATCGTAGATCCGCAGACGATTTTCGGGGATCAACCCGCGTAGAATCCGCTGGTCCGCGCAGTCCCACTCCTCAACACTGCCCTGGAAATAAGAGAGATATCGTTTCGCGACCCGAACCGCTTCTTCTTCGTCTTCCACCGCGACATCCACCACTCCGTTGGCGACCTGAACATCCATGGGCCCGATTTCATCCGGCCGAAAAACGCCAAGGCCGCCACCTTCGATCATGGCCGGCCCCCCCATGCCGATATTGGAATTTGCCGTGGCGATCACCACGTCGCAGCATCCGAGCAGCGCGGCGTTGCCCGCAAAGCAGCGACCGGAGTTGATCCCCACCAGGGGCACCCAACCCGAAAGCTCTGCGAACAACTGAAAGGCCAGACAGTCCAAGCCCGCCACACCGCTTCCATCGGTATCGCCCGGACGCCCTCCCCCTCCTTCGGTCAAGAGAATCAGCGGCAGACGGTTTTTCTGGGCCAACTCGAAGACCCGATCCTTCTTGCGGTGGTTGAACAGCCCCTGGGTACCGGCGAGCACCGTATAGTCGTAGGAGGCGAGTACGCAGCGCGATTCGGCATCGGGGAAATATTCGCCGTTCACGCTGCCTATGCCCGCCACCATGCCGTCGCCGGGGGTATTGCGGATCAGATCATCAATCTCTCGGCGCCTGCGCTGGGCGGCCACCACCAGGGGCGCATATTCGATAAAACTGTCGGGATCGCAAAGGTCCTCCATGTTCTCGCGTGCGGTGCGCTGACCGGTTTTGCGCCTTCGCGCCACGGCTTCGGGGCGCCGGGCGTCAAGAATCCCATCATGGCGGTCGTGGACTTCGGCCAGATCGGGCCGGATCGCATCGAGATCAGCAGCGGTCACCTCGCGTTCGACCGCCTCCCCCATATCGCGCTCGACAAGGAAGACCAGGGGATGGGCTTCGACCACGGTCTCTCCGACCCTCACCCCCACGCCGCTCACTTCACCGCTCACGGGCGCCTCGATGACGTGCTCCATCTTCATGGCCTCCATGACCACAAGCGAAGCCCCCGCCCGAACCCGATCGCCCTCGGCCACATCGATGCTCACCACCGTTCCCTGAACGGGGGCGCGCACGGCGGCGCTGCCCGCTGGCGTTCGCGGTGAGGCGACAGGCGCGGCCGCGGGCTCTCGAACCGCGGCCGGCACCCCGCTGCGCCCATGGTCGAGCACCGCCAGCGGATCCGAACGGTCGATCTGGGCGCCCACCGGGGCGGGGACGCCGGGCGCCGAGCCGTCCCTCGACCCGGAATCCGATGACGCAAAAAAGAGCCGGGGATGGGGCGCCGCACCGTCGGCGACCCAGTCGGCGGCATGACTTTCGATAAAGCCGGTATCGACGCGATTGGCCACCACATCGGGGTGGCGAAGCAAACTTTGCAAAAAGCCTGTATTGGTCGCAATGCCCTCGACGCGCAGTTCGCAAAGGGCTCGGTAAGCGCGGCCCACCGCCGCTTCGTATTGACTCGACGGCGAGTGTGCGATGATTTTGGCGAGGAGACTGTCGAAATTGGGACTCGACTCGAAACCCGCGTGGGCGTGATGGTCGACGCGGATCCCCGGCCCCGACGGCGGCTCGAAAACCGAGAGGGTTCCGCTGGCCGGCCGCGGTGATCCATCCTTCGCCATGGTTTCCATATTGATCCGCACCTGCACCGCGTAGCCCCGCGCGGGGGGCGAGTTCCCCGAGTCGTAGCCGAGTTCGGCCAGGCTCCGTCCGCTCGCCAATTCGAGTTGCAGGCCGACCAGATCCACCCCGGTGATTTCCTCGGTCACCGTGTGCTCGACCTGGAGCCGGGGGTTGGCCTCGATGAAGGCATAAGTTCCTTCGGGATTGTCTCCGGCGGCGACGAGAAATTCAAAGGTGCCGAGTCCTTCGTAGTCGAGCGTGCCCGCGATGCGGAGCGCGGCTTCGAACAGCCGATCGCGCAGAGCGGAATCCAGCGTAGGACTGGGCGCCACTTCGACGACCTTCTGGTGACGGCGCTGGAGCGTGCACTCGCGCTCCCAAAAATGAACCACCGACCGGCCGTCTCCCGCAACCTGGACTTCGATATGCCGGGCCTCGGGCATCCACTCCTCGGCGTACACCTCCCCCAGGCCGAAATATTTTTCCGCCTCGGACGCGCAGCGCGCATACGCGTCATCGACTTCGCCCTCGGCGGTCACCTTCCGCATGCCGCGCCCGCCGCCGCCCGAGACCGCCTTGATGAGCATGGCCCCGCCTTTGCCAAGGGATGCGAGGAACTCGCGCACTTCGGTCAATGAAGCCCCGCGGCCGGTCCCGCGCAATATCGGAATTTCGCACGCCTCGGCGAGAGCCCGGGCCTGGGCCTTATCGCCCAGCCGATCCAAGGTCTCGGCGCTCGGGCCTACAAAAATCAGCCCCGCATCCCGGCAGAGCCGAGCAAAGTCAGCCGACTCGCTGAGAAATCCATACCCCGGATGAACCGCATCGCAGCCCGCCTCCAACGCGCGAGCAACGATTTGCTCGGCATCCAGATAAGCCGCCGCCCCCCGGCCCGTCAGCGCCAGGGCCTCTTCGGCCCTCAACACGTGCAATCCGCCGCTGTCATCCTCGCTGTGAATCGCCACACCCCGGATGCCGAGATCGCTGGCCGCACGCAAAATCCGCACCGCAATTTCCCCGCGGTTGGCCACCAGTAGATTCTTCAGCGCCATGGCGTTCTCCCCGATCCAGAACCGTGCGGGCCGCCCGTCGCGACCACGATGCCGGAGTCTAGCTTGATCCGGAGAACTGAGAATGCCCCTCGCAGACGCATGGAGAAGGATCACCCTCGCTCGGCCTCGCCTCGAGAAATCGAGGTGTCGTCCGCTGGTCCAAAATGCAAAACTCAAGAGGACGCCATGCGGGCCGAAAGTAAAAGTCCGTTAAAGCTTGCCGGCTCGGTGGATTCTCCCTCCTGGTGGACGCCACCGCCCTGGACGCCGGGGCCGACCCCATCATGGGGTAAACCAAATCGGGGAAGTCCAAGCCCTTTCCTGAATGCTGGATTGATGCTCTTGGGAGCAACAACTCGCCAGGGCTTCGGGAATCGTGGCGGGGTCTTCGCAGCGAACCCCAGCCGCGTTGCACGTGTATTGACTCCAGCGGCACGACGGGTTTTCGATCACCCGGGCGTAATAAAAAGCGGCCTCGGCGGGATCGAAGTCTGGATCTTGCCAGACGGTGCAAAGAGAGTCCGCGCCCTGGCCGAGGCGTTCACACGTCCCCAGGTCGACGGCGCCGTTATTGGGTCCGCCTGCCACGGTGAGCACACTTTCCTCGACCTCTCCGCCGGAAAGCTTCCCCTTGATGATCTGAATTCGTTCCAGCGCGGCGCCAGCATCCTTCGCGGTTCCAGGATCGCGCAGGGCGGAAACGAAAAAGCGCGGCCCACCCCCAACCTCGGGGGGCCGGGAGCCGAGATCGCCTCCCATGGGTGTCCCCCCCGCGTAGCCCTTGGCCACGGCATCCGGGGCGGCACACAGATTGTCCGGATACTTCCAGCCGCCGAAGAAGCGAACCCGGGGACGAGTCCCGCTGGTGGCATAAGCCTCCCGGCGTTGCATGGCGGCGAAGAGCGACTCCCGGCTGTTCTCCTCCGCCCACAGCACCGCCAGACCCCCAGGACCGAATTCGATGTCGTCGCTGAAGTTCGCGGCTTCCGCCGCCCCCCACGCGTCCATTCTTCCCGCGCCGCCGTGGCCCGGATGCCCCTGCTCAGAAGTCAGACCCGGGGCAGCGATGTGGGTGTCGGTACTGGCGATGATTCCAAAATGAAAGGGATTGGAACCCAGTTCCCCTTGAATCCGCAATCCCTCGCCCAGCGCCCAGCGCACGTAGTTGTTCGCGGTCGCCTGTTGGGTCTCGACAAAATCGCTTTGTTTGGATCCGAAGCGGTCGTAGGGAAGTTTTTCGAAACCGCAATATTCGTCGCCCTGCCAAACCGGAAGCCTTGAATCGCATTCCGAAGAACCCTTGTGCTGCATGATCTCGACCAAGGGCTCCCAGCGGCTTCGTCGCCGAGCTTCTTCGACCCGTGTGGGCCCGGGCGGCTCCTCGCTGGTGGCCGTCGCGCTTTGAAAGATCAGCCCACCGCTGAGATTTGAGTTGTGGGGAATCGTGATTGCATTGCAGCCATCAATCCCCTCGACGCAGTCGGCTTCCAGGCGATCCCAGAGGTCCACCGCCGAAGGCGTTTCAATCCAACTCGCGGGCAAAACGGGCACTTGGGCGTTGCGGAATATCACATTGCGATGAAGGTTCTGGCCCTCGCCCACACTGGCGGTCCACTCGTAGGCGACAAAGCTGGTAAACCGACAACTATCGCTCGCATCGTTGGCCTCCTCGGCAGCAGCCACGGTGTCGGCCCAGGTCTCGCCAGCGCTCGCCAGACAATCGCTGCCCTCCTCCCCGCAGAATCCCCAGCGTTCCTTGTCCACCAGCCCGCGGAAACCAAAGGCCAGAATACCCGCGGTGGGAATATTCCGATGGGCGAAGCAGATCGGATGCCAATACGACCAGGTTCCGGGCGTGGTGCAGATATTCATTTCGCCCAGGAACTCGGCGTGATCGGTGACCGCCACAAAATCAAGCGGACGGTCCAACTGGATGTGCCGCAGCGCTTGGCCCTCGGCGTCATAGGGCTGGATTCCCATGCGCTGTCCCTGGGCAAACCGGTAGGCATCCCGAGGCGTGTTGCGGGTGTCCTGGGAGTTCGCATCAAAGGAGTACGTCGTGTGCACGTGGGTATCGCCGAAGAACGGCCGGCGGAGGGGATCGTTGTCCGCGCAGACTCCGAGGTCCCGACCGGCTCCCTGCCCCGGCTCGGCTCGCGCGGCTGCGGGCATTCCCAATACCAGAAATACGAACGGAAGCGAGAAAAATCGGCTGAGCATCGTGACCAAGGACCTCCCTGCAGACTTCCCACGAAGGGAGGTCCGCGCGATCGCTGAAGCGCAATAGATTAAGTCGGGGCGGGTGTGGGCTGAGGGGGTGTGGGTTGAGGGGGTGTGTCGGGGGGAAGGAGGGAGGGAGCGTGGGTTCCAGGCCTGGAACCCCGGTGACCGAATTCAATCGCTACTCGTCGAACGCAGCGCGCCATCCCCGCGCCTCGAAGGCCTCCCGGGTGGTGTGCTTGGACCGAGGCACGTAGGGGGCAATCGCCGCGTCGGCCTCGCCGCTCTCTACCGCGTTTCTGACTTTCGTGAGGGTCTCGCTGCGACGCATCAGCATCCGATAGGTGAGTTGACCGTCGAGGTAGCTTCCCCAATCGAGCCAGGTCACGCCGTTTTCCGGGGTCGCATTGACGGGCCGGTTTTCTGGGGTCGAGACCACCAGGGTATAGAAACCCTCTTCATCCACTGCGATCTCGTGGTCGACCACCGCCGCCTCGCAAATTCCCGCCCAGAAGTTGTAGGTGGTCACCGTGAAGCCGCGGATATCCTTTCCCGGGGTCCAGACGGGTTCATCCGGGGTATTGGGGGCGGAGAACATCTTCGCCCGGGTTACATGGACATCGCCCAGGCGCTTCGTATAGGGGGTCACGAGATAGAGAATGTCGTCACTCGCCAGAATGTCGTAAGGGAGTCCCCAATTGGACTTGGTGCTGTACTCCTCGGGCCAGCAAAGACCCCGGTGATCGGGAATCGGCAGGGGGGCGAACTTCGTGGTTTCCACCGGCGGCTCCACCCCCGGCGGATGCGGATCAACCTCCTCGTAGAAAGCCGTCTGGTTGCCCTCGGCGTCGTAGACCGTGATCGAGGGCAGCAGGACTCCGGTGTTGTTCGGCGGCATGGCGCCCAGCACGGAGTCCGTCGTTCGGTAGATATTGAAGACCGCCGGGTTGCGGCCGCCGTTTTTCTTTACACCGCAATACGTAGTGTTGGCCTCGGGGTTCGCCGGACGCTCGGTGAAAATCAGCTGGGCGGTAAAACGTCGCTCCTGACCCTCGGCCACGGCTTCGCGAAAGGGATTCGCGCTGCCGAGATCGGGGTCGAGATCTTCGTCCACCAGAGTGGGAAGATTGTTGGTATCGAAGTCCGACGGGTGAAAGGCGAAGTAGCGCGAGTGGGGGAACTCGCCCCGGAAGACGACTTTGCCACCCTCGGATACCGGAATAAAACCCCGAGGCGCCTTTTCTCCATGCCAGAAGCGGTTGCTAAAATAATTGGACGCCGATGTATCCAGCAGGTAGGGGAAGCGGTTATTGGTGAGAGGGCTGCCGATACCCGGCCAACCCGGACAACGCGACTCGCCGATCAAGCTACCCACCACGTACTCGGGATCACCCAGGCGAATCCCACAATGCTCGGCAATGTAGTCCGAGATGCGGCCCTCGACCCCGGCGAGTTCGGGATCTGTGAGTCGGGGGAAAATACCCAGCACCGCACCTTCGGCGTTGGCCGCATCGGCCATCAAGTCGTAGAGGAATTGCAGATCATCCCGAATCGCATCTGGCGCGACTTCGAGAAGTTGTCGGACCACGTCGGCGTGGCCCACGAACTCGTTGTAGTCCCACTTGACGGGCAATTCGCCCGCGATCATTTGCTTCAGAGTTTCTTCAAATCGATCGCTATCGCTCATGCAATCTCCTGAATCACCGCACCGGGCGGGATGCCCACTCGCTCAAAAGAAGTAAGAGACGCTCTACTGGCGCTCATATCCAAAGGCATCGAAGGCGAATCCCCAATTTTCGTTCACCGTGGAAATCACATCGGGTGGAAACTCAAACTTGTTTTTTTCGTAAGTACCAAGGCTCTCCAGATAGGCTTCAAGGCGCGGCCGGACCGTCTCAAAATCGCCGAGCCCGAGGGTCGCGTAAATATTTTCGAGATTCTTGATGGGCTCGGCGTCAAGATCCTCGTAACGAATCTCCACGAGATTTCCCTTCGGAATCAGATCGCGCTCGGCAAGATATTTCCTCATCTGCTTCTGATAGCCGGTCACCGTCCATTCATCGATGGCATCCCACTCGAATTCTTGAAGCACCGCGCCCGGCATGGTCTTCCGGTACATATTGCGCATGGACTGGTAGACGGGGTAGGGGTTGCGAACGATGTTGACGAAACGCGCGTCGGGAAACATCTCGAGCAGAACCTTCACCCGGGCGGTATTGGGAGGAGTCTTCAGCACCAGTCGCTTGTGATCCGAAAGAATCGTCGCTTTCCGCAGCACCTCCATGTAGCCCTTTTTCCAGCCTTCGGTCGCCACCGGATCCTTGCCCAGATCCACCACGTAGCGGTCATAGAGTTCAGGAATTGCCTGGGGGAAGCTCATCACGTGGAGCGGGGCGTGTTCGGTGGCGTTGATCATCGCCATCTCTTCTTCCTGGGGGCCGTCCAGGGAGATGGCCACATTGTCCATGGGCCGCTTGGCGGGCAATCGATCAGCAAAGAGCCTGGGAAGCCACTTGCGCCCCATCAACGCGATGGGGTGCATCGCGGCCTGGTAGTTCGTCACCCCCCCGAATTGGGGGTCCTGCCAGATCAGATTGTGGAGATGAGTGGTGCCGCTGCGACCGAAGCCCAGCAAGAAGAGCGGCGGGCCCGCCAATTCGGTTCGGCGAATCGTCGCACCCCAACGCAGATTCTCATACCACCGCAAGGGCTCCAAAATTCGAAGAAACGTCAGCCACGCCCGCTTTCGCTTGAGATAGCGCTCGTCCACCGAATGCTCGGCCAACAGGCGGCGAGCAGCGGGAAGGGGCAGGAATTGCGACATGGATGCCATACGAAATCTCCAATCCAGTGAGCGAGAGACCAGCCTACTCGGGCAGTTCCATCTTCCAGGCGACTCCGTTGATATGGCCCCCGCCGTCGGCATGAATGGTGTTGCCCGTAACGAAGCGGGATTCTTCCGACGACAGGAAGACGACTACCGGGCCGATATCCTTCTCGGGATCTCCCGCGTAGTGAATCGGGTTGCCTTCCACGATGGCCCGGGCACCTTCGGGATCGAACTTTTCAAATCCCTGCCACGAGGGCGTTGCCGCAAAGGGGCAGAGCACGTTGCAGGTGATTCCGTAGCGCCCCCACTCCACCGCGGCTGTTCGGGTCAGGGAGCGCGCCGCCTCTTTCGAACCGTTGTACATGACGGTGTACCTGTGGGCATTGACGCCGTTGAGCGAAGCCATGGTGATGATGCGCCCAAAACCCTTGGCCTTCATGTGGGGGAAAACGGCTTGCATGGCCCAGAACGACGCGTAGTAGTTCACGCTCATGTAGTCGTTCATCGCCGCATCCGTCATGGACTCGAAGCGCGAGGTGCCGCCCGTCGGAGTTGCGTTGTTGACCAGAATGTCCACGCCCCCGAAGGCCGACACGGTTTCTTCCACCAGCGCCAATACGCTCGCGCGCTGGGAAACGTCGGTCTGGCGATAGAGGGCCTCGGCCCCGGCCGCGCCAAAGTCTTGGCGAATTCCGGCCACCACAGCCTCGCCCTTCTCAGCGCTGCGATTGGCGCAGACCACCTTCGCACCCTCGCTCGCCAAAGCCCGGGCCACCCCGTAGCCGACACCCTGCCCCGCCCCGGTCACGATGGCGACTCTTCCCTGCAAACGTCCCATTTCCCTGGCCCCTCTTGCCCGCGCCCGAACATCCGGTTTGTGTCCGGAACATTGTATACAACTGTAAAGTGAGATATCAACCCGTGAACCCCCGAGCGGGGCAGTCCGGAGGCACGATTTCCCCTTATGGAACCTGGCACATCCCCAGATCGCATCGAAACGGCTCCCAAACCCGGAGAGCCCGGAGCCGAAGCCCTCTCCGTCCGGGCGCGCCAGAGTCTGGCCACCCGCAACCGAATCTTCGAAGTGGCCATGGCGGAAATCGCCGATGCGGGCCTGGCCGGTATCCGCATCGAACACATCGCCCGCAAGGCCGGGGTCACTCGGCCGACCATTTACGCGCACTTCCCCACCCGGGAAGATTTCTTGCGAGAACTTCAACAGCGCACTGAAGCCAGCGCGTTGGACGCCGTCCGTGTCCGTATGCAGGGAAGCCAGCGCGGGCATTTTCTTCACCGCTTCGCCGACGCCACCATCGACCTGCTCGCCGACGCAAATCCGGTCTTGCGGCGGGAGACGTTCGCGCTGATGCTGCGCGAACCGCGCCGGGAAGAGTGGATGGGCAACGCCTTGTTCGGCTTTCTCGAGGATCGGGTCGCCCAGGCGCAAAGCCAAGGAGAAATTCGGCGCGAAATGCCTGCCCGGGCTCTCACTCGGATCTTGATGGTCGCGCTCTTCGGCTTCTTCGTCATCGAAAGCGACGAGCTCGAAGCGAAAAAAACACAGGCTCACCAGATGCTCGATCTATTGATCGGGGACGAGACACCATGAGGGAAAAATGAGCGGAAAACTCGAAGACAAAGTCGCGATTATCACGGGCGCCGGTCAAGGTGTCGGCAGAGGCATTGCGCGTGCCATGGCCAAAGAGGGGGCGCGCTGCGTGGTCGCCGACTTCAACGATGAGTCGGGGAGCGCCGTAGTGACCGAACTCGAAGCCATGGGGGGCGAAGCGCTCTTCGTCCATTGCGATGTGACGAGCAGGGAGAGCATCGACTCCGCCGTCGCTCGCACCCTGGAGGTCTTTGGTCAAATCGATGTACTCGTCAACAACGCCCAGCGGGCCCCGCTGACCCCCACCGCGGTGATGGATCACACCGACGAAATCATCGATCTTTGCTTCGAAACAGGTTTTCGGGGCAGCTTTCGCTTTATGCAGGCCGCCTATCCCCATCTCAAGGCCAGCCGGGGCAACATCATCAACATCGCCTCGGGTGCGGGACTCGAGGGCCTCGAGGGCCAGGCCGCCTACGGGGCAGCCAAGGAGGCGATCCGCGCTCTCAGCAAGAGCGCAGCCCGAGAATGGGGCCGCGACGGCATCAACGTGAACATCATCTGCCCCCTGGCCAATTCACCCGGCGTTGCCAGCTTACTCAAGTACGCGCCCGAAATGGAAAAGCGAATGACTGCGGGACAACCTCTCGGCCGCATCGGGGATTGCGAGGCGGATATCGGACCGGTCGCGGTTTTCCTTGCCAGCGAGGATTCGCGCTATGTCACCGGCCATACGCTGCCCGCAGACGGCGGCAGTTCGATGATTCGCTGAAGGTTTCGGATCCGCTGGCGACATTTGCGACGAATCCCGTGCGGCAAAAATTGGGTTAAGCTCGGCTGCGCCCCGAGAGGGTACCGCCCGCTTCAAGACCGCCGTGCTGGGAGAAGTCATCGCCGTGAGTTCTACCGCATCGCCTGCCGGATCCGCCGTCACCCTCTCGACCAAGCTCTACTACGGCTTTGGATCTGTCGCGTACGGGGTGAAGGACAACGGCTTCTCGTACATGCTCCTGATCTACTACAACCAGGTGCTGGGTCTTCCGGCGAGTTGGGTGGGTGCGGGCCTGATGATCGCCTTGATTTTCGATGCCTTCTCGGACCCTCTGGTTGGGTACTTTTCGGACAACCTGCACGCAAAATGGGGCCGACGTCACCCGTTCATGTACGCCGCGGCCGTGCCCACCACCGTGGCCTTCTATCTGCTGTGGAATCCGCCCGACGGGCTCTCTCCCCCCGAGCTCTTCTTCTACTTCGTGACGGTCGCCATCGCGGTGCGAACGTTCTTGACCTTCTATGAAATTCCCTCCACTTCGCTGGTCGCCGAACTCACGGATAACTACGACGTGCGAACCTCGATGCTCAGTTTCCGCTACTTCTTCGGCTGGTGGGGGGGGCTGGGCATGGCGGTGCTCGCCTACTTCTTCCTGCTTCCCCAGGCCAAGGGCGGCATCCTCTACGGGCCCGGCTACGAAACCTATGGCGCCATTGGGTCGTGCATCATCTTCGCCGCAATTCTGATCTCGGCCCTTGGAACTCACCGCCATATTCCAACCCTCAAAGCGCCTCCCGCCAAGCGTCCCTTCGCTATGCGGCGAACCCTGGAGGAGTTGAAGGAAACCCTGGCCAACCGTTCTTTTCTCGTGCTGTTTGTCTCGGCACTCTTCACCGCGATGGCGGCGGGCGTCTCCACCTCGCTGAACATCTATTTCAACAGCTTCTTCTGGGAACTCACCACCGAACAGATGGGAACCCTCAATCTCCCGTTTTTTCTCTCGGCAGGGGCTGCCCTGGTCCTGGCCCCCCGGGTCTCGATCCGTCTCGGGAAAAAACACGCGGCGCTCATCATCGCGGGCCTGGCTTTTTTTGCGGCCCCACTTCCGATTCTGCTCAGACTGCTTGACCTTTTGCCCGCCAACGGAACCGACGCTCTCTTCTACACCCTCTTTGCCTTTGGGACGGTAGAGGTCACGCTCATCATCGCGGCCAGTATCTTGATCTCGTCCATGGTGGCTGACGTGGTCGAAGAGAGTGAACTGGTCACCGGTCGACGGTCCGAAGGCGTCTTTTTTGCCGCCCGCAGCTTCGCCCAAAAAGCGGTCCACGGGATCGGGACCTTCAGCGCAACGATCATCTTGACCCTCGTCGATTTTCCATCGGGCGCCAAACCTGGCCAAGTCGCGCCTGGGGTTTTGCAGGATCTCGGACTCGTCTATGTCCCCATCATCATGATCCTTTACGTAGCTGCCTTTGGGTTCCTCACCGGGTACCGGATCAGCCGCGAGAGCCATCAGGACCACGTTCAGCGGCTCACCCACGATGGGCCGAACTGACCCCCCCCAACCCAACCCCCGAAGGTCGCTCTGGTGAGCGGACCTCGCCCGAGAGGGCTTCCCACCAGGCGAATCGCCTCGCGATGGGTAATTCCGCCGCCCTTGCCTCAAGTCTACCAAGCGGAATTCCGAATGGGGAACGATGGATACCACTACAGCCGCGCGCGTCGGCGAGGGTCGTTTTGGCAGCTCGATCCGATGCCTCATTTCTGTCACCGACGGGCCAAGTTTCAAAGGTGTAGCCAGCAACTTGTCGGCCAATGGCCTCTTCATCGAAGTTGCCGGAGATCTATTACCGGGGCGCAACACCACCGTGGAAGTATTTCTTCGTGCCTCGAGCAACACCCCGGCTCTCTTCGTGCGTGGCGTCATCGCGCGTCGCTCCAATTCTGAAGACAGAACGCCCGAAGGAAAAATGGGCGTCGGCATTCGGATTAGCGAGGCCCCTGCCGAATACCACGCGCTCTTCGTCGACGAATCGGTCAACCGATCCGAACGTCGTCCCCACACTCCCTATCCGCTTCTTGCCTACGACGGAAACACCCTCGATGACGTTTTCGAACTGCTTGAGGAAATGGGCGCTCAACCCCGACGTGTCCGGGTCACCGGACCCGAAGGTCTCAAGGACTGGCAGGACGTACCCAAACTTTTGCTGGTTGACGCAGCCGACGCACTCACTTTGGACATTCCCCATCAGGCGGACCGCCAAGGCGTCCTTCGGGTAGCCATCGCGTCCTCGCAATCAGAAATTCTCGGAAGCCTCCTTCGTAGGCTGGGTTATCAGTACCTGATTCGCCGCCCCCTGCACCGAGATGCCATCGAAATCCTCTTTCGAAACCTTCTTCACAAGGGTCAAAGTCGACGCGCGAGCCCTCGGGTGGTACTCGGTGTAAGCGCCGAATTGCGAACCCATTCCTGGGCTCCGGCCCGGCCCTGCTCGGTTCTCGACTTGTCTCGCGGCGGATGCCTATTGGCTTCCCGCCGTAAGCTCCCGCTCCGAAAGAAGGTCAAACTCGTGATTGGCGGTGAGATCACCGGAACCCGTGATCTGGTACTCACGGGGCATGTGATCCGACGACGATACGACGACGATTCAATGGAATGGCAGGTCGCCCTGCGTTTCCATCCTTCCGTCGATGCCCAAGGCGTGCAAATCGGCCGGCTGCTTCACAGCACGACAGTCGCTCCCGCCAAGAAAGTCGTAGCCACACCGAGCCAGCGTCTCTTCGCCTTCGCACGTCGAGCGCTCGGGCAGGGGAGAAAACTCCTACCCCTGCCGGGACACCCCGATCGCCGGCGTGACGCTCGTGCCCGCTTCGATCGGCACGTGTGCAAACTCGATGAATCGGGTACAAAAGTCACTGCTCTCCTCACGGGCTACGATCTCACGCCACGGGGCATGCGGGTTCAACCGCACCCGGAACTCGAAGTAGGCACCCATTTCTCCCTCTCTCTGCACGATCAAACCCGTCAGCGCCCCATCGAAATTTCCGCCGAGGTCATCCGAGACGACGGGCTCGACGGGCTCGCCCTTCGCTTCCTCGATCTCAGCACCGACATGGCTGGGCGCATCGACGGGCTGGTCGCCGCCCTTCCCGCCGCAAACTCCCTGGTCATGGCGGGCATCGAGAGCAGCGTCGAGAACATCGCAACCGACTGATCGATCTCGCCGGAGGCGGTCCTGCTTCGCTCGAACCGCACTCGCGCCAATGGATCGGCTGCTCTCGTGCGATTTCTCCGGCGACGGTCCCGCTACGCACCAAACCATTGGCGGATCGGATTCAAGGCGAAGCGACGACCGCGTTCGGCGAGCGGATGATCTCCCTCGGCCCGATCGAGTTCCAGGGGGCGATGCACGCCCGTTAGCCGCCCGCGACCCCCTCTAGGCCCGCGCCAGCATCCCAACGGCCGGGGGACGGCCTCAGGGCCGAGCCGCCTCCAGCAATCGAAGCGGGCGACTCGATCCGTACCGCGGAGCCTCCCACGAGGGGCCAGCCCCCTCCCCCCGGTCGTCCACACGAAGCCGAACTGCGCCTCCGATGGCGTCCGTCTTTAAAAATCATATTTCTATTCTTAAATTTTTCGATAATCTTGTAGTCGTACTCCAGAAAATTAAAAACAGAGCACTTTCCCTTCCCTCCCCTCCATCCACCGGGGCCCCTGCCGCCGAGTCCGCGTATTCTGCACCCAGGTCGCCAATCGGCACA
>LWDU01044281.1_pt1 | contig 61029 bp, 68 predicted proteins | sample 727161 | NCBI WGS metagenome assembly LWDU01 (sample SAMN04566230, study PRJNA314399) | hydrothermal vent metagenome | isolation source: deep sea hydrothermal plume seawater | place: Mexico: Gulf of California, Guaymas Basin | collected 2004-07-11
TTACAGCCCTCATTAGAAATAATAACCAATATAGATGCTGATCATTTAGTTAATTACAAAAATAATATGAATAATCTTGAAGAAGCTTTTGTTAAATTTGTAAAAAAGTTACCTTTTAACGGTCTACTGGTTGCTTGTGGAGATGATCCAATCATTAAAAAATTAGTAGGTTCCTTTTCAAGAAAGACAATCCTTTATGGCTTTGAGGACCACAATGATTACATAATAAGCAATTACAAGACTGAATCTTTTACATCTGAATTTACTTTATCTGATGATAAGGGTTCTGTAGCTCACCTAAAATTAAATTTGCCAGGTAAACATAATGTTTTAAATGCTACAGCAGCTTCAGTTTTAGCTATAGAAGAAGGCGTATCCTTAATAAACATAAAATCAGCCTTAGAAAAATTTTCCGGAATACGAAGAAGGATGGAATTTTTAGGAAAATTAGGCGACACTGTTGTAATAGATGACTATGGTCATCATCCCACTGAGATTAAAAATACTATTCTTACTTTAAGAGAATCTTTCCCTAGATTAGAAATAACTATGGTATTTCAACCCCATAGGTTTTCCAGAACTAAAGATTTATATGAAGAATTTGTAGAAGTCCTTCAATTAGTTGAAGGACTAATTCTTTTGGAAATATATTCAGCCGGAGAAAAACCTATTGATGGAATAAGCTCTTCAGCACTACTTGATAGTCTTAAAGATAAAGGTCTTAAAAATCTATTGTTAGCTAACTCTAGTAAGCAAGCTTTAGAATTAATAAATTCCTCTATTTCTAAGAAAAAAGAAGTTCTGTTAATCCAAGGAGCTGGAAATATCTCTGATATTTCTAAAAAATTAATGCTGGAGAGCAGGTAATGGTGCAAGACCAAAATCTAAGCAAATTAATTGATAGAGAGATTTCTGTGTTAATGGGAGGCTGGTCAGCTGAAAGGGAGATTTCCTTGAAAACAGGAAAAGCTGTGACGGATTCTATTAAATCCTTAGGTCTTAGTGTGACTGGTATTGACCTTACTTCACCAGATGAGATCAAAGGGATCGTCAACTCATTAGATCTGGTTTTTATAGCTTTGCATGGAAGAGGGGGCGAAGATGGATACATTCAGAGGATTCTAGAAGAAAACAATATTCAATTCACTGGTAGTGACTCTAAATCATGTGAAATTTCTATGAATAAATCTGAAACTAAAAAAATATGGAGAGAGTTATCTTTACCCACTCCTGATTTTGTAGAAATCAAAAATGCTGGAACCAGCGATCTAGAAACTTCCCCATTTTTGTCCACAGAAGATGATATAAGTCCTTTAAAAGAATCATTTGTAGTAAAACCAGCTAGAGAAGGCTCTAGTTTTGGCATAACTATTGTCCATCCAGGAGGCAATACATCTTTAGAAGATGCTATGAAAGAAGCCATTAAATATGATGACACTCTTTTAGTTGAAGCTTTTGTTGAAGGAGAGGAAATTACAGTTCCTATTCTCGGTGAAGAGATTCTGACCCCTGTTAGCATCAAGCCAAAAAACTCATTTTATGATTTTGAAGCAAAATATATTAGAAATGATACAGAATACTTAAAGTCAGATTTAAATGCTGTTGAGTTAGATACGGTTAAAGAATTTTCTTTCCATGCTTTCTCTTGTTTAGGTTGCCAGGGCTGGGGTAGAGTTGATTTAATCAAAGACAGAGAAAACAACTTCCAGTTAATTGAAATCAACACAGTACCTGGTTTAACAGAGAAAAGTCTGGTGCCAAAATCAGCTGCCTTTGAAGGGATAGATTTTAATAATTTAATAGTAAGGATATTAAATACATCTTGCTTGAAGTAATAAGCTCAAATAGAATGCGCAGCCTTGATACCTTGCTCTCTACCGATTATAGGGGAGAGCTAAAAAACCGAGAGGTATAAATGAGACATTACGAAATAGTTTTTTTGGTTCATCCGGATCAATCAGATCAAACACAATCAGTTTTAAATAAGTTCTCTTCTATAGTTAAAGAATCAGGTGGAACAGTTCATCGTTTAGAGAATATAGGAAGAAGAAAATTAGTTTATCCAATAGAGGATCAATTTAAAGCTTCATATGCTTTACTTAATGTAGAGTGTAATAAAGATGCTCTAGATGAAATAAAATCTTCTTTTAAATTCAATGACTCAATTATTCGAGATTTGATTATAACTAGGAATAAGGCTGAAACAGATTTGTCGGCTTTATCTTCTCAAACTGAGCAAGATGATAAGGAGAAACTGGGTGACAAGGAGGAAGTTACAAAACCTCAATTGAAGTCAGAGGATGAAGAACCTAAAGAAATAAAAAACACTGAAGAAAAAGAAAACATAGGAAAACCTGAAGAAGAAGTTAAGGTTACTGAGGAATAAGGGCTATGCCGAGAAAGCAAAAGAAGAATTTTAAAAAAAGACGTCCAGATCAAGAAAATCGAAGGAGATTTTGTAAGTTTACCTCTTTAGGTATTGAAGAGATTGATTATAAGGATATTAAGTTATTAAAAGAATTTATTACGGAAACCGGAAAAATTATGCCAGCAAGGGTAACAGGCACCTCTGCTAAATATCAGAGACAACTAACTAGAGCTATAAAAAGAGCTAGGCACTTAGCTCTCCTGCCTTATACCGACTCTCATTACAAATAACTATGGAAGTTATTCTTTTAGAAAAAATAACCAAATTAGGAGATCCAGGAGATTTAGTTAATGTCAAATCCGGCTACGCTAGGAATTTCCTAATTCCTTTCAGTAAAGCAATCAAAGCAAATGAAGAAAACAAGGCCGAATATGAGCAAAGAAAATCATCTTTAGAAAAAGCTGAATTAGAAAGAAAATCGTTAGCATTAGACTTAGTTAACAAATTAGCATCTTTAGATATTTCTTTTGCTGTTCCGGTTTCAGAAGAGGGCACTTTATACGGCTCTATTGGAACTAGAGAGATTGCAGATGCTTTAAGTGAACAAGGTATAGAGATTGAGAAAGGAATAATCAGGTTACCAGAAGGAACTCTAAAAAAACTTGGAGAATTTAAATTAGATGTGGAACTTCATCCAGAAGTTATTCAAGAAATTTCCATAACTATTAAAGCCGAAGAATAGTGTAAGTTTCTGTTGTTTTAAATCTAATCCAGTGGGAAAATTAGGGTCTAATAAAAAAGATTCAGAATTATATTTACATGCCCCAAAACCTTTCCTCAAATGAACCGCTTCCCTTCTCTGTAGAAGCTGAAAGAGCTGTATTAGGAGGCATCATGCTGAAAAATGATGCTTGGGATCTAGTGGCAGGTGTTGTTCTAGAAGAAGACTTCTACAAAAAAGAACATAAATTAATTTTTAAAACTATCAAAAATCTACAGGATCTAGGTAAACCTGTAGACCTTATAACAGTACAGGAAGCTCTTGAAGGAAATGGTGATCTACCTGGGCTGGTTAACTTAGGGGGTAAGGGTTATTTAACTCAGCTTGCCAAAGAGACACCTAGTGTAGCTAATATAGAAAGTTACGCTGAAATAATTAAGCAAAGATCTAATTTAAGAAGATTAATAACTACAGTAGACCAGATAGCCCAGAATGCAAGAGAGTCAGATTCTTCTGGTAGTGATCAAATTATTGACCATGCTGAAGAAAGCATCTTAAGCTTAAGGGATGATGCTAAAAGATCATCAGGTCCAAAGGGAATAAGGGAGCTATTGGGACCAGTTTATTCCAATATACAAGAAGCAAACGAGTCAGGAGATTCTCTTGTAGGAGTAAGTACTGGATTTACTGAAATAGATGAAATTACTCTAGGGTTTCAAAAATCTGATCTAATTATTATTGCTGGAAGACCGTCTATGGGGAAAACAGCCTTAGCATTTAACATAGCTGAGAATGTAGCAAGACAAACAGATCAAACAGTATTGATCTTTAGTATGGAAATGTCTGCAGAACAAGTAGTAAGAAGGTTTATTTCTAGCATAGCAAATATAGATCTACAAAGACTAATGAGAGGGCAACTTCAGGATAATGATTGGGAAGGGATAGATAAAGCTTTGTCCATATTAAGCAGTAAAAAAATTCTTCTTGATGATACTCCTGCACTGAGTCCCACAGAATTGAGATCTAGAGCTAGAAGGGTAAAGAGAGAAGACAAGGATTTGGCCATGATCATAGTAGATTATATTGGACTAATGCAAGTACACGGTAGGAGCGATAATAGGGTACAAGAAATTAGTGAGATAAGCCGTTCTCTTAAAGCTCTGGCAAAGGAACTAGATGTCCCAATAGTTGCTATCTCACAGTTAAATAGGGCAGTTGAATCGAGACCTAATAAAAGACCTATATTGGCTGATTTAAGAGACTCTGGAGCTATAGAACAAGATGCGGATGTGATTGCTTTCTTATATAGACATGAATACTACGATAGGAATGATTTAGAAAATAAAGGGAAAGCTGAGATTAATATAGCTAAACAAAGGAACGGACCTACTAGAACCACTTCTCTTGCCTTTAGGGACTCAGTAGCTAAATTTGAGAATCTAGCTAGGGAAGAAAGATATCCTCCTCAGTACTATGAAGACAGTGAAGATAACTGATCTATAAATAATTTAATCCATACCTAATAATTATTTACGTTGTGACACAACCTACTTTTTGTTAATCTGTAGGGCCATCGTTCAGAGACTTTTTTCTGCTTGATATACAGATGGGAAATTCAGAAACTAGATACATTTTTGTTACAGGAGGAGTGGTATCTTCTTTAGGTAAGGGTATTACCTCAGCTTCATTAGGAGCTTTGTTAGAGAGCAGAGGTATAAAAGTAACTATCATGAAGTTGGATCCATATATTAATCTGGACCCGGGAACCATGAATCCTTTTCAACATGGTGAAGTTTTTGTAACTGAAGATGGTTCAGAAACAGATTTAGATTTGGGTCATTATGAAAGATTTATCAAATCTAAGATGTCCAAACGTAATAATTTTACTACTGGACAAGTATATGAGACCGTCTTAAAAAACGAAAGAAAGGGTGATTATTTAGGCGGTACAGTTCAAGTTATACCTCATATAACTGATGAGATTAAAAGAAGGATTTTAGAGGGCGCGAAAGATTCTCAAGTAGCCATAGTTGAGATTGGAGGAACAGTTGGTGATATAGAATCACAACCTTTTCTAGAAGCTATTAGGCAAATGAAAATAGAGCTTGGCTCCAAAAGAACTTTATTTATGCATCTAACTTTAGTTCCTTATATAGCTGCAGCAGGAGAGACTAAAACCAAACCAACACAAAGATCAGTAAAAGAAATGCTATCTCATGGCCTTCAGCCCGATATTCTTGTTTGTAGATCTGATAAGGAACTTTCTAATGAAGCTCGGGAAAAGATAGCGCTATTTACTAACGTTGAGAAACAAAGCGTGATTTCTGTACCTGATGTTGAGTCAATATACAAAATACCAATTCAGTTACATCTTCAGAAGGTTGATGACATTGTTACTGAAAAGCTGAAACTTTCCTGCAGGAAGCCCGAGCTCGAGGACTGGAAGAAAGTAACTGAAGCACACACTAACCCAACCAATGATGTAACTATTGCTATGGTTGGTAAATATATGGATCTTAAAGATGCATACAAATCACTTAACGAAGCTTTAGTTCACGGCGGTATACAACACGAATTGAAAATTAATATTAGTCATATTGATTCAGAGATTATTGAACCTAGTAATGTTAGTAAAGTCTTAAATGGGGTAGATGCCATTCTTGTACCAGGAGGTTTTGGACACAGGGGAATTGAAGGAATGATTACAACTGCAGAGTATGCAAGAGAAAATAAAATTCCTTACTTAGGTATTTGTTTGGGCATGCAGGTAGCAGTCATAGAGTTTGCAAGAAATGTTTTGAATCTTAAAGGAGCAAATAGTAGTGAATTTGACAGCAATACTAATTATCCAGTAGTTGGATTGATACATGAGTGGATGGACTCAGATGGTGGCATTGAAAAACGTGATGAGAACTCAGATCTAGGAGGCACTATGCGTTTAGGCTCGCAAGAATGTTTACTTTCTGGAAACTCCTTAACTAGCTCACTATACGGACAGAATACTATTCGAGAAAGGCATCGACATAGATACGAAGTAAACAACCATTATGTAGATCAGTTAGAATCGGCAGGCCTAAATATAGTAGGGAAGTCAAAAGATAAAAATCTTGTTGAAGTTGTAGAAATGAGTGAGCACCCTTGGTTTGTTGGATGCCAGTTTCACCCAGAATTTACTTCTAACCCTAGGGAAGGCCACCCACTATTTAAAGGATTTATTGATGCTGCTAACGATCAAAAGCAGGGCCGACTAGGCAGTTAAAGTGAAAACAGTAAAAGTAGGCGAAATTTCTTTAAGTAACAAGTCAAATCTTGTCCTTATATCTGGTCTTAATGTTCTAGAGGATAAATTTATAGTTAAAGAAGTGGTAGGAGAATTGAAAAAAGTGTCTGATGAGCTGGACATCCCTTTTATTTTTAAAGCCTCTTATGATAAAGCTAACAGGTCTTCAATTGAATCTTTTAGAGGACCAGGAATTGAAAATGGTCTAGAGGTGTTAAGAAAGATTAAATCAGATTACAAAGTGCCTGTAATGTCTGATGTCCACTCTCCGGGAGAAGTTAAAAAGGCTAAAGAAATATTGGATGTCTTACAGATCCCTGCATTTCTATGTCGACAAACAGATTTAATTTCTAGTGCAGCTATAACTGGACTGCCCATTAATGTTAAAAAGGGTCAATTTCTTTCACCAGCTGAGATGAAAAATATTATTACTAAATTCGAACATTTTAATAACAAGAATATCTTGTTATGTGAAAGAGGAACTACATTTGGCTATAACAACCTTGTGGTTGATATGCTGGGTTTGGCTGAGCTAAAGCGATATGACTACCCAGTAATTTTTGATGTGACCCATTCTCTACAGGAACCTGGGGGGGAAGGTGAAAGCACTTCTGGAAGAAGATCGTTAGCCTTAGATCTGGCTAAATCTGCAATATCTATAGGTATTGCTGGTTTGTTCTTAGAAACACATCCTGATCCAGATAAAGCTAAATGTGATGGTCCTTGTGCCTTACCTTTAAAACATCTAAAAGAATTTTTGTACCAGATTAAGGCTATTGATAAGTTAGTAAAAACATTTTCTGAAATAGAGATAAGTTAAAAGTGGCCAAATTAACTATCAAAGATATTTTAGCTTTTGAAGTATTAGATTCCCGAGGAAGTCCTACAATAGCTGCAGAAGTAATACTCTCAGATAACAACTCTTCAATGGCATATGTACCTTCTGGTGCCTCAACAGGTAAGCACGAAGCTTTAGAATTTAGAGACGGAGATAAGTCTAGATACCACGGAAGAGGAGTTTCGAAGGCAATCAATTTTATAAAAAATGAATTAAAAGAATCAATCATTGGTTTAGATCCTTTAGACCAGAAGGTTATAGATACTAATTTATGTAAAGCCGATGGAACTCATAATAAGAGTGCTCTAGGAGCAAATTCAATTTTAGCTGTTTCTCTAGCTAATTTAAGGGCATCTGCTGTTTCTAGATCTATTCCTCTTTATCAATATATACATTCTATAAATAAACAAGTTTCTAAATTAAATAAAGAACCTATTCTTCCTGCACCTATGTTAAATATTTTGAATGGAGGAGTTCATGCTGATAATAAGATTGATTTTCAAGAATTCATGATTCAACCTTTAGGATTTAATACTTTTAAATCAGCCTTGCGTTGTGGTGTAGAAATATTTTATGAACTTAAGAATTTGCTTAAAAGTGAAAATTTAATTACTTCCGTAGGTGACGAAGGAGGTTTCGCACCTCAACTAGCAACAGCTGAGGAAGCAATAGAGGTTATGAAGCTGGCAAGGATGTTTTTGTATGTTTAGACCCTGCTTCTTCAGAGTTTTTCAACGAAAATAAATATATTCTACAAGGAGCAGATAAGCATCTAAGTCCTGGAGAGATGATTAGTTATCTCAAAACTTTAACCTCAAAATACCCCATTAATTCAATTGAAGATGGCTTAGATGAAGATGATTGGGAAGGGTGGAAGTCCTTAACAGAAACTTTGGGTTCAGAAGTGCAATTAGTTGGTGATGACCTCTTTGCTACAAATCCTGAAAGGATAAAAAGAGGAATAGAAGAAAGTGTAGCAAACTCAGTACTTATTAAAATGAATCAAATAGGAACGATTTCTGAGACTTTGGAAGCAGTAGCTTTATCTCAAGAAAATGGTTACAAAACTGTTATCTCGCATCGCTCAGGTGAAACTGAAGATACTTCTATAGCTGATCTTGCTATCGGTTTGGCTGCTGGACAAATTAAAACGGGAGCTCCTTCTAGGACTGATAGAGTCTCAAAATATAATCGCTTAATAATTTTGGAAGAGAAATTTAAAATTCCTTTTGTTGGGAAAAATGAAGCTTTATAAACTTAAAAAGTTTAATAAGGATGGCTATATCTTCTTTCCTTCAGTAATACTTTTATTGGTCTTGCTGATAATGATACAAATTAATATTTGGTCTGGGGACTATGGTTATTCAAATCTGAAGGATTTAAAGGAAGAGTTTAAAGAAAAGGAACAATTAACTTTAGAACTGGAGAGAAGCAATCTTTTGTTGGAACAAGAAAAAGAACAATTAAGATCAGAAAGAAATGCCATTGAAGGGTTGGCTAGATCTGAATTAGGTTTGATAAAACCAGGTGAGACTTTTTACAAATTTCAATCAGAGCTGACTAAAGACAAAGAAATTGATCCTAAAATATCTAATCAAGATCAATGAATAACTTTGTTGCCATTATTCCAGCTGCCGGGAAGAGTAGTAGGTACTCTGGAGAAGTACCAAAACAATTCCTGAAACTAGATGGAAGAACAGTGCTTGAGTTAAGCATTAGACCTCTTCTAGATTTTTCTGAATGTATTGGAATTTGCGTGCTAGTTTCACCTGATGACCAATACCATAAAGCTCTAGATCTAATAGATAATCCTAAAATCTTTATAGCTGAAGGGGGACATAGCAGAATCAAATCTGTTGCTAACGGAATTAAATTCTGGGAACAGTCAGAAGCATCCTATGATTATTTTCTTATCCACGATGCAGTGAGGCCTTGCTTAAGGAGCTCTGATGTTCAACTAGCACTTAATTCAATAGACAATGAAGTAGATGGAGTTGTTTTAGGCATACCTTGTTCAGATACCATAAAGAAAGTATCAGTTAAGGAATCTTTTATATTAAGTACTCTTGATAGAGCTGAGCTATGGAGAGCCTTTACTCCTCAAATTTTTAAAAAAGAAGTCCTAGTAAAAAATGTTTCAGAAGAGAATCTAAATAAAGAATTTACTGATGAAGCTAGTTTAGTAGAAGCTAATGGTGGAAAATTGAAAATGGTTCAAGGGTTTAGAGATAATATAAAACTAACCTTTGCTGAGGATTTAAATTTGATCAAATCAATACTTTCTTCTCAAGGAAGAATGGAGAGTTAATTTGAGAGTTGGAATTGGATATGATGCCCATAAACTCATACCCGGAAAGGGGATGTATCTCGGTGGTGTTTTTATTGAATGTGAATATGCCTTAGAGGCATACTCCGATGGAGATGTTATTATCCATTCTGTTATTGATTCTCTTTTAGGAGCAGCTGCATTAGGTGATATTGGTAGTCTGTTTTCATCAAAAGATCCAAAAAACAAAGACATATCAAGTAGAGTTCTTTTAACTCAAGTTGTGGATCTCCTGGATGCAAAAAAATATAAAGTTATCAATGTTGATATTACTTTAATAACAGAAACCCCAAAAATTAACCAAAAAGCAGATTTAATAATTGATTTTCTTTCTAAGGACCTTAGGGTTGAAAAGGGGTGCGTTAGTTGTAAGGCTACTACAACAGATGGCTTGGGCTTTGAAGGAGAAAAAAGAGGAATTGCTTGCCAAACAGTCTCCCTGATTGAAAAAAGGATTAAATAGTTTTTTATGAAAATAATGCTGTGTAATGATGACGGCATTCATGCTGAAGGCATAAATGTACTTCACGACCAATTAATAAAGGAACATGAGGTTTTCGTTATAGCTCCGGAAAAAGAAATGAGCGGAGCTGGTTCATCTATTACAACCAAAAGGCCTCTATTCCCCATCAAAATAAAAGAAAATTTTATTGCTATCAACGGAACTCCAGTTGATTGTGTACATTTGGGTTTACATCAACTTTGTCCATTTGAACCAGATTTATTATTGAGCGGTATAAACTATGGGGCAAATATGGCAGAAGATTTACTCTATTCCGGAACGGTTGGGGCAGCCATGGAGGGAAGAGAATTTTCTATTCCATCAATTGCTATTTCTGCAGCAGCATTTATACAACCTGGTTCAGAAGGTAAATCCCAACCTAATTTTTTAACTGCTGCAAAGATAGGTGCAGATATCATTGAGAAATTACACGAAATTAAAATAGATTCTAAAATAACGCTAAATGTTAATGTTCCTAATCTTAATTATGAAGAGATTAATAGACTAAAACTCACTTGCCCTGGTTCGTGGGGAAAAAGAAACCCCCCACGTAAAGAAACTTTAAATTCAGGAAAAGATCAATTCTGGATAACTCACAGAAATAAAGTACCTGAGAATGAAGAAAACTCTGATATTGCAACCTTAACCAGAGGCGAAGTCTCTATTAGTCCAATTGGACCAAGATTTTTAGTAAACGATTACGATCAATTGCTAAAAGAATGGATAAACTCTTTTAACTAAGTATGTTAGAAAAAAGAAAAACTCAGGGCCTTGGGATGACCTCTCTGAGGACCAGACAGAGACTGGTAGAAAGATTGACTGAAAAAGGTATTAAAGATGTAAGGGTCTTAGAGGCAATGAGGGACACACCTAGACATTTATTTTTAGATGAAGCTCTAGCTTCAAGAGCTTATGAAGACCTTGCATTGCCCATAGGATATCAACAAACAATTTCTCAACCATATATAGTTGCACGAATGACTGAGATTCTGATAGAAGATAAAAAATTGGAAGCACAACCCATAGAAAAAGCTTTAGAAGTCGGAACAGGTTGTGGCTATCAAGCTGCAATTCTTTCTCGTTTCTCTAAATCCGTGCATTCTTTGGAAAGGATTAAAGCATTGCACGATAAGGCAGCCATGAATTTAAAGAACCTAAAAATTAGGAATGTAAGGCTTCTATTTGACGATGGGTCAAACTTTAGAGATTCTTCAGAAAATTATGATGCCATATTATTTGCAGCTGCTCCTTTAGAAGTTCCTTCTTACTTTCTAGATAAGCTAAATGTTGGAGGAAGATTAGTTGCTCCTATAGGAGATAGGGAGGTTCAAGACCTGTCACTAATAAAAAAAATAGGGAAAGATAAATACGAAACAGAAGTTGTAGAAAAAGTGCTCTTTGTTCCCTTTTTAGGCGGCACAGTTGAATAAAACTTTTTTTGGGACTTTTTATGAAATCTAATCTATCCATTTTCTTTAAAGGCATGATTATGGGAGTTACTGAATTAATCCCAGGAGTTTCTGGCGGAACAATTGCTCTCATATTAGGTATTTACGAAAGATTAATAAGGGCTATTTCAAATATTAATTTTACTTTTTTGAAAGGTATATTAAGTGGAAGTTTTAAACAATCTTGGCGTCAATCTGATACCAATTTTCTTCTTTTCTTGGTTTTAGGGATGATTGTATCTGTATTATCCCTTTCCTCAGTCATTGTTTTCTTTTTTCATAATTTCCCTTTCTTTCTCAAAGCCTTCTTTTCTGGCATTCTCTTCACTTCTTTATTTTACAAACCCTTAAAGCCTGAGAAGCTTGATAAAAAGTTTTTCTTGGGATTTTTGCTGGCTTGTTTAGTAATAACTTTGGCATGGAGTTTCCCACCTAATGAATTTAAAGAAGTTAGTCTAATTTACATTTTTTTTGGAGGATTTGTCGGAGTATGTGCTTTTATACTCCCAGGTATTTCTGGAAGTTTTATATTGTTACTGTTAGGCATTTACGAGCTAGTTATTATTTCAATTAAAGATTTTAATTTAATTGTTCTTTCAAGTTTATTTGCAGGATGTTTAGTAGGTCTCTTACTTTTCATTCGGGTAGTTAAAAAAGCTTATGAAGATTATCCCGACCACCTTTTAGGTTTCTTTTATTCCTTAGTCTTTTTGAGCATTCCTTTACTATGGAAATCTGATGAATGGAAGATTTCTCTACCCGACTACCAACTAGGTTATATTGAAGCCTTTTCAGGCTTAATTCTAGGAGTTTTCTTTATTTTTCTCTTGCAAAAATTATCTTCTACTTTTCGAGATATTTAATTTTATTTTTTACTTCTCTCCATTCATCGGCGTCTTCAGGAGGGTCTTTTTCTTCAGTAATATTAGGCCATTCCATGCATAGCTCCGCATTTAATTCTATAAATGGAAGTTGATCTTCTGGAAGCTCATCTTCTGAGTAAATAGCATCTACAGGACATTCAGGTTCACATAAAGCACAGTCAATACATTCATCGGGATTGATTACAAGCATGTTAGGTCCCTCATAAAAACAATCCACAGGACAGACCTCAACGCAGTCAGTGAGTTTGCATTTAATACAGGATTCTACAACTATAAAAGCCATGACATTATGAAAGGTAGATTTTAGCAATATATGCAATTAACTACTATCTGGACAATAATTTGATTTCTGGTCTAATTGCGCTTTACTCATTTAGAAGGATCTATTTTGAATCAAGAAAAGTTAGTAACAATCAGTTTTGAATTAGGTGAACTGCTTAAGTCAAAAGGCTATTCCTTCACTTGTGCTGAGTCCTGTACTGGTGGTTGGGTAGGACATTCTCTAACTTCTGTTCCTGGAAGTTCAGAATGGTTTGGATCATCTTTTATTACATATTCCTATGAAGCTAAAACCCAAATTTTGGGTGTCTCTTCATCTGACTTAGACAATTTTGGTGCGGTAAGTGAAGAAATTGTAGGACAAATGGTCTCGGGTGCCTTAAGTAAGTCAGGTGCGAATGTTGGAGTAGCTATAAGTGGAATTGCAGGACCTACAGGAGGCACCGAAACTAAACCTGTCGGAACAGTTTGTTTTGCTTGGAAAGTAAATGATCAAGAAATAGTAACTTCTACAGAACATTTCTCAGGGGAAAGGAATGATGTCAGATATTTCTCCGTTGAAAGAGCTTTATTGGGTACAATTAAGTTATTAAAGAACACTTAAATAATACTGTTTGTTTGTACAGTACTATGTATAATTGCCCTGTAAACTCTTCAGGAGGTAGGCATGGCGCAGAAAAAGGTAACAAATATCAAGGAAATAGATAAAAGCAAGCAATTAGAAGCTGCACTAGGCCAGATTGAACGTCAATTTGGATCGGGCACGGTCATGCGTATGGGGGATAAGAAGCAAGAGAAGATACCAGCTATACCTACCGGGTCACTTGGATTAGATTTAGCTTTAGGAATAGGCGGCTTGCCCAGAGGAAGAGTTGTTGAAATATACGGTCCTGAATCTTCAGGAAAAACAACTTTGACTTTAGAGGTCATTGCTCAATGTCAAAAACTAGGTGGAACAGCAGCATTTATTGATGCTGAACATGCTTTAGATCCCATCTATGCAGAGAAGCTTGGTGTTAATGTTGAAGAGTTATTAATTTCACAACCTGATACCGGAGAACAGGCGTTAGAAGTAGCTGACATAATGGTCCATTCTGGAGGAATTGATATGTTGGTAATCGATTCAGTTGCTGCTTTGGTTCCCAAAGCGGAGATAGAAGGAGAAATGGGCGATTCTCATATTGGTTTACAAGCTCGGTTGATGTCACAAGCTTTGAGAAAAATTACGGGTAATGTTAAGAGATCAAATACTTTAGTTATCTTTATCAATCAGATTAGATACAAAATCGGGGTTATGTTTGGAAGTCCAGAAACTACTTCTGGAGGCAATGCCCTTAAATTCTATGCCTCCGTCCGATTAGATATTAGAAGGATTGGTACTGTTAAAGAAGGAGATGAGGTTGTAGGAAATGAAACTAGAGTTAAAGTTGTAAAAAATAAATGTGCTCCACCCTTTAAACAGGCTGAATTTCAAATTATTTACAACAAAGGTATCAACAGGTTAGGTGAGCTTTTAGACAGGGGGTCTGATTTAGGCATCTTAGAAAAATCTGGATCTTGGTACAGCTTGGAAGGTGAGAAGATAGGACAAGGTAAAGCAAATGCCGCGGAATTTTTACAAGAAAACCCTAAGATCGCTGAAAAAGTTGAAAAACAGATACTAGAAACTTTAGCTGAAAAAGAATAATTTCTCTTCCTCAGATAAATTTATTGGATTTTATTTAGGACTTCATCTGGGATGAGTGAGACTATTTTATCTTCACCTCTCATCTTGAATTCAACCTTATTCTCTCTAAAAGATTTTTCTCCGATGATAATCATTTGAGGTATTCCAATTAATTCCATATCAGAAAATTTTACCCCAGCACTTTGATCTCTATCATCCCAAAGAACTTCATGTCCTTGCTCTTTTAAGGAGGTGTATATTTGGGTACAAAGATTTTTAAGGTTTTTCTCACCTTTAGGGTTTATTTCAACTAAGGCAGTTGTGTAGGGACTAATTTCTTTAGACCAGATTATTCCTTTATCATCATGATTTTGTTCGATAGCAGCAGCAACTATTCTTGATATACCTATGCCATAACAGCCCATTTCAGGGTAAATATTTCCATTCTCAGATTGGACGGTAAGTTTCATACTTTCAGAGTATTTTCTTCCTAGTTTGAAGATATGACCTACTTCAATACCTCTTTTTAATTTTAACTTACCCTTTCCATCAGGACTATCTTGTCCTTCCAGGCTTCCTGGATCCTGGTCAGATTTTGATTCTATTAACAATTCAGCATTAATTGCATAATCACTTTTGTCGCTAAAAGCTAGTAGATCTTCACCAGAATCTGCTAATACATGAAATTCTTCTGAATCAGCCCCTCCTATAGCTCCACTGTCTGCTTTTACTATTCTGTAATCTAAGCCAAGAGAATTAAAAATCCTTACGTACGCATCCCTCATACTTTGATAGCTGTCATCCATTTGTTGTTCTGAAAGATCAAAAGAATAGGCATCTTTCATGATGAACTCTCTAGATCTCATAACACCAAACCTAGGTCGAATTTCATCTCTAAATTTAGTCTGTATTTGGTAGAAGATAACAGGAAGCTGTTTGTGGCTTCTTATTTCATTCCTACACAAGTCTGTAATTATTTCTTCGTGGGTAGGGCCTAAGCAGAATTCTCTATCGTGCCTATCTTCAAATATTAATAATTCTTTACCGTATTGTTGCCACCTTCCTGATTCTTTCCACAATTCTCCAGGTTGAACCATTGGCATCAAGATTTCTTGCGCTCCTGAATTTTCCATTTCTCTTCTAACAATATTTTCTACCTTTCTAAGGACTTTTACTCCTAGAGGCAACCAGTTATATATCCCCGATGCTACCTGTCTTATTAACCCTGCCTTTAACATTAATTTATGGCTTATAGTTTCTGCGTCAGAAGGGTTTTCTCTTTGAGTTGCTAAGAGTAAATTACTAGTTTTCATGGTTAATTTTTACTTGCTCAATATTAACATTTAGTAAAAGAGTAAACGAGATAATAAGTAAATAAGCTTATGTTGGTATAATTCTCACTCAATTAGTATGCCCACTTACGTATTTAAGGAAAAAGGTAAAAGAAAGTTGATTGAAGTTCAGATGAAGATATCTGAACTTGATTCTTTTAAGTTAAACAATCCTAAACTTAAACAGATTCCAACAGCTCCATCTTTTAGGCTGAAAGGGACAGGTTGGTATGAAACTGACTTCAAAACTGGAAAAAGGAAAAACCTAGCTAAAAATGATGAAGATAAGCAAGGTAATTTAAGTAAAACTAAGACTGAGAACAAAATAAAGAAAGATGAGGTTAAAAAGAAAGAAGAGAAATCAGAAAGTTCTTAAACGGTGCAGATTATGAAGAATATAGAAACAATAAAATGCGGATCTATAACCAAGAAGAAACTTAACTCAGTTGTTGAGGTTTGTGGCTGGATACACAGAAGAAGGGATCATGGAGGAGTCATTTTCTTTGATTTAAGAGATGAGTCTGGTTTAGTCCAAGTGGTCTGCAACCCAGAAGAAAAAGATACTTTTGCATTGGCAGAGACTTGTAGGAATGAATACGTAATTTCAGTTGTAGGAAAAGTGAGGGAAAGACCAGAAGGAACAGTTAACCTAGAGTTAGATACAGGGGAAGTAGAGGTAGTTGGATCCTTTCTTAAAATTCTCAACCCTTCGTTACCTATACCTTTCCAATTAGATGAGCACGCTTCAGTAGGTGAAGAAACTAGACTTAAATACAGGTTCTTAGATTTAAGAAGAGAAGAAATGCAGAAAAATATTAGATTAAGATCTAAAACTTCTAAATGCGTTAGAGATTATCTTGAAACTAATGAATTTATTGAAATTGAGACTCCTTTGCTTACTAAGGCAACTCCAGAAGGAGCTAGGGACTATCTTGTACCCAGTAGAACATTTCCAGGTTCATTTTTTGCGCTCCCTCAGTCTCCACAGTTATTTAAACAAACTTTAATGGCTTCAGGGTTTCAACGGTACTACCAATTCGCTCGATGCTTTAGGGATGAAGATCTGCGCTCTGATAGGCAACCAGAATTTACTCAGATAGATTTAGAGTGCTCTTTTGTAACCTCGCAAAATATTAAGGACTTAGTGACTGATTTATTAAAAAAAGTCTTCTTTGAAGTTCTAAATATTAAGCTGGGAAAATTTCCTACTATGACTTATGAAGATGCAGTTGCCAAATTCGGTACTGACAAACCTGATTTAAGAAACCCTCTTGAGCTAGAAGATGTATCAGAATTGTTTGTAAGTACTGAATTTAAAGTTTTTAACGACCCAGCAAATTCTAAAGATTCAAAAATAGCATGTTTAAGAGTTCCAGGAGGAGAAGTTCTAACTAGGAAACAAATAGATGATTACACAGAATTTGTATCAAATTTTGGAGCTAAGGGATTAGCTTATATAAGAGTAGAAGACCCAGGGAAGGGTAAGGAAGGCTTACATTCACCTATTCTTAAGTTTTTGGAAGATGATATTGTAAAAACTTTATTGCAAAGGGTAGGAGCTCAGAAAGGAGATATTATCTTCTTTGGAGCTGGACCTAACAAGATAGTTAATGACTCTTTAGCTGCCTTGAGAATTGAGTTAGGAAAAAATCTCAATTTATTAACTAGTGATTGGGCTCCTTGTTGGATAACTGATTTTCCCATGTTTGAACTTAATGCAAGTGGAGAAATCACTCCTCTACATCATCCCTTCACATCACCTAAATGTAGCAAGGAGGAGCTTATAAAAGATCCTCTAAGTTGCTTATCAGATGCATATGATATTGTCCTTAATGGTCTGGAACTAGGAGGAGGATCAGTGCGTATTCATGACCACGAAATGTTGTCTTCTGTATTAGAAGTCCTGGGAATAAATAAGAAGGAAGGGGAGGAAAAATTCGGATTCTTATTATCGGCTCTGCAACATGGTTGTCCTCCTCATGCTGGATTAGCAATCGGTTACGATCGCTTAATTATGCTTATGACTTCGTCTGAATCTATAAGAGATGTAATAGCATTCCCTAAAACACAGACAGCTTCATGTTTGATGACGGATGCACCAGGACAGGCTTCATCTGACCAGTTAGAGGAGTTAAAAATTATTATTGATAAGGATGATTAGCTATGGCTGGACATTCTAAATGGGCAAATATTAAGCACAGGAAGGGTAGGCAAGATGCTAAAAGGGGAAAAATATTTTCCCGTCTAATTAGAGAACTAACAGTAGCTTCCAGGCTTGGAGGGCCAGTTGCAGAAGACAACCCTAGGCTAAGAACTGCCTTAGATAAAGCTTTATCTGCAAACATGCCAAAAGATACGATTGAAAGGGCTATACAAAGGGGATCTGGATCAGCAGAAGGAGACGACCTGGAAGAAACTACCTTTGAAGGTTATGGTCCAGGGGGTGTCGCCATAATTGTTGAATCTATGACTGATAACAACAATAGGACAGTAGCTGAAGTAAGGCATGCCTTTTCCAAAGCAGGAGGAAACCTAGGGACAGATGGTTCTGTTTCATATCTTTTTATCAAAAAAGGATTGATACAATTAAGTAACAACACAAGCTTAGAACAGGTACTGGAAGTTGCAATAGAAGCTGGAGCTGAAGATATAGAAGAGAACTCAGATCAGTCAATAACCATTTCTACCTTACCCGAAGATTTTGATCCAGTTAAGAAAGCATTAATTGATAAAGAAATAGAAACGCTAGAGTCTGAAATTAGTTTAGTTCCGGAGACCAGTATTTCTACAGACTTAGAAACTTCGATAAAGATTTATAAACTATTAGAAGCTTTGGAGGATTTAGATGACACTCAAAATGTACATTCAAATGCAGATTTTCCTGAGGAGATCGTTGAGCATCTAGATTAGCCATGACAAATTCAAGGAATAAAGGGGCATCTTTTGAAAGAGAAATTGGAAATCTATTAACTGCAGATCTTGGCTTGAATAACAATGTAAGAAGAATTCTAGAACAAACCAGGGAAAAGCACTTGCCCGATTTAATGCTAGGACGATGGTACATAGAATGTAAAAGATATGGTACAGGTGCTGAACCACTGGAAGCTTGGTGGCAGCAAGTTCTTGATGCTACTCGTGAAGAAGGAATTCCAGCACTTGTATATAAGTTTGATAGAAGACCCATCAAAGTAAGGGTTCCCCTCGGAGCCATTAATCCTGAGTTAAATATTAATGCCCCTTATACTGCAGATCTACTATGGGAAGATTTTATCTTTCTTCTTAAAAATCTTTATAAGGAAGATATACAAGACCATGATTTATAAAGATGCATATTTTGCCAATTAAAGTTTATTACGAAGATACTGATGCTCAGGGGGTAGTTTATTACGCAAACTACTTAAAGTTTTTTGAGAGAGCAAGGACAGAATATCTTCGAGAGATAGGCTATGAGCAGAAGAACTTGATGGAACAAGGAGCTATTTTTGTTGTCAGAGAAGTATCTATAGAATTCAAAAAACCAGCCTACCTAGACCAGCAAATTGAAGTACATACTCGAATCATAAAAGCAGGAAAAGTTAGCTTTGATTTTACTCAAGAAGTTTTTACTGATGAAGGTGACTTATTGTGTGGTGGGATTGTTAAATGCGGTTGTCTTGGTTTAAAAAATTTTAAACCCAAAGCTCTTCCTAGCAAGTTATACCAAGGTATGAAATCATTGCTATAAGAACTATGTCATTTTCAATCATCGATCTTATTCTCAATGCTAGTGTGGTAGTTCAGCTGGTTATTTTTTTACTTTTGTTAGCTTCAATTTTCTCTTGGATGGTTATTTTTGAAAGGTGGGTATATTTAAGTAAATCAAACCAAGAATTAGTTAGTTTTGAAGATCTATTCTGGTCAGATGCAGGCCTAGAGGCTGTTTTTAAGAAAGACCAAGAAGAAAACTATGTAGCCATTGGAGCTGAATGTATTTTTAGATCGGGATATCAAGAATACAGGAATATTAATGACCAAGATTTAGAGCCAGAAACAGTGTTAGAAGGAGCAGAAAGAGCTATGAGAATATCTCTTTCAAGGGAACAAGCTGCGCTGGAGAAACATTTACCCTTTTTAGCTACTGTAGCTTCTGCATCACCCTATGTTGGTTTATTTGGAACAGTTTGGGGAATTATGAATTCTTTTAGAGGGTTGGCAGAAACTAACCAAGCTACCTTATCAACAGTCGCTCCAGGTATCTCAGAAGCCTTAATAGCCACAGCGATAGGTCTTTTTGCAGCAATACCAGCTTTGATTGCATACAACAGATACACAACTTCAGTTGAAACACTTCTTTCAAGTTTTGAAAATTTTATGGATGAATTCTCTATTGTTCTGCACAGAGACCTTTACAAGAAATGATTTCAAGAAGGAGAAGAAGATCATTACTTTCTGATATAAATGTAGTTCCGTATATAGATGTTATGTTAGTGCTTCTGGTTGTATTCATGATAGCGGCACCTTTAATGGTTCAAGGCGTCTTAGTAAATCTCCCTGAGACTCTATCTGAGCCATTACCAAGAGAAAAAAACGATCCTTTAATCATTTCTATTAAGTCAGATGGCGTATTTTTTCTTGAAACTCAAGCTACTAGGAACACACCGCTTAATTTAGAAGATCTTTCAGTTCAGGTAGACAAAATTCTTAAAGCAAACCCTTATTTACAGGTAGTAGTAAGAGGAGATGGGAATGTTAAATACCAGAAAGTCATGGAGTTAATGTCCGTGCTACAAGCTTCAGGTGCTGAGGATGTCGGTTTAATAACCCAACCCCCATCTTCGTAAAACATGCAAAATTACCTTTCAGGGTTCTTTGTTTCTCTCTTTCTGCATTTAGGGTTAGTTTTATCTTTCGCCAACTTCTTTCAAATAGATAATCTTTACTCACTTAACAAAGTTGAACCAATGCCCGCTTATCTTGTGTTTGAAAAACCTCAAGTTATTACAAAGAAAAAAAATATTAAGAAGGTTAAAGAATTGATACAAGAAGAACTAATAATTGACCCTGCAGTCATAGAAACTGCCAATGCAAAAGCAGAGATAGAAACTGTAAAAGTGGAAAAGGACTTGTTGTTGAAACAAATATTGGGTAAAGAGGTTAAAGGTTCTGTTGAGGAAATCTCTTATTATTCAAATCTTATTAGAGATCAAGTAATAATAAATTGGAAACAACCAAGTTCTGCAAAAAAAGGAATGTCAGCTGAAATACTCATAACACTAGTTCCCACTGGAGAAATTGTTCAAGTAAAGCTTACCAAGACCAGTGGAAACCAAGCTTTTGATGGTTCTGCCCTTAATGCTGTTCAAAAGGTATCCAAATTTGAAGGCCTAGATATGGGTAGGAGGTTATTTGATAATAATTTTAGAAAGTTCACTTTAGTATTTAATCCTGAAAATTAGACCTATGATCTATAGAATTTCGACACTTTTATTTCTTATTTTCAGCTCCTTTTTGACATCAGAATTAAGAATAGAAATAACTGAAGGAATAAAAGATCCGATTCGTATAGCAATAGTACCAATAGTCTGGAATCTTGAAAATCCACCAAGAAAGTATCTGCATGAAATTATATCTTCTGATTTAGAGTCCTTTGGGGAATTCGAGTCATTATCACCAAAAGAAATGTTAAGTCTTCCAAAAACTGATAAAGAATTATTTTATAGGGACTGGAAACTTTTAGACGTTGATTATTTAGTTTTAGGATCAGCTTCACAAGGAGAAGTGAAAGGGGAAGTAGTAGTGAATTTCTCTCTATTTAATGTCACTAGGGAAAGGTTAATGAAACGATCTATAAGTACAGGTACTACCTTTTATTTAAATGCTTTGGCTCATGTCATCAGTGACAGAATATATAATGAAATCAATGGTTTACCAGGAATATTTTCAACGAAAATTTCCTATATAAATAAAAATAATTCTTCTGATGAAAAATACTTTCTTAGAGTTGCTGACATAGATGGCAGAAATGATTCAATTATTTTTTCTTCTACTGAGCCCCTTATGTCTCCTGATTGGTCTTCTGATGGAAGACGTTTGGCTTATGTTTCCTTTGAAGAAGGTACTTCAAGAATATTTATCCAAGAGATCTACACAGGAAAAAGAAAAAGTTTAAAACTGGAGAAAGGAATTAATAGTTCACCTAACTGGTCTCCTTCAGACAGATATTTAGCTGCTGTCCTTTCCAAAGGAGATAATCCAGATATTTATAGATATGATTTGGAAAAAGATTCATGGAAACAATTAACAAATCATTTTGGAATTGATACTGAACCCGATTGGTCGCCTGATGGAAAGAAGATAATTTTTACATCCAATCGAAGTGGTACACCTCAAATTTATGAAATGACTATTTCAAATGGAAAGATTAGACGAAAAACTTTTGAAGGAACTTACAATGCAAGGGCTAGATACACCCCAGATGGAAGGAGTTTTGTATTTGTGCACAGAAGAGATGAGCTATTCCATATAGCTGTCCAGAGCCTAAGAACTGCTAAGCTACAAATTTTAACTGATACTAGACTTGATGAATCTCCTACTATTTCTCCTAACGGTAAGGTAATCATTTATGCGACTAAAGAGAAGGAAAAAGATATTCTTGCTGGAATATCAATAGATGGAAAAACAAGATTTACCTTACCCACTAGCTCAGGTGGAGTAAGGGAACCCAACTGGTCCCCTTTATTAGTTTCCACAAGCAACTAATCCCAAAAAATGTAGTCAAATTCCAAGAGGTTATTTTAAATAAAAGAAAGTATAATTATTCAAAGGAGTTAAGTATGAGTTTATTTGATCAGTTTTTAATAATAGCAGCCATAATTTGTTCTTTCAGTGGATGTGCAGCAGTTTCAATGGATCGCGCAGTTGAAGCAGAGACAGTTTCTGCTGTTTCAGAATCTGAATACTCAGACTCTGCTAGCCAAGTGGAAGGAACAATATATTTTGAATATGATAAATACAATCTAAGTGCTTCTGCTGTATCTGATATTCGTGCTCTTGCAAATTCAATTAAATCAAGTTCAAGTAAGGTCCGAATAGAAGGCCACTGTGACGAAAGAGGTACTAGAGAATATAACCTAGCTTTAGGGGAAAAGAGGGCCAATGCAGTTTCCGAGTTGCTTCAAGTTAACGGGGTTTCATCCAGTAGTATTACAACGGTTAGTTACGGAGAAGAAAAGCCAGTTACTTACGGTTCTAACGAATCTTCTTGGACTAAAAATAGAAGAGCTGTAGTTAAAGTATTGTAAATTTAACCTGATTTGAAAAAATCACTTTTTTTATTTTTTTTATTTATTTTAGCTTTTCCGCTAAGATTTTTTTCTGAGGAAGAAGAATCATTAGATCTAATTTATCTAAAAATAAGGGCTCTAGAGCAAGAGATAGCTACTCTCAGAAACTTGATTGAAGAAAATACCTATTTGATAGAACGCTATCAGGAACTTCAACAACAAAGATATCTGGATTTAGACAAAAGGTTACATAGTCTTCTTTCAGGAGAACTCGAAGAATTAAATGAGCAATCCTTAAATCTCAATGATTTAAACTCAACTGAAGAGATTGATTTATACAAAGAAGCTTTAGAGTTGTTTGAAGTCTCAAGATATGCTGAAGCCATAGAAGTTTTCCGCGACTTAATAATTTCTTTTCCAGAAGGATCTTATTCTGCTGATGCTTATTTTTGGTCTGGCGAACTTTATTTAGCCCAAGAACAATTAGAAGATGCGAGAGAACATTACCTAGTAGTTGCAGAAAAGTTTAAAGATCATGACAGGGTTGCCGATTGTCTATATAAGCTTGGAGTGATTGAGAAAGTTTTACTGAATAATGAGGCAGCTAATTCTTATTTTTCCAGACTTATTTCTGAATATCCTGACACAGGAGCAGCAGAATTAGCAAAAAAATCTATGGAAACTTCGATTCAGGAGTCGAATTAACTTGCCTAAACATTTAATATACGCCTTTCTTTGGGCCGTTAGCTCAGTTTGGTAGAGCAGTTCCCTTTTAAGGAATTGGTCCGGCGTTCGAGTCGCCGACGGCCCACCATCGAAAAATGAAGTATTTTTTAATTCTTATTGGAGGTGCTACAGGGGCTCTATGTAGAGTTTTAATTTCTGAAGTAATTGAAAGAGCACAATTTCTCTTTTTCCCTCTAGGAATTTTTTCAGTAAATATCTTAGGGTGCTTCCTACTGGGATTTATGAAGAAATCTATGAACCTCTTTTATTAATGGGTTTCCTAGGAGCTTTTACTACCTTTTCTGCTTTCTCAAAAGAAACTTTTCAACTGATAGAACAAGGTAATTGGTTGGCTGTTATGAGTTATATTGTTTTTACTGTAATAGGATGTTTATTGGCTACTTGGATTGGTATGCAGATAACCAACAATTAAGATTTATCATTTTTTATTCTCATTCCCTTGGTATCTCTTAGGATTTGCCTGTAACTGTATCCTTTCTGTGTTTCAGAACTGAGCAAAGTAGATGCTCTTTTTCTAAGCCAGGTGATACCTTTTTCCGGATTTTCTTTTGCCAACTGTCTTATGGTGTCAATGATTCTTTCTTTTTTGATAGCTATATTCATACTAGAAGTTTTGGCTTCCATTTTATTGAAATTTACCTCAGATGCAGAAGGAATATATCCCTTTATGTTGGCCACCCCTAAGGCATCCATCATTAGCATTGTGTTATAGACGATATTACGTAACGAAGAATCTTTTTCCATCTCTTCTAGTACCAATTTAGCTCTAAAAATAATATGTGCAGCCAATCTCAAATCTTCTGAAATAAGTTCATCATCTAACATAGGTAAAATATCATCCCAATGAGTAGAAAATCCGGCAGAGGCTATTATTTCAGCTGCAGATGCAGCTAGGTCTTGAATATTCCTTTTAGGATCTAAAGTTTCAATGAATTCTTGTAGTTCTTTTTGAGAAATTTCTAACTTAAAGGTGGTATCTTTATTGTTCTTAGCCATTCTTTCTATAATAATACTTGAGAATTAAAAAATAAGTAGAAATCGAGTTAGCATGTATTTGGTTGTCAAAACAATAATTACCGTAATAATAATCGTAGCTATTTCAGAAATAGCTAGAAGATCAAGTTTTATAGCAGGCATATTAGCTTCTATACCTCTAACTTCAGCTTTGGCAATTACTTGGCTTTATTTTGATACAAAAGAAGTAGACACGGTCGTTAATCTTTCTAACTCAATACTTTTATTAATTCCTCCTTCCTTAACATTTTTTGTTGTTTTGCCCTTAGCACTAAAAAGATTAGATTTCATATACTCTTTTCTTATCTCAATTGTTGCCACAGTTTTGGTTTACTGGTTATATATTGCTTTACTTTCTCGTTTTGGTATTCGTTTATAGTTATGAAAAATATTAAATAAGCCTTGGTTATGAATTTATATATGGTGCATGTTGGTTACTATGACCCTTCAATAGGAGAAGGGCTCTATGAGGTTCATATGAACTTTTTTACTGCAGCTGAAGATCCTAAAAAAGCCAAGGAGAACGTCTTAAGTTTAAAGGAGTTCAAGGATAAGAAAATGCATATAGATGGTATCAAAGAGCTATCTTATGTGGATGGATACAAAGTTTCTTTGGAAGAAGGAAAGAATCCTAAACAGGAAGAAATCCTAGGATATGATGAGTCAAAAAAGTTATAGATCTTTATGAGTGATACTATATTTCAAAAGATAATTGATAAAGAATTGCCTGCGGATATTGTTTATGAAGACGATAGTTGCTTAGCTTTCAGAGATATAAATCCCGTTGCGCCTGTTCACATTTTGATAATTCCAAAGAAAAAGATAGAAAAAATTTCTGATTCAAGCCAAGAAGATAAAGAGTTACTAGGACATCTATTTCTTGTGGCAGGAGGTATAGCCAAAGATCTAGGTATTGAAGATGCCTTTAGATTGGTGGTAAATAATGGTGCTGGAGCTCAGCAAACGGTCTTTCATCTCCACATTCACCTAATTGCTGGAAGGGAGTTTCAGTGGCCTCCTGGTTAAGTAAAGTCTTTTAGCTCTTCTTGGGTAGCAAAGACATTCTCTATCTTAGTCTGCAAAACTTCATTTAATTGAAAATTATTTCCTGCAAGTTCCAAGGCGTACCTTAGATGCTCAATAGCCCGGTCATAATTTCCTGTGAGGTAAAAATATTCTGCCCTTGATTGATGTAATGCGATTATCTTTCTTGCCAACCCTTGGACTTCAGCTAACCAATACCATATTTGAGGATCATCTTTTCTTTTAAGTAATAGGGTTTTTAGGACTTCTTCAGCTGTGTCGTATTGTTTTTGATGCATTAGGGCTCTCGCATACAGCATAGAAATAGGGTAATTAGACGGATTCATTTCTATTAAATTTTTTCCAACTCCAACTGCCTCCAACCCATTACCAGCATTTAAATGAATTTCTAATAAAGCTGTTTGCAAGATAAGATTTTCTTCATCCAATTTAAGGGCCTGTCTTATTTCATCTAGAGCTGCGCTGTATTTGTAATCTCTAGAAAGGGCTAAGCCCAGACCATACCCAGTAATAATATTTTGCCGTTCGTTTTTAGCCCTTCTTTTTTCCTGTCTCAATTGCATAACTGCTTGACGTGAAGTTTTAAATAAACCAATAGAAATTCTTTGCTTAATTAATGCAAAATCTAAGCTGTTTTTATAATTTGAACCCTTTATTTCTCTAGCTCGGGTTCTAGAGTCACTTATTCTCTTCTTTGTCAGGGGGTGTGATCTTAAAAATTCAAGCTCATTAGCTCCACTTAATCTACTAAGGGCTTGTAGCTTTTCAAACATTTGAGGCATGCTTTCGGGATCAAAACCTGCAGAAATCATCGTTAAAAATCCTATTCTGTCAGCTTCCTGTTCGTTACTTCGGCTATAAGATAAGGCTTGTTGAGCTAGAACTTGCTGTCCAGCCATTATAGCTTCTGGGCTAGTTGAAGCTGCGATAGCAATACTAGCTAATAAAATTAAGGCATTTGATAAACTTCTGTCTTGCTGTCTTTGAAGATTTCTTGCGAAATGTCTTTGACTTAAGTGAGCTAATTCGTGAGATAAAACTGATACTAATTGGCCCTCAGTTTCAGAGTGGTAAATAAGACCTGAATATATTCCTATGATTCCTCCAGGAGCAGCGAAAGCATTTATGTCTTTGTCTCCTATCAGGACTATTTCTAACCGCCTGTCTTCCAGTTGGCTGTACTCACTTAACCTGTAAATAAGATGTTCAGAATAATCCTGCACTAGCGGGTCTTTTAGATCAGGTACAGATCTCCTTAATTGAGCCATATAGAGTCTGCCTAATCTATATTCAGAATCTAATGAAATTGCAGATGAAGAAGTGTCTCCAAGTTCGGGTAAAGATTCTTCAGAAAAGACATTCAGAGATGATGTAAATAGAATCATCAAGACTAAACTTTTCATTAGATTTGAACTTAAAGATTTATTCTCAATCATATCGTTATAATGGTCGTTAATAAAATTATTGACTTACATAATAGCAATCAGTTCAAAAACTATCCTCAAATATGCTAAAGAAATACTTGAATGCCAACGATTTAAACTGTCCATTGCCCTTATTGAATACCAAGTTATCACTGTCTGAACTTAACAGTGGAGAAATCCTTGAAATAACAGCTAAGACACTACTTCATGGGAAGATTTTGCTTCTTATGCGAAAATAAGTGGCAATAAACTTATTCATGCTAAAAAAAAGGATAGGAAGTTTATTTATAGAATAGAAAAGAAATAATTAATGCTAGATCTTTTAAAAGGGTTACTTGATAGGTTCTTCTTCAACGAAGAAACTGTCTATTTTGCTCTTTTTTTATTAGGGGCATTCTTACTTCTTTTCTTTTTTGGTGGAATTCTTTTACCTATTCTTATTAGTTTAGTTGTAGCCTTTTTATTAAATGGATTAGTCCTAGCCTTAGAGAATTTCAAATTTCCAAGATGGTTGTCTCTGACCACTTCATTACTAGTTTTCTTTGCTTTATATACCAGTCTTTTTTTGATACTTCCTTCAATAGGATCCCAAATTAACTCTTTAATCCAAAGCCTTCCTAATATAGTTGAAGCTCTGCAACAGGCTCTTTCCAACTTAGCAAGCTCATACCCAGAATTCTTCTCTGAAGATGAGATTCCTAGCCTTTTTGCTAACTTAAGCTCTCAGTTAAATAATCTTCTTGCACAAGCTCTCGGTCAAATTGCTGGGACTATAAGTTTCGCATTTAGTGCTTTAATTTATGCCATTTTGATTCCGTTAATGGTTTTTTTCTTTGTTAAAGATAAAGATACTCTTCTACCGCTTATTAGTTTCTTTGCTCCAGAAGAAAAAGGTTTGATGGATTCCATTTTTAATGAAATGAATGATCAGCTCTACAACTATGTAACAGGCAAACTCATAGAAATCTTTATAGTAACTTTAGTTAGCTATATAGCTTTTAGTTTTCTAGGACTCCCGTATACCTTCTTACTGGCTTTGTTAGTAGGTCTATCAGTCATGATTCCTTTTTTTGGTGCTATTTTAGTTACTGTTCCAGTTTTACTTGTCGGGTTGTATGAATGGGGCATATCTGCAGACTTCTGGTGGCTTTTAGGGATATACGGAATTATCCAAGCCCTTGATGGCAATGTCCTGGTACCTTTGCTCTTTTCTGCTAGAAATAAACTCCATCCAGTGGTAATTGTAATTTCAGTTCTATTTTTTGGAGGTATTTGGGGGTTTTGGGGACTTTTCTTTGCTATTCCATTAGCAACATTTGTTAAAGCAATAATTAACTCTTGGCCTCAACAAACTCTAGAATAAACTTTATTTCATCGCTTTTATTGTGTCTAGTACCTCTTGGGCATGATCAGTAACTTTTACTTTTCTCCATTCTTGCACTAGCTTCCCTTTCTCATCTATCAGGAAGGTACTTCTTTCTATTCCCATGTACTTTCTTCCGTACATGCTTTTTTCCTTAATCACCTCATATTGGTTACATATTTTTTCATCTGGGTCAGAAATTAACTCAAAAGGAAAAGATTGCATGGTTTTAAAATTCTCATGGGATTTTAAAGATTCTCTTGATAGCCCAAAAATTAAGGTACCTTCTTTTTTAAACTGCTTATAAAGGTCTCTAAAATTTTGGCCTTCTGTTGTGCATCCTGGAGTACTGTCCTTGGGGTAAAAATAGAGAATTACTTTCTTTCCCTTAAGTTTAGAGAGATCTACATTTTCTTCTCCAGTACAAATTCCTTTAAACACAGGGGCTTTATTCCCTACTTTAGGTGTTGCCATATTTTCTCCTTATTGTTGATATAATTAATTTATTATAAATTTATTTAAATAACCAGAATAAGTTACCCGATTAGTTTGTTATGTTTAATGTAAAAGGATCAATAGTAGCCTTAGTTACTCCGATGGAGCAAGATGGCAATATTAGTTGGCAGTCTTTATTTGATCTAATTGATTGGCATATAGACTCTGGAACTTCAGCAATAGTTTCTGTAGGCACTACAGGAGAGTCTGCAACTCTGGATGTTGCAGAACATATTCAAATAATAGAACAATCTGTAAATCACTCTGCAGGCAGAATCCCTATTATTGCTGGTACTGGAGCCAATTCTACCAAGGAAGCAACGTACCTAACTTCAGCTGCTAAAGAAGCAGGCGCATCCGCTGTCCTTCTTGTTACCCCTTATTACAATAGACCGACTCAAAAAGGTCTTATAGAACATTATTCTGAAATAGCTTCGGAAGTAGATATACCCCAAATTTTGTACAACGTTCCAACAAGAACGGCTTGTGATCTTTTACCAGAATCGGTGGCTGACCTCTCTAAAATAGAGAATATTGTGGGAATTAAAGAGGCTTCACCCGATCCTGAGAGATTATCTCAATTAAAAAATCAAATACATGATGAGTCCTTTATTTTGTATTCAGGTGATGACTTAACTGCCTGCAAGTTCCTCAATAGGGGAGGCCATGGAATTATTTCGGTAACTGCAAATGTAGTGCCTGAAAAAATTTCTAAGATATGTGAGTTGGCATTAAGTGGGCTTGCCAAGGAAGCACAGCAAGTTGATTCTGAAATAACTAACCTTCATGACGCATTATTTATTGAAACAAGCCCGATTCCTGTAAAATGGGTGCTGAACAGACTGGGAAGGATTCCACTAGGCATTAGGCTTCCACTTACCATTCTAGATGAAGAGTGTGTTCCCGAGATTGAACTAATACTAAATAAATTAGGTCTTACAAATTAAATGACTATTCTTAGCGGAAAAAAATATCTAGTTCTATTTACGTTAGCTTTAATTCTGGGCTCCTGTGGATGGATATTGGAAGATCATAGATATGATTACTTAGAAGAGAAACAGTCTGAGCCTATAGAAATCTCTTCTGAACAATCTACAAGACCCATAATAGATTTTTACCCAATTCCTAGAACTGAAGAAGATCTTGTAGGGGATTCTTATGAGATCCCACTACCTGCCCAAGTATTCTCTTCCGGGTCAACTAACGAAATAAGGATGCATAAATTAGGTGAAATTAGATGGCTTTATGTGGAAACTCTTCCTAGCAGCGTATGGCCATTGATGAAAGATTTTTGGGCATCTAGTAATTTCGGTTTATCCTACGAAGACCCCAATTCAGGTATTTTTGAAAGCCAGGAACTACAAGTAAATTCAAAGCAAACAAAATTTCAGATGAAAATTGAACATGGTATAAGGCAAGCCAGCTCAGAAATCTTTCTCTCTCATTTAATTAAAAATACAGACAATAACTGGATTCGTGTTCCAGTAGAAGACAACCTTGAAGATGATGTTTTAAGAGACGCCTTAGATTTTTTATCGGATGCTCCATCAACAGGAGGTACTTCTTTGGTAGCCTTAAACCTCAATCTTGGACAAAAAGCAGTTCTAAAACAATCTGAGGATGGCTCAAACTTTATTGAAATGAATCTAGAATTTCCTAGGGCTTGGGCTGCAGTCGATAGGGCGCTTAAAGAAGCACTTATAACAGTGAATGATTTGGATCGTACAAATGGAGTATTTTTTGTTAGTTTCACTCAAGAAGAGGAAGAGGGCTTTGTTAGAAGGCTTTTTACAAGAAATAAAAATTCCAAGAATCCAGATTTTAAAATTTACGTTAAAAAAATCGGTCAAAATAAATGCACCATTACCGTAGATAGTGCTAGCGAGGCAGGAAAGAACTTTGAAAGAGATTTACTCTCTGAGATTAACCAATCGTTATCATAGTTGCTTTTATGGAAGATTTTGAAAAAGGTAAATTAGTAAGCTCAGGGAAAGCAAAATCTTTGTACGAGAGTCCCAACCCAGATTATTACATTATGCATTACAGAGACGATGCCTCAGCTTTTGACGGCGTTAAAAAGGAAAGTTTAGAGGGAAAAGGTGCTACTAATAATAAATTTAATGCATTTATTATGGATTTTCTTGAAAAAGAAGGCGTACCTACTCACTTTGAAAGGTTACTTTCTGAAAATGAAAGTTTGGTCAAGAGGCTTGAAATGATTCCCGTTGAATGTGTAATTAGAAATATAGCAGCAGGAAGTATTTGTAAAAGGCTTGGAATAGAGGAAGGTTTGGATCTAAATCCACCTACTTTTGAGTTCTTTTATAAGGACGATGAGCTTCATGATCCTATGATTAATGAATATCATATTGAATCTTTCGATTGGGCTACTGAAAATCAAGTAGATCAAATGAAGGAGAAGACATTTCAAGTAAATGAAATACTCAAGAATCTATTTGCAGATGCTGGAATGATACTAGTAGATTATAAGTTGGAGTTTGGTTCTTTTAAGGGTGAATTACTTTTAGGTGATGAGTTTACCCCAGATGGCTGTAGGGTATGGGATTCCCAGACAAGAGAAAAGCTTGATAAGGACAGATTTAGGCAAGATCTCGGGGATGTTGTTGAGTCATACCAGATAATCGCAAAGAAACTAGGTATGGAACAGATCAACTAAGATCTTTATTAATTTCTTTTAATTTTTTAGTTCCAGGACACAGGTCCTTTTCATTTAATTGATTTAAAGGCTTATCCACTACATTAAGTATCTCTTTTAGATCCTTAGCTTCAGTATTTATATAGAGCAAACCTGTTAATACCTTACCTTCCTCTTCCGCCTTATTAATTTTTGCCAATGAAGAAGACTTATTAGAAGGATCAAAATCTTTAGATAGTTTTTCTAAAGAGATCAGTGAGCCATCATGTAGGGGAACTTGAACGCTCTCACCTTCATCATAACTTGCAGTTATTTCTTTACCCAAGGGTACAAAGTCTGTTTCAGAGACCGACTCATTGTGTTCTCTAATGTAATCATAGCTTTTTGTGGAAGTGCTGTGATTATTGAAGGCAACACAAGGAGAAATGACGTCTAGAAAAGAGAAGCCTTTATGCTTCATGGATGCTTTTAAGAGCGGGATTAACTGGTTTTTATCACCCGAAAAACTTCTTGCTACAAAGCTAGCTCCAAGTTGGATAGCCATTGCTGCTAAATCTATTGGAGGAAAAAGATTATCTTCTCCATATTTACTTTTTGATTCCAGGTCATTTGTTGCTGAGAATTGCCCTTTAGTTAGTCCATAAGTTCCATTGTTCTCAACTATATACACAACATTCAATTGTCTTCTAGCGGCATGAACAAATTGGCCTATGCCAATCGAGGCAGTATCTCCATCACCTGAAATTCCCAAATACATTAATTCATGATTGGCCAAATTTGCTCCAGTTGCTATGGACGGCATCCTTCCATGAACTGAATTAAATCCATGCGCCTGGTTTAAAAAATAAGCTGGCGCCTTTGAAGAGCAACCAATTCCTGATAATTTTGCTACACGATGAGCTGAAATATTAAGTTGAAAACAAGCTTCTAAAATTGCTGCACTTATAGAGTCATGTCCACAACCTGCACACAAACTAGAAATTGAGCCTTCATAGTCTCTTCTTGTGAGCCCAAGTTCATTTCGTTCAAGATCAGGGTGGTGGTTCTTTGGTTTTACTATGTAGGTCAATTTATTTACCTCCAGAGGCTGATTTCGAAGGACTACCTGTTATATGAGAGCTCATTTTGTTTGAGATAAAGTCTGCAGTTATAGGTTGACCGTCAAAACACAGGATAGAAACTAACTTATCTGGGATGATACCTCCTTCTGCCATAACCAGAGTTCTCATTTGACCATCCCTGTTTTGCTCTACTATAAAAAGTAAATCATGGTCTTCAATGAATTCCCAGACTTCTAGGTTAAAAGGGAAAGCTCTTATTCTCATTGCATCGAGAACTATTCCTTCTTCATGGAGTTTATCCAGAGCTTCTTGCATTGAAGCTTCTGTGCTTCCAAAGTAAATGACTCCTAGAGGACTTGAATTTGTTTCTTGGTTAAAAATAGGACCTGGAACCATGTCAGATGCTGTTTGATATTTTTTGAGCAGACGAGATAAGTTTCTTGCATTCACTACTCCATCTTCAGTATATCTAGCATATTCATCATGGGATGTTCCTCTAGTAAAATATGCTCCTTTCTCTGAATGAGCACCTGGATAGGTTCTATAGGGTATGCCATCTCCATCCACATCTAAATACCTTCCAAAATTCTCAATTTCTTCCAAATCTTTAGCATGAAGAACTTTTCCTTTATCATAGGTTTTTGAGTCATCCCATTCAAACTCTGGGCAAGACCAGTCATTCATTCCCAAATCTAAGTCAGAAAGAATAATAATTGGTGTCTGGATTCTGTCTGCTAGGTCAAAAGCTTCCGCTGCAAATTCAAAGCATTCTTTGGGGTTTGAGGGGATCAATAAAACGTGCTTGGTATCACCATGAGAAGCATAAGCACAAGACAAAATATCTGATTGTTGAGTCCTAGTAGGCATTCCAGTAGAAGGCCCACCTCTTTGGATATCGAAAACAACCAAAGGAACTTCAGCAAAATAGGCCAAACCTAAGAACTCGCTCATAAGGGATATACCTGGACCGCTTGTTGCTGTGAAAGCTCTTGCTCCATTCCAATTGGCACCTATAGCCATACCAATAGCTGCTAATTCATCTTCAGCTTGAATGATGGCATATTTATTTTTGTTTGTTTCCTCTTCTATTCTTAGCTTCTCACTATAATCAGTAAAAGCTTCAGCTAAAGAGGTTGATGGTGTTATTGGATACCAAGAACATACAGTTGCTCCACCATAAACACAGCCAAGTCCAGAGGCATCATTGCCACTTGTTAAAATCATTCCTTTTGTTTTTTCAGATTTATTGACTTTAATTTCACAGCTTCCTTTCAGATTTTCTGAAGCATAATCGTATCCAATATTAAGTGCCTTTATATTTGGGGCTATCAGTTTTTCTTTACCTTTAAATTGTTCAGCAATAAGAGTTTCATAGATTTCCTTATCCATTCCTAAAAGGTAAGAAAGCGCTCCCACATAGACAATATTTTTAAATAAAAGCCTTGTTTTGGGGTTAGAAAATTCTTCAACACAAAGTTTTGTAAGAGGGATTTCAATGATATTTATGTCTGTTCTTTCAAAGTCCCTTTTCCAGGAAGAGTCATAAATTAAATAGCCCCCAGAATTTATTTCTCTAAGATCTTCGTTATAGGATTGGGGATTCATAGCTACAGCTATATCTACTCCTTCCGTTCTCCCTAGATATCCTTTTTCACTAATTCTTACTTCAAACCAAGTAGGAAGTCCTTGAATGTTTGAGGGAAAAATATTTTTAGGACTCACGGGTACACCGGATCTAAAAATTCCTTTAGCAAACATCTGGTTTGCACTTGCAGACCCAGAGCCATTCACATTTGCAAACTTTATTACAAACTCATTAGTGCTTACTATCTGGGTCATTAATAAATCTTAGCTTCCTCATAAAGATAAGTCTGCATATCCCATGCCCCAGTAGGGCACCTTTCAGCACAAAGTCCGCAGTGCAGGCATATGTCTTCATCTTTTACCATCACTCTCTGAGTCTGTATTAGTTTGTCTGACACAAGTAAATCTTGATCAAGATTTAAGGCTGGGACTCTCAAGTTGTTCCTTAAGTCTTCCTCATTAGAGTTATCAATAAAATTTATACAATCTACTGGGCAAATGTCTTCACAGGCATCACATTCAATGCACAGGTCTTCAGTAAATACAGTTTGTACGTCACAATTGAGGCATCTTTGGGCTTCTTCAAAAGCCATTTTTTCGTCAAAACCTAGTTCAACCTCAACCTTTAAGTTTTTTAAGGATATGGATTGGTCTGCATGAGGTACCGGAAATCTTTTAGCTTGCGAAATATCGTTATCATATGACCATTCGTGAACACCCATTTTTTGAGTAACAAGGTTAGCAGTTGGTTCAGGTCTTTCGTAGAGATCGAGATCATTAAAAAATTTATCAATAGAGATAGCAGCTTGATGACCATGCGCTGCAGCCCATATAATATTTTCAGGCCCCCAGGCAGCGTCTCCACCAAAGAAAATTTTAGGATGAGTTGATTGGAATGTAACCTTATCAATAACAGGCATATCCCATTCACCAAATTCAATTCCTATATCTCTTTCAATCCAATCAAAAGCATTATCCTGTCCAATTGCAACCAGGACATCATCACATTCAAAAATTACAGGGTCTTCGCCCGTAGGAACCAATGATCTTTTACCGTTATCATCAAAAACGGCATCTACCTTTTCAAACTCCATGCCTACTAGTCTTCCTTCGTTTAATAGAAACTTTTTAGGTACATGATTTTCAAATATAGGAATATTCTCTTCCATAGCTTCTTCTATTTCCCATTCGGAAGCTTTCATCTGATCAAAAGGACTTCTTACAACAACTTTGACGTCCTCGGCTCCTAAACGTAGAGAGGATCTGCAACAATCCATAGCCGTATTTCCTCCTCCGAGTACTATTACCTTTTTCCCTACAGAGTCAGTATGTTCAAAAGCAATACTTGTTAACCAATCTATACCAATATGTATATTTTTTGCTGCGTCTTGCCTGCCTTCAACATTAAGGTCTTTTCCTCTAGGAGCGCCTGTTCCAACAAATATGGCATCAAAATCCTCTTCAAGTAACGATTTCATGCTTGCGATTTCAGAATTGAATTTCATTTCAATACCCATATTGATAATTTGGTCTACTTCATCGTCTAAAACTTCAACAGGCAATCTAAATGCAGGTATATTAGTTCTCATAAGTCCGCCTGCTTTATGGTCTTTTTCTAATATTACGCACTCATGACCTCGGACAAGAAGATCTCTAGCTACGGTAAGTGAAGCTGGACCTGCTCCGATAAGGGCAAGTTTTTTACCAGTTTTTTCTTCTGGAACTTCTGGCAAAAGATGAGTTATATCTTCCTTATAGTCATAAGTAACTCTTTTGAGTCTACAGATTGCTACTGGTTTTTCATGAGATCTAGTTCTTCTACAAGCCGGTTCGCATGGTCTATCACAAGTCCTTCCTAGAATGCCCGGAAAAACATTAGATTCCCAATTGATCATATAAGCTTCTGTGTAGTTTCCTTGAGAGATTTGTCTTATATATTCAGGAACCGGAGTGTGAGAAGGGCAAGCGTACTGGCAATCTACTATTTTATGGTAATACTGAGGGTTATTGGCATCAGTAATGGGCATAAAAGTTTCTACAGCAGTACTTGTTTCTTCAATTTTATGATCTTCTAGGGGTGCTTGCTTTATTAACTCTATTTTTTCCTTTAAGGAATCAATAACTGACCATCTTAAGTCTTGGGCTTCTTCTAGATTATGGGTTTTTAGAGATTGTCTAAGGTCATAGCCAAGTTGATTACGCAAAGTTCTTGGAACTGCAACTTTTACCCACCAAGTATTATGTCTTTTAAAAAGGTAACGAGTATCCATACCTATTATTTTTTAATCTCCCTTTTAACTAACTGTACCTTACGTTAATTCGTATGGTACATAAAAAAACCTATATTGAAAGCTTTTTGTACAAAATATTTATGTATTTTTTATATAAATTAGGTCTTTACAAATCTTTAAAAATATAATAAAGGTACATATATTAAAATCTTGACAAAATTAGTCAGGATTATAGAATACCCATCATTATGCGCTTAACTACAAAAGGAAGGTACGCTGTAACTGCTTTATTAGATCTTTCTTTATACCAATCGGGTAAAAAGTTTATTTCAATTTCTCAAATAGCATCAAGACAAACAATGCCAGTTTCCTATTTAGAACAATTGTTTAGAAATTTGAGGAGAGCAGGTATTGTTGAGTCGGCAAGAGGACCAGGCGGAGGATATAGACTAAGCAGACCGAGTACGGAAATTAATATTTCAGAAGTAGTGGCGTCTGTAGAAGATAAAATGGATGCTACTCAATGCGGAGGAGCAACTGATTGTAATTCAGGAAAAAGATGTCTTACGCATGATCTTTGGACAGAGCTAAACGAACAAGTGGATAGCTTTTTATTAAATAAATCTCTGCAAGATGTAATTAAAAATAAAAGTTAATTATGATTAAGCTGCCAATATATCTAGATCATGCTTCTACTACTCCTGTTGACCCTAGGGTAGTTACCAAGATGCAAGAATGCCTTTCCCTAGAAGGGAACTTTGGTAATCCTGCTTCTAGATCTCATCAATTCGGATGGAAAGCTGAAAAAGCTGTAGAGGAAGCAAGGGAAAATGTTGCTTCTTTATTAAATTGTGATCATAGAGAGATTGTGTGGACCTCTGGAGCCACCGAAGCAGATAATTTGGCGATTAAAGGGGCTGCCAGGTTTTATAGGAAGAAGGGTAATCATATTATTACCTCAAAAATAGAACACAAAGCTGTTTTAGATAGCTGTAGGCAGTTAGAGAGAGAAGGCTTTGAAGTTACCTATCTAGATCCTAAAAGATCTGGAATTATCAGTCCTGAGTCGGTGTTAAATGCAATTACAGAAGAAACAATTCTTGTTTCAATTATGCACGTAAACAATGAGATTGGGGTAATTAATGATATTGAGGCTATAGGTGAGGTTACTAGAAAGAAAGAAGTTCTTTTTCATGTAGATGCTGCACAAAGCACAGGAAAAGTTTTAATAGATTTGTCAAAGTTGAAAGTTGATTTAATGTCTTTTTCAGCCCATAAGACTTATGGGCCAAAAGGAATAGGTGCTTTGTTTGTTAGAAGAAAACCAAGAGTAAGATTGGAGGCACAGATTCATGGAGGTGGCCATGAGAGAGGCATAAGATCTGGAACCCTACCAACTCATCAAATCGTTGGAATGGGAGAGGCCTTTAGACTAGCTAAGAAACAGATGAATTCAGATAATTCACGTATCAGAGCTTTGAGGGACAGGTTTTGGCAAGGGTTGCAAGGAATGGAAGAAATTTATTTAAATGGAGATTTGGAAAGAAGAGCTTCTGGTTTTTTAAACGTAAGTTTTAACTTTGTGGAAGGAGAATCATTGATAATGGCTTTAAAAGACATAGCTGTTTCATCAGGTTCTGCTTGCACTTCTGCAAGTTTAGAACCCTCGTATGTGCTAAGGGCTCTAGGGCTTAAAGATGAGCTTGCTCATAGTTCAATTCGTTTTGCCTTAGGAAGGTTTACTACAGAGGAAGAAGTTGATTACACAGTTAATTTAGTAAGAGAGTCAATAGTACAATTAAGAGAACTTTCCCCGCTTTGGGATATGTTTAAAGACGGTGTTGATATGGATAAAGTAGAATGGGTTTCACATTAAGGGAGGATAGGAATGGCATATAGTAAAAAAGTAATAGACAAGTTTGAAAAAACTTTAAGAGAACCAGAAAAAAATAGTGTAGGAAGATGGGATCCTTCTGAAGAAGATGTGGGCACAGGCATGGTTGGCGCGCCAGCGTGCGGCGATGTTATGAGACTACAGATTAAATGTGAGTCCAAGGGTGATTCGCACATCATAAAAGATGTTAAATTTAAAACATATGGCTGTGGCTCTGCTATAGCTTCCTCTAGCGAAATTGTAGATATGCTGATAGGTAAAACTCTAAAAGAAGCCCGAGATATTAAGAATGTAGATATCGTCAAGGCGTTAGACTTGCCTCCAATCAAAATTCATTGCTCAGTTTTAGCTGAAGATAGTATTAGACAAGCTATTAAGGATTATGAAACTAAGGTTTAGAGAAAATTAATTTTAGTAAATGAATCTCCCAAAAACCTTCGACCCTGGTAGTTTTACTATGTCGAGTGCCGCTATAGAGCACTTCAAGAACAGTCGTTCTTTAGAAAAGGGAGATATGGGAATAAGGTTTTCTGTAGAAGAAGCTTCAGGTTGTTCTGGGTATAACTATGCCATGGATTTCGTTGAAAACCATGCGGATGAAGATTTTGTTTTTAATTGCGAAGACTTAAAAGTTTATATTGATCCTCAATCTTTCACCTATCTGAGAGGTACAAAAGTAGATTTTGTGTCTGAAGGCGTTAATGAAGAAGTGAAGTTTTTAAATCCAAATGTAAAAGCAGTCTGTGGTTGTGGAGAAACCTTTGAAATAGATTGATAAACATATTTCCTTTTTCTATCCATATTAAATATCCATATTAAAAATGGCAAAAGTAAAAGTTTATCCTCATGAAGAAATCTGCCCGGAAGGAGTAGAACTGGAGATCGCCTCAGGAGAGTTTCTTTGCGAAACTCTTTTAGATAAAGGAATTCCAGTAGAGCATGCTTGCGAATTATCCTGTGCTTGCACGACGTGCCACGTTATTGTCAGAAAAGGATTTACTTCTTTGGAAGAAGCTACAGATTCGGAAGAAGATATGTTAGACAAAGCGTGGGGGCTTGAACCAGAATCTAGATTGAGCTGTCAAATAGTTATTGGCTCTGAAGATTTAGAGATAGAACTCCCTAAATACACAATTAATATGGTTTCTGAAATTAACTAAGAAATTTATGAAGTGGATTGATATAAATGAAATAGCCATTGAGCTGATAGAGAATTATCCAGAAATAGATCCTAGAAATATTCTTTTTACAGACTTACATAAATGGATTTTAAGCCTAGAAGATTTTGAAGATGAGCCTAATAGATCAAATGAACAAATCTTAGAAGCTATCCAAATGGCTTGGATAGAAGAATTAGAGTAACTATTTTTTGGGTTAATAAGTATAATGCCGCGCCAAAAGCGGTATCCAAGAGGAAACTGATGCAGACTACTCTTTCAATAATTAAACCTGACGCCGTCCAAAAAGGCTATACAGAAGACATTTGTACTAGAATCAAAGAAAGCGGACTAAAGATTATAAGTAAAAGACAAGTTCTACTAAGCAGTGAACAGGCTGAGGGCTTTTATGATGAGCATAAAGGGAAGCCTTTTTTTGAGGCTTTAATTAATTTCATGACTTCAGGGCCTGTACAAGTTCAAATTCTGGAGGGCCTTGATGCTATATCCAAATATCGATCGTTGATGGGTAATACAAACCCAAAGAAAGCCAAACCAGGAACATTACGACATGATTTTGCGGAGGCAATTGACGCCAATGCGGTTCATGGTTCAGATTCTTTAGAGTCAGCAGCAAGGGAGATTGCCTACTTTTTCCCTGAGCATTAGGTTAAGAAGGGAATATGGCAGAAAAGGAAAAAAGAATTTACCCCGGAGAGCTTTTAAAAGAAGCAAGAAAGAAGAAAGGACGTAAATATAGAAAGCTATCTTCTGAATTAGGCATCCCTGAAAAATATCTAGAAGCTTTAGAGGAGAATAACTTCTCTATCATGGCTGGACCTACTTATGTAAGAGGGTACTTAAGAGCTTATGCAAAAAAATTAGATCTAGATCCAGAACTAGTAATAACAGCTTTTGAAAGATACTTAAAAGATAGAAGAAAGCAAGAAAAGAGCTCTTTAAAAAAAGATAATAAGAAAGGTAGAAAACAGAAGTTTTCATTCTTATATGCAAGTATTCTTTTAGTTATTATCTTATTAATTATTTTTGTACCTGAAAGAAACACTGAAACTTCAGAGAATAAAGGAATTGATACCTACACTGAAGAGGAAATACCTGATTTCAAGGAGATCTTGCCTGGTCTAGAAGTTGAAAAGGAAGTAAATTTTGAACAAACTTCTTCAACAATTCCTCCAAATCTAACTATTTCAGAACTTTCTACTGATAAAGAAGCCTCAAGTGCTGTAATTGAAAAAGCAAATGACCAGATAATTGAGGCAATTAACACAATAGAGATGAATTTCTCTGGAGATTGCTGGATTGAGATAATGGATAACAATAGGAGATTAGAATACCAGTTAGCCAAAGCAGGCTCTTCAATTTATGTTAAAGGAGTAGGTCCGTTTAAGTTAATTATAGGAAACAGCAACAGAGTAGAGTTGTTTTACAATGGAGCAAAAATTAGCCTTGCCTCTACCACAAACGTTAAAACTAATGTAAGTTGTTTGGTCTTACCAAAAGGAAGATGTAGTGAATTTACCTTGCCAAATTAAAAGAAGAAAATCTAAACAAATAATGGTTGGCAACGTTCCCATTGGCGGTGGTGCACCTATATCTGTGCAAAGCATGACAAATACTGACACTCGAGATGTTAAGTCTACTCTAGCCCAAATTAACAGTCTTAAAGAAACGGGAGCTGACTTAGTAAGGGTTTCTGTACCCGATCAAGATTCTCTTGCAGCTTTTAAGAAGATAAAGAAAAAATCACAACTACCCCTTATAGCTGATATACATTTTGATCACAAACTTGCATTAGGAGCCATTAAGAATGGAGCTGATTGCTTGAGAATTAATCCAGGAAACATTGGAAAAAGAGAAAAGGTTGAAGAAGTAGTTTCTGCCGCTAAGGATTATGGGGTTCCCATTAGAATAGGAGTTAATGCAGGGTCTCTTGAAAAGAAGCTACAGAAGAAATATGGGGAACCAACAGCGGATGCATTAGTCGAGTCTGCCCTAAATCATGTTGAAATTTTAGAGTCTCTCGACTTCCAGAATTTTAAGCTGAGCATAAAAGCTTCAGATGTTTTTCTTACCATGGAAAGTTATAGAAAGATTTCAAAACTAATTGAACAACCTCTTCATTTGGGTATTACAGAGGCTGGAGGCTTTAGATCTGGTACGGTTAAATCTGCGGTAGGCCTAGGATCCTTATTACTTGATGGCATAGGAGATACCATTAGGATTTCTTTAGCTTCCGAGCCTGAAAACGAAATAAAGGTGGGTTTCGATATACTCAAAAGCCTGAAACTAAGATCTAGAGGAATCAACTTTATTGCATGTCCTAGCTGTTCGAGGATGAATTTTGATGTCATAGGAACTATGAATCAACTAGAAAAACGCTTAGAAGATGTCTCTGAAGATTTAGATGTAGCTGTAATTGGATGTTATGTAAATGGCCCTGGAGAATCTAAGCAAGTTTCTATTGGAGTTACTGGCGCTTCACCTAAAAACTTAATTTATATAGACGGTAAGCCTGATCATAAGATAGATAATGATAACTTGGTGGATCATTTAGAATCTCTAATTAGAGAAAAAATTAGCAAACAAAAAAATAATCAGAATACTGTTATCGCAAAATCAGATTAAGAAATGGCTAAAATCAAATCCATAAGAGGGATGAATGATGTAACTCCAAAAGAAGTTGCAATATGGCAACTTGTGGAAAAAAGTATTCGCTCAGTCTTTAGCTCATACGGTTATGAAGAGATAAGGCTTCCTGTAGTCGAACAAACAGAATTGTTTGCAAGATCAGTTGGGGATTCCTCTGATATTGTTTCAAAGGAAATGTACACATTTGAAGACAGAGGTGGAGACGGAATCTCTTTGAGGCCTGAAGGGACAGCTGGTTGCGTCAGAGCATGCATAGAAAATGATCTATTAAGGGTTGATTCACCACGACTTTGGTATATGGGGCCAATGTTTAGGTATGAAAGACCCCAGAAAGGTAGGTCCAGACAATTTCACCAGGCCAGCGCTGAAGTTTTTGGTATAGACCATCATAATGCTGATGCTGAACTAATGATGCTGGCTAAGAGTCTATGGACTGATCTAGGTATAAGAAACAACGTCAATCTTGAAATTAATAGCTTAGGTAATTCAGAAACAAGAAAAAAATATAAAAGCCTTTTACACGAGTTCTTTAAAGGATTTTCAAGTGAGTTGGATAAAGATTCTCAAAGGCAACTAAAAGAAAATCCTCTGAGAATTTTAGACTCAAAATCTGAAACAATAAAAGGTTTGTTAGCTGATGTGCCTTCAATACTAGATCATCTTGATTCTGAATCTGAAGACCATTTTAATAAATTAAAAGATTTACTTACTCAGTCAAATATTGATTTTGAAGTAAACGATAGGCTTGTAAGAGGACTAGATTATTACAACAAAACAGTATTTGAATGGAAAACGAAGGACTTAGGAGCTCAAGACACAGTATGTGGAGGAGGAAGGTATGATGGTCTTGTGGAACAGCTAGGCGGGAAAAAGTGTCCTGCAACTGGTTTTTCTATAGGTTTAGAAAGGCTAGTTCTTCTAGTAAAAGAACACTCAAAAGATAATGGCCCTAGTACTAATAATTTAGATTGTAATTTTATCTGCTTAACTTCAGAGTCGATTTCTTATGCTCTACTAAATGCCGAGAAGATTAGAAAAGAGATTCCTTCTCTCAATTTGAAGGTAAACTTGCAAGCTACAAGTGCTAATTCTCAGTTCAAAAGAGCTGACAAGTCAGGATCAAAGATAGCTTTGATTGTGGGTGAAGAAGAGTTAAAGGATAATACAATCTCAATTAAGAATCTGAGAGGAAAAGAATCCCAAGAAACTCTTAGTTTGGATCAAGTTATAGAAACACTAAAAAAACTATAGTAATAATCAAATGGTAAAGCTTTCTTCAACCGAAGAAGAGAATACAGAATTTCTGAGTTCATTATGGGGTAGTTATAAGTATCTGCTCTTGCTCTCGTTGATTTTGTTAGGTGGTGGAATTATAGGGTGGGAATATTGGTCTCAAAATAAAGTAACTAAGTTACAGGATTCTTCAGACATGTACGAATCTTTTATAAATGCATTAAATGATAGTGAGTTAGATCAAAAGGTATTGGCTGAAGAGATAGTTCAAAAATACCCTAACAGCCTGTATGCAGATTTAGTAACTTTTCATCTAGCTAAAATTTTTGTGGATCAAAACGATCTAAATAAAGCTGAAGAATACCTAAGATGGATTTTAGATAGGCACGATTCAAAATGGGGCTCAGATTTTGATCCAATTGAAGTTACAGCTAGATTAAGGCTAGCAAGAGTTTTAATAGCAAATGAGAATCCTGAAAAGGCTATAGAGGTAATTGAATTCTCTCAAAGCTTGAATGGTTCACTTTATGAAGTTAAAGGAGATGCAGAAGAACAACTGGGTCAGTTTTCTCAGGCTAAATTAAGCTATCTTAGGGCACTGGAATCCACTCAAAGCCAGTCTATACAAGCTTTATTAAAAATGAAATTAGCCAACTTGGATAATTGATATGCATAGGATTACAAAACTTTTTACAATTTTTTTATTACTAGTAACTTTAAGCAGTTGTTCCTCTCTCAGTTGGTTGAAGTTTTGGGGAGATGATGAGGATGAGATTGAATTACCTGCCATCTTAGACGAAATTACAAAGAAAGTGATCATAAATAGCCTTTGGGAAGTGAAAGTGGGGAAGGAGAAACCGGTAGGAAGAATTTTACCTTCTATCAGTGGAGACAAAGTTTTTTACATAAATCCAGAAGGAGAACTATTTGCTTTCGAGAAAAGTACTGGAAGAAAGCTATGGGAAAGGGAAACAAATGATCAAGCTTCAGGAGGCATAGAGTCTGCTTTTAGAAAGATTATTTACGCTACTTTGGATGGTGAGGTGGTAATTTTGAACCAAGAAAATGGTCAAGAGATATGGAGGGCTCAAACAACAAGTGAAATACTCTCTTCCCCAGTTACAAATGGAAGCGTTGTCGTTGCTCAAGGGGCTGATGGCAGTGTGGCGGCATTTGATTTAGATACAGGTGAACAGAACTGGATACACCAAGTTTCTGTGCCCAACTTAAGCCTTCGGGGTACTTCTACTCCTATCTTAAGACAGGGTTTTATTTTTACTGGATTTGCAAACGGTACAGTGGCAATGATTTATCCAGAATCTGGATCTGTAAGGTTGGAGCTTCCTATTACTATAAATGAAGCTGCTTCAGAGTTAGAAAGAATTGTAGATATAGACGGGAAGGTAGTGGTAGCAAATAATCTATTTGTTGCAGCTTCTTACCAAGGCCATATAACTGCAATAGATTTGCAGCAAGGTAAGCCAATCTGGCAAGAAAAGATCTCTACCACCAAAGATTTAGTAGAGGCTAGATCTAGAGTAGTAGCCATAGACGATAAGGACATTGTGAAAGCTTTTGGTTTATCTTCTGGAGTAATTTTATGGCAACAAGAGGGTTTAAAATTGAGAGGCCTAACTTCACCAGTAAATATTAGAGGTAATATTGCTGTAGGAGATTTTGAAGGCTACATTCATATTTTAAATGCTGGTGATGGTTCATTTTTAGGCAGATCCCAGATATCCAAGAATCCAATTTTAGAAATTGTTTCCGAAGGAGATAAGTTGGCTGTAACCGATGAAAAGGGAAGGCTATTTTTCTTATCTCTAAAATAAATCTTTATAATTACAAATTTTTAGGGGGAGAGCAGGTCTGGTCATGTCTTGTATAGTAGCTATTGTTGGAAGGCCTAATGTAGGTAAATCCAGTTTATTTAATATATTAACTGGGTCTAGAGCTGCACTAGTAGCTAATTTTTCAGGATTAACTCGAGATAGGCAATACGGAAGAGATCTCAAATCGTCGGCCATACTAATTGACACAGGGGGCATAGGAAAGGATTCTTCTGATCTTAGTAAAGATGTAATCAAACAAACAAATCTAGCAATTGAAGAGGCTGATATTCTCTTTTTTATGGTTGATGGAAAGGATGGATTAATGCCTTTAGATGAGGAGATAGCTAAGAAGTTAAGGAAAAGGAATAAGCCAGTTAGGTTAATAGTAAATAAAATAGACAACGCAAAAGATCTAGAAGGGAGTTTTGAATTTGATCAGTTAGGATTCAAAGATAAAGCTGTAGTTTCTACAGCTCATAACTTGGGCTTAGATGCCCTAAAAAAAGCTTTACTAGAAATATCTCCGGTAGCTGAACCCATCCAAGAAAAAAGAAATGACCTGAGGATTTCTATATTAGGTCGACCTAATGTTGGAAAATCAACTTTAATAAACAAATTATCTGGGTTTGAAAGAGTGTTAGTGTCCTCAGAATCTGGCACTACCAGGGATTCAATTGAAGTACCCGTTAAAGAAAGAGAAATAACCCTCATAGATACAGCTGGAGTTAGAAAAAAGAGTGTGTCTAAGGGTAAGGTTGAACAATTTTCAATTTCTCAATCAATTGAAGCAATTAAGAAGTCCAATGTAGTCATTCATATCTTGGATGCTGTAGAACCTTTAGTTGACCAGGATATGCATCTACTAGGTCTAGCACTTTCAATAGGAAAGCCTGTCCTCATTGTTGCCAATAAAATTGATTTATTAAATAAAGAAGAATTAGCTAACTTAACTGATCATATTTTTAGAAGGTTGAGCTTTGCGAAATTTGTTGGGGTTAGTTTAATTTCAGCAAAAGAAGGTAAGGGTCTAAAGAAATTATTGAATTTAGCCGAAGAAGCTTACTTGGCAACCAGCAAAGATTTTAGTACTTCTGTTCTTAATAAAATTTTAAATGAAGCTATAAAAAAACAACCTCCTCCATTGATTGGGAGGTTCAGGCCTAAGATGAGGTATATCCATCAGGGTGGAAAGAATCCCCCTTTATTTATTATTCATGGTAAAAACTTGAAAAAACTATCTTCATCTTATAAAAAATACATGGAAAATTATTTTAGAGAACACTTAAAACTAAGATCTACTCCTTTAATCATCGATTTTCTTGAAAGTGAAAATCCTTATAAAGATAAACCTAACGTATTAAGCGGTAGACAAAAAAAGAAAAGAAAAAGAATAATTAAAAGAAGTAAAAAATAATGAGAAGCAATAACAATAAACTTATCTTTTTTCTGTTAGTCTGTTTTCTTTTTATTGGCTCTAATGAATTACAAGTAAGAGATTTGAAAGAATTGAATCCTCCTAACCCAAAAAAAGAAGCAGTAAAATTTGAGTCGCATGGCGTAATAAGAGTTGATGATTATTACTGGATGAGGGATGACACAAGAAAAAAACCCGAAGTAATAGATCATCTAAAATCAGAGAATAAATTTCTTGAACAATGGTTTGAGACAGGTCTAGATCAGCGAGATCAGCTTTTCGAAGAAATAACTTCAAGGATACCTAAAAAAGAAGACTCCGTTCCTATCCCCTTGGGATCCTACGAATATTTCAGAAGGTATGAGCCTGAGAATGAGCACGCCATCTATATTCGCAGGAAGCTTAACTCAAAGAAGGAAGAGATAATCTTAGACGTCAATAAATTGGCAGGAAAATCTGAATTCTATAATTTGTCGAATTGGAGCATCTCCCCTTCAGAAGATTTAATGGCTTTAGCCGAAGATATCACAGGAAGAAGAAAGTATGAGGTTAGGATAAAAAACCTGAACTCTGGTAAATTTTTCAATGATAGTATCAAGAATACTTCTGGGGATATGGCCTGGTCTCTTGATGGTCAATATTTGTTTTATGTTTTGAGGGCACCAAAGACTCTTCTCCCCTTTAAAGTCTATAGACATAAACTTGGAGAGAGGCAATCCGAAGACCATTTGGTTTACCAAGAAAAAGATACCACTTTCAACGTAACGCTTGGGAATTCTCGTTCCATGAAATACATTGAAATAAATGTTTCAAGTACCACCAGTTCCGAAACACTTTTAATTGATTCCAATTTTCCAGAAAGTTCACCAATAAAAATTTTGGCTCGAGAAGAAGACCATCTTTATTCCATCGAGGATGATTCTGAAAGGTTACTTATACTGACTAATTGGAAAGCTAAAAACTTTAGACTTATGGAAACGAATCTAAAGAACTCTTCAACCAAGAAAAATTGGAAAGAATTAGTACCCCATAGAGAGGATGTCTTGTTGCAGTCTTTTCTGGCTTATCCTTTAAACATAGTCTTATTGGAGAGAGAGCAGGGATTGAGACAAATTAGAATTATGGACAGGAAGGGACAGTTCATAAGGAAGATCAAATTTAATGATCCTGCTTATTCAACTTACTTCGCATCAAATCCTGAGTATGAAAGTAAGAAAATGTATTTTGGTTATACAAGCATGCGAACTCCAGATAGTATTTATTCTTATAACCTAGCGACAGGCAGAAGAAAGCTATTAAAACAATTAGAAGTCTTGGGGACGTTTTCTCCTAGTACTTACAAAGTCGAAAGGAAAAATATTAAGGTTAGAGATGGAACTTTGGTACCTGTTTCTTTGGTTTATAGAAGAGATAAATTTAAAAAAGGTAAAAATCCTCTTTTCGTTTACGGCTATGGCTCTTATGGATATTCAGTTGATCCAGGATTTAATTCCAACAGGTTATCTCTTTTAGACAGAGGATTTGTTTTTACCATTGCTCATGTTCGAGGAGGGCAGGAACTCGGAAGGCAATGGTATGAAGATGGAAAGATGTTTAATAAATTAAATACTTTCTATGATTTTATTGATGTAACCAAAGGACTTATAAAACAAGGCTATGCGGATACTGAACGAGTCTATGCTGCAGGAGGGAGTGCAGGAGGTCTCTTAATTGGTGCTGTTCTTAATATGGAGCCTGAACTTTATAATGGAGTAATTGCAAATGTGCCTTTCGTAGATGTAATAACAACTATGTCTGATCCTTCAATTCCACTAACCACAGGAGAATATGATGAGTGGGGGAACCCCGAGAACAAGGATGAGTTTGAATACATTATGCAATATTCCCCTTATGACAATATCGACCATCTTCAGTACCCAAGCATTCTAGTCACAGCAGGGTTATGGGACTCTCAGGTGCAATATTACGAACCTGCAAAATACGTTGCAAAATTAAGAGAATTTAATCAGTCAACTCATCCAATCTTAATGAAAGTAAATCTTTCTGCGGGCCATAGTGGTGTCAGTGGTAGATTTGCAAGCCTAGCAGAAGTGGCTATGGAATACGCTTTTTTGTTACGCATTGATAAAGAAAAAAGGTAGAAGCTTATTAGTTCAGAAAAAAGAAACAAGAGAGTAATAGCTCTGTTAATTCCTACTGTGATTTTTGTAAGCATGGGTCAATCAGTCTATTGGCAAACCATGCCTTTAATAGGGAGAGAATTGGGTTTTAGTGTTAAATTGATTACTTCTTTAGTTTCTTTCTCAGCTTTAATGTTTCTTATTTTCACTCCTTATTGGGGCAGGTTGAGTGATAAAAAAGGAAGAAAATTTGTACTTTTAATTGGATTGGTCGGATACATAGCTTCAACCCTTCTTTTTTGTTGGATAGCTTATTTAGGACTGATAGGTTATTTCACCTTTACTGCTCTTATTTTCTTTTTGCTTGTGGCGCGTGTGATTAATTCTGCACTGGGTGCTGGTATGAGACCAGCAACAGGGGCTACAGTTGCTGATGTTACGACAGAAGAAAATAGATCAGCTGGTATGGGGCAATTTGGGGCGGCCAATAATGTAGGGACTATTCTCGGACCAGTCTTAGTTTCGTTCATTGCTTTTCTTATAGCCAACACTGCCATTTTTCCAGCTTCGCTAGAGCCATATGGTCGTCTAATTCCTCTTTTGTTTATGTCATTTCTTATGATGATGGCATTAGTATTTGTTTATTTTTATTTACCAGAATCATTAGTAAAACAAGAAGCTAACAGCTCAGGGCAAGGTTTTAATTTTGATAAATCAAATCTGATGTTAATTTCAACTGGGGTTTTGATTTTTTCATCTTTTGCAATTATTCAATCCATTTCTGCTTTTTATCTACAGGATACTTTCTCTCTCTCGATTTTAGCAACGCAACAAAGTCTAGGTATAGCCTTAGGGTTTATGGCCCTTACCTCAATAGTTGCGCAGCTAACAATTGTTCAAAAAATAAAAATTCCCCCTATTAAGCTAGTTCAATGGTCAACTCCTTTCTTTATATTAGGCACATTGGTGGCCGTGTATGCTGATAATTTCAATATTTACGTCCTCGGCATGTCAATAATAGGCCTTGGCATGGGTTTAGGTACACCAGGGTACACAGCAGCGGCTTCTCTAAATGCTGATTCAGAGAGCCAGGGAGCAGCTGTAGGTTTAGCTATGGTTGCTCCTGGATTGGGGTTTTCTATAGGCCCCCTTTTAGGGGGTTTTCTATACGAATCTTCTCCATCACTTCCTTTCCTAGCCATTCTTCCTATCTTTGTTCTAGTCTTCTTAATTGCTTCATACATTAATAAAAGTCTGGCGGCAGGCAAAACTTTATAGCATTCGCTTTATTGCCAAATTATAATTACGCTGTTCCCAGCCCATGACAGCTTAGAAAGCCTTATGAAAGAAAAAGACAACCGTCCAGTTTATTTAAACCCCTTGGCAACAGATCTCCCAATCATTGGGGTATCTTCAATACTTCATAGGATATCGGGATTTTCTTTATTTTCTATTTTTCTTGTTTCGGTATGGATGCTAGACAGGTCATTATCTTCTGAACAAGAGTTTTTAACTCTAGTGAAAGATTTGAATAATCTATTTGTTTTGAAATTAATATTTTACTTATTTTTAGTTGGCCTTCTTTACCATTCTCTATTAGGGATAAAGAAACTAATGTCCGATGCCTTTGGAATAGGAGAAGAGCTTAAGTCAGGTACTTTGATTTCTTGGAGCTTCAATTTAATTTTTCTGTTTATAGCAGTTTTCTTATTTAGTAAATTATTTATTTAACATGAAGGGAATATTTGGGTCCGGGACCAATGACTTTTTGGCAGTAAGAATAAGTTCACTAATTCTATTGTCTTATTTCCTATATTTAACTTTTTTTGTCATTAGTAATGCACCAATAAATTTTGATCTGTGGAATGGTTTATTCGAGAATGTAGTTATGAAGATATTTACTACTTTATTTCTTTTGTCTTTCGGTATTCATACCTGGATAGGCACTTGGGCTATTGGAAGTGATTATTTAACTTTGGCTAGGTTGGGGGGCATGGGGCTTAACATCAACAAGTTTTATAGAATGGTTTGTGCTCTGATAATAAGTTGCGTAACTGTTTGGTCATTATTGATTATTTGGTAAAGGATTATGAAAGTTGATGAAATTATAAAAGCTCAAGACCTTCCCATTAGGGACTTTGATGCAATAATTATCGGAGGAGGAGGGTCTGGGATGAGAGCTTCTCTTCAATTAGCAGAATCAGGTTTAAATACTGCTGTTATTTCTAAAGTATTCCCTACAAGATCACACACCGTTTCCGCACAAGGAGGTATTACTTGTGCTATTCAAAGCGATGACCCTGAAGATGATTGGCGTTGGCATATGTTCGATACTGTAAAGGGATCTGATTATATTGGGGACCAAGATGCCATTGAGTATATGTGTAGTGAAGGCCCGAAAGCGGTTTTCGAACTTGAACATATGGGGATGCCTTTCTCTAGAACTGAAGAAGGAAGGATTTATCAAAGACCTTTTGGAGGGCAATCTAAAGATTATGGTAAAGGCGGACAAGCTTGCAGGACTGCTTGTGCAGCAGATAGGACGGGTCACAGTCTTTTGCATACCCTTTACCAAGCAAACCTGAAAGCAGGAACAAACTTTTTAAACGAGTGGTTTGCCATTGATTTGGTTCTCAATTCTTCCAAAGAAGTTACTGGAGTTATAGCTTTTGAAATTGAATCAGGCGAAATATTTTATATTAGATCTAAAGCTACAGTTTTAGCTACTGGGGGAGCCGGTAGAATTTACGCTTCTACCACTAATGCTCTTATTAATTCAGGAGATGGGATAGGAATGGCACTTAGAGCTGGATTACCAGTTCAAGATATTGAGATGTGGCAATTTCACCCTACGGGCATCTACGGACACGGAACCTTGGTAACAGAAGGTTGTCGAGGTGAAGGCGGTTATCTCATTAATAAAGACGGTGAAAGATTCATGGAAAGATATGCCCCTAACACCAAAGATTTAGCCAGTAGAGACGTGGTTTCTAGAGCCATGGCACAAGAAATTCTTGAAGGTCGGGGCTGCGGTCCGCATGAAGATCATATCAAGTTAAGACTTGATCATCTGGGAGCAGAGGTTGTTCATAAGAGATTACCTGGAATAACTGAATTATCTAAAACGTTTGCTCATGTTGATCCTGCAGTTGAGCCAATTCCAGTTGTACCGACTTGTCACTATATGATGGGAGGAATTCCCACCAACATAAATGGTCAAGTTGTTACCTTGAAAGAGGGAAAGGATTCAGTAGTCAATGGCCTTTATGCCGCGGGAGAAGTGGCCTGTGTTTCAGTTCATGGAAGTAATAGGCTGGGCGGAAATTCTTTATTGGATCTAATTGTGTTCGGCAGAGCTGCGGGAATTTATATTGAGGAATCTCTTAAACAAGGTTCAAGCTTAAGTCCCTCTTCTAAAGAAGACATAGATCAAGCTCTGATTAGACTTAATAAGTTGAATGCTTCTAAAGAAGGTAAAGAAACAGCTGAATTAAAAAAGGATATGCAGGACAATATGCAAAGCAATTTTGGAGTTTTCCGAAGAGAAGATCTTATGGAAAAAGGGATCGAGGATTTAGGCAACTCAAGAGAAGCAGTAGAAAATATGTACTTGTCAGATAAATCAGTTTCATTCAACACAGCTAGAATAGAAGCACTTGAAATGCAGAATTTATTCGAAGTAGCAGAAGCTACAGCAATAACTGCTAATGAGAGAAAAGAAAGTAGAGGAGCTCATGCTAGAGATGATTACCCTGAAAGGGATGACGATAACTGGCTAAAACATTCAATTTATTTCTCTTCAACAAAATCTGTTTCCAAAAAAGATGTCAATTTTAGGCCCACAACTGTTCAGGCCTTCCAACCCACTGAGAGGTCATACTAATGAATACAACAATACCTTTAGAAGAAGTTAAAAATGTTACGTTGAGCATATATCGGTTTGATCCAGGCAAGGATGAAAAAGCTTATATGCAAGATATAGAGATAGAAGTTCCGGCGAATATGGATCTTATGGTTTTAGATGCCTTGCTTTTGGCTAAGAAGAAAGAAACTTCTCTTTCTTTTAGAAGGTCTTGTGGAGAAGGCGTGTGTGGTTCAGATGGAATGAATATAAATGGAAAGAATGGTCTAGCTTGTGTCACTCCACTCTCAGAGGCTGTTAAAAGAAATAAATTAGTTTTGAAGCCTATGCCCGGGCTTCCTGTAATAAGGGACCTAATAGTTGACATGAAACAGTTTTTTGATCAGTTAGAGAAAGTAAAACCGTATTTAATAACCAAAGATGAGGCCCCGGAACAAGAAAGAAAGCAATCTCCAGAAGAAAGGGAAGAATTAGATGGTTTATACGAATGCATTCTATGTGGATGTTGTTCGACGGCCTGCCCCTCTTTCTGGTGGAATCCAGATAAATTTTTAGGTCCAGCAGCACTTCTGCAATCCTGGAGGTTTATAGCTGACTCAAGAGATCAAGCCACTGAGGAAAGGTTAGATGATTTAGATGATGCATTCAGTCTCTATAGATGTCATGGAATAATGAATTGTGTTTCAGTATGTCCGAAAGGACTGAATCCCACTGAAGCAATATCTAATATCAGGAAAAAGCTAATCAATAGAAATAGCTAAAGGGGAAAAAGGGGGAATTTATGGCCAATCACTATGATGTAGCAATCATAGGCTCAGGTCCTGCAGGTTATGTCTCAGCTATACGCTGTGCTCAACTTGGTTTAAAAACAATTTGTATAGAAGAAGTAGCTAACCAGAACGAAGCAGCTCTGGGAGGCACTTGCTTGAATGTTGGTTGTGTTCCTTCTAAGGCTCTTTTAGAAAGTTCTCTGATCTTTTCTAATACCAATCACAATCTAAAAGATCATGGAATAGAAGTATCTGAAGTTTCTCTAGATGTAAATGCTATGCACCTAAGAAAGGATAAGATTGTTTCTTCGCTAACCAAAGGAGTCTCTGGATTATTTAAACTAAATAAGGTAGATACAGTTCAAGGTAAGGCTTACATTTCCGATCCTCATACCATAAAGGTAAGCACAGAAGGTACAGACCAAAACATCAGAGCAGAAAATATTATTTTAGCCACAGGTTCTAGGCCTATTGAATTATCAGATTATCCATTTGATGAAGAGTTTTTGTTTAGTTCAAATGGAGCTTTAAAATTCAGTGAAGTTCCCAATAGAATTGCAGTGATTGGAGCAGGGGCAATTGGACTTGAACTAGGTAGTGTCTGGGCAAGACTGGGATCAGAAATAACCATTTACGAAGCCTTAACAGATTTTCTGCCTAACGCCGATGACAGTATCTCAAAAGAAGCCTTAAGGATATTTCAGCAACAGGGCCTAAATATAGAACTAGGAACAGAAATAGAAAGTTTGGAGGTGATTGGCAATCAAGTAGAAGTAAAAGTTAGCAATGATGAAATAAATAATCTTCAAGTGGATAAAGTTATTTTTGCTATGGGCAGGAATCCAACTTCGAAAGGTCTTTTTGATCCCGCTCTAGGGATTCAAATAGATGACAAAGAGTTTGTTATAGTCGATGAGCATTGCCAAACACAGGTGCCTAATATTTACGCCATAGGAGATTTAGTGAGAGGCCCCATGCTAGCCCATAAAGCTTCTGAAGAAGGCATTATGGTTGCAGAAAGAATCGCAGGAAGAAATTATAGTTTGAATTATAAAAATATTCCTTTTGTGATTTATACCCATCCTGAAATTGCTTGGGCGGGGTATTCAGAAAAAAGTGCATTAGAAGAAGGTATTCAAGTTGAAGTTGGCACCTTTCCATTTCAAGCTAATGCCAGAGCATTAACCTCTAATGAGAGTACTGGATTTGTTAAAGTAGTGGTAAATCAAGAAGATGATTCAATTATAGGAGTTCATGTCTTGGGTCCCTCAGCAGCAGATGTGGTTCAGCAAGGCTTAATAGCAATGGAATCTAATGTAACTGCAAAAGAACTGGGTTCAGTTATGTTTAGTCATCCCACTGTCTCAGAAGCATTACACGAGGCTGTTTTATCAGCAAAAGGTAATGCAATTCATTTGAATAATAGGAAGAAAAAGTGAATCTACATGAGTATCAAGCTAAAGGTCTCTTTAGAGAGTACGGCATCTCGGTATCGAAAGGCATCCCAGTCAATAATTGCAATGCAATAGAAGAAGCAATTAATTCTTTAGAAGGTAATCGTTGGGTGGTAAAAGCACAAGTACATGCAGGAGGAAGAGGTAAGGCCGGAGGAGTGGAGCTGGTTGATACTATCCAAGAAGCAGAAGCATTTGCAGAAAAGTGGTTAGGTAACAACTTAGTGACTTATCAAACTGATGAAAGAGGCCAACCCGTAAATACAATTCTGATAGAAGAGTGCATAGATATTGCTGAAGAGTTATATCTAGGAGCTGTGATAGATAGATCCTCACAAAGATTAGTTTTCATGGCTTCACAAGAAGGAGGAGTAAATATAGAAGAAGTAGCTGCATCAACTCCAGAAAAAATCTTCCAAGTTGCAATTGATCCTTTAAAAGGGCCATCTTCTAATGAAGCGGATCAACTGTCGTCTCTATTAAACATGAATGAAGTTCAAAAAGAACAGTTTAAAGATTTGTATCTTTCTCTAGCTAAAATGTTTATAGAAAAAGATTTGTCTTTGTTAGAGATAAACCCCTTAGTTATAACTACAGAAGGAAATCTGATCTGTTTAGATGCGAAAGTAAATGTTGATTCCAATGCCTTATACAGACAAGAGTCTTTGGTGAAAATAAATGATGTTTCTCAAGAGGACGAGAGAGAATCTTATGCTTCAAAATGGAATCTTAGTTATGTGTCTTTAAATGGAAATATCGGTTGTATGGTAAACGGAGCGGGTTTGGCTATGGGAACCATGGATATTATTAAACTTCATGGCGGCGAGCCTGCTAATTTTCTTGATGTCGGAGGAGCTACGGATTCAGAGCGTGTATCAGAGGCTTTTAAAATCATTCTCTCCGATAAGGCTGTTCAGGCTGTCCTAATTAATATTTTTGGCGGCATCGTCCGTTGTGACATTATTGCTGATGGAATAATTGAAGCAGTAGAGCAAGTAGGAGTAAATATACCTGTTGTTGTAAGACTAGAAGGTAATAATTCAGAGTTAGGATCCGATAAGCTTTCCAAGAGTGGGCTAGATATAATCATCGCTTCTGGCTTAGAGGACGCAGCCAAGTTAGTTGTTGAAGCTTCTCGAAGAGGAAAATCTTGAGTATTCTCATAAATAAAGATACCAAGGTAATCTGTCAGGGTTTTACCGGTTCTCAGGCAACCAAGCATTGCAAACAATGCATTGATTATGGAACAAATTTTATGGGTGGTGTCACTCCAGGAAAAGGGGGTCAAACCCATTTAGACTTGCCAGTATTTGATACAGTTAAAGCTGCAGTCAGCGCTACCCAAGCTTCTGCTAGCTTAATATTTGTTCCGGCAAGGTTTGGTAAAGAATCTATTCTTGAGGCTGCAGAGGCAGGCATAAAATTAATTGTTTGTATTACGGAGGGCATACCAACCTTGGATATGGTAGAAGTAAAGAAAAGGTGTGATGATTTGGGCTCAAGACTGATAGGGCCAAACTGTCCAGGAGTGATCACGCCTGGAGAAAGTAAAATGGGTATTATGCCTGGATATATTCATTTGCCTGGAAGAGTGGGCGTTATATCCAGATCAGGTACATTAACTTATGAGGCGGTGAAGCAAACTAGTGACTTAGGTTTTGGACAGAGCAGTTGTGTAGGCATAGGAGGTGATCCTATTCCTGGATCCACTTTCATTGACATGCTTCACCTCTTTGAGGACGATCCAGTCACTGAAGCAATAGTTATGGTAGGTGAAATAGGAGGAACAGCTGAAGAGGAAGCAGCAGAATTTATCCAAAGTAATATATCAAAACCTGTGGTTTCCTATATTGCAGGTGTTACAGCTCCCTCAGGTAAAAGGATGGGTCACGCAGGCGCAATAATCGCTGGGGGAAAAGGTACTGCAGAAGAAAAATTTAAAGCACTAGAGGCCGCGGGCGTTCACACTGTTAGAAGTCCAGCAGAGATAGGTAAAGGTGTAGGAGAGATAACAGGATGGTAGATTACAAGCATTTAGAGATCGAAGATCAGGGACAAATAATTATTTGTTATTTATCAAATCCTCCAACTCATACTTTAACAGCACAAGGGCTACTAGAAATTCACGACTTTCTTGATTCCTTGGTCACTAATAAAGAACTAAGAATTCTAGCTTTTACTGGGGCAGGAGAAGACGTTTTTATAAGACATTATGAAGTAGGAGAATTGGCAGACTCTGCCGAGAAAAACATTAGCCAGCAAGAAGAAACAAAGAAACTAGAAAACAATCCTATTAAAGAATTACATGGTTTTCACAAGATGCTATTAAAGATCAGAGATCTGAATGCAATTGTAGTAGCCGGTATTAATGGAAATACAGCAGGAGGGGGTTGTGAGTTTTCTTTAGGATGTGATTTGAGAGTTATGTCTTCAGGAGATTACTTTATTGGGCTACCCGAAACATCGGTAGGAATTCTCCCAGGAGGTGGTGGAACTCAAAGGTTAGCTAGGTTAATAGGATCCTCAAGGGCTTTAGATCTAATTCTGCATGGGCAGTTAATATCAAATGTTAAAGCCCTTGAATTTGGAATCATAAATGAAATTCTTCCTAAAGAGTCTTTCCTCAAATCTTTAAAAGAATACTGTCGGATATTGGCTAACAGAGCCCCTATAGCTCTAAGGGAAGTTAAAAGAGCAATTCATAGAGGTATGGATTTACCTCTGGAAGAAGCTTTATTGATTGAGCAAGAAGCTTTTAATAAAACTATGAATTCAAAGGATGCTGCAAAGGCAATGAGGACCATGCTCAATTCTAAAGAAGAGATAGATGTAATATCCAAATTGGAATGGTCAGGGGAATAATTCTTTTACTCTTCAGCTACCTTAATTACCTGTTTTCCAAAGTTTTTTCCGGAAAGAACATCTCTAAGAGCTTGGGGTGCGTTTTCTATCCCGTCGCTAACAGTCTCTCGATACTTAATTTTTCCTTCTTTTATCCAGTTTGAGAGCTCTCTGGTGGCTTCTGCCCATTCTTCAAACCATTCAGTAACTACAAAGAATCTGTGTTCAGGAATAGGATCTAAAGCCCCAAATACGTGGAAAGGAGTTTCTTCTTTTTCAAAGTCAATCGAATTGTAGTGAGCTATGAAACCACAAATCGGTATTCTGGCTCCTGGATTAAGGTTCTTGGCGACTGCTTTAGAAACTTCTGCTCCAACGTTTTCAAAATAAATGTCTATTCCTTCAGGACAAGCAGCCTTAAGGTCTGCTTCCAAGTTTCCAGCTTTGTAATCCACACAAGCATCAAATCCCAGTTCTTCAGTCACATAAGAGCATTTAGTTTCTCCACCAGCGACTCCTACTGCTCTGCAACCTAGAAATTTTGCCATTTGGCCTACGACAGTCCCCACAGCACCTGAGGCAGCTGAGACTACTACGGTTTCTCCAGATTTTGGTTTACCCACTCTTAATAACCCGAAATAAGCTGTTCTACCAGGCATTCCTACAGTGCCCAGGTAGGTTGAGAGTGGAACTATCTTTGGGTCCGCTTTGAATAACTGTCTGTCGTTTCCAGGAGCTACTATGTAGCTCTGCCAGCCCCGATGAACACATACATAATCACCTACACTGTAGTTATCAGATTTGCTTTCTACCACTATTCCAACGCTTTCGCCGGTCATAACTTCACCAATTTTTATTGGATCCGCATAAGATTTAGCATCATTCATTCTGCCTCTCATATAAGGATCAATGGATAAGTACAGGGTTTTAATTAAAATGTTTCCTTCTTCAATTTCAGGAACTGGAACTTCCTCCAATTTCCAGCAATCATCCTCTGGCATGCCTTCTGGTCTTTTATTGAGAACCCATTTTTTATTTATTTTTTCAGCCATCTTTTCCTTTATTTAGATTTTTTAATTTAGTTTATTAATTTTTACTTCCTTGTTTTTCAATGAGGAAATAAAAAGGTTCAGTTGAGGTTTCTTTAGTTAACAGATTATGACCTAAGAATTTACAAAATCTATCAATATCTCTTTCCGTAGAAGGGTCGGTTGCATAAAGTTCTACTTTTTCACCAGATTTTAATCCTTGCATTGCCTTGTGAAGCATCATTATAGGCTCGGGACAAAGAAGACCTTCTGCTTTAATTTTCATATCTGATTGTTAAATACCTATTTGTTGTGTAATTTAATCTCCAAATCATTAAGGCTGAAGCTATAACAAGACCTATGCACATGCCAACCCACATACCTTGAGCTCCGAGTTTTATGGTCCAAAAATCTGTTATTGCAAGACTGTAACCAAACGGCAGTGCAAACATCCAATAGGCTACTAACATAATTATCATTGGCCCGACAGTATCTTTGTAACCCCTTAAGCTGCCCATACCACACATGGCCAAGCTATCTGGTATTTGAAAAAAAGCAGCAAACATAAGCAGGATTACTGCCAACTCTACAACCTCAGGATCACTCGGCCATATTGAAGTGACTACTAATTGAGCAAATAATAGTAAGAATAAAGTGTTAAATAGGCCTAAAACCCCTCCAAATTTGAGCGAGTAAAACGAGCTGTATCTGGCTGCTTGAAAGTCTCTTTCTCCAACTTTATTTCCTACCCTCACTGCAGCTGCCATACCTATACTTAACGGGACCATAAACAATAAACCTCCAATGTTTATAGCTATTCCATGAGATGCGACAACTTGACTTCCTAAGCTACCAAGGACGAGAGTAGCTCCACTGAACATGCTTAACTCAATAAAATTGCTTGCTGCAAGTGGTAGCCCTCCTTTTAAAATTTCTTTTATAGTGCTTAAAGAAGGCCAATCAAAACGTGAAAAGAATTGAGTTTGCTTGTAGTTGGTACTGAGTCTTAAATACACAATTAAAATGGTAAGTGCTGTCCATGTACCGATAATGGCAGATAATCCTGCTCCTCTTGCACCCATTTCAGGAAAACCGAAATTTCCAAAAATAAAACAGTAATTGCCGATTATCGCCATTCCTAGCAAGATGAAGTTAATAATTGCAACAGGCACTGGTTTGGTTATACCTTCACTCAAAGACCTTAAAGGTTGCATCAACAAAATGGCAGGAATCGCAAAAATAAAAGTACTTAAATACTCCTCAGAATATTCGATAATTCCCTCGTCAACCCCAACTAACTTTAAAAAAGAAGGTCCGAGGCTTAATAACAATACTCCTAACAAAACAATTGGAAATACTAACCAAATAGCCTGTCTCACCAAAGGGCCTATTTCTTGCATTTTATTGGCTCCATAAAGTTGTGCAACCATTGGTGTAACAAAAAATATAATTCCTCCTAGGCCTAAAAATAGAGGAAACCAAAGACTGTTAGCCATGAGGATACCTGCCAAGACATCTGGAGAGTAATTACCTGCTTGGACTACAGAATTTAATCCTATTAATGCAAGGGCGAGTTGAGAAAAGAACATAGGAAAGGCAAGCTTTGAAAAGCTTATTGTTTCTTCTATCGTTTTTGTAGAAACAAAGAAACTTCTTTTTTCTTCTGTTAAAGGCTGTTCCATAGAAGAAAGCTATTTTATCATGTGAAAATAAAATATTTTGGAGGAAATCAATCAGACAGGATAACCGACCTTATTGGCTAAAGAGATTCGTTTCTGGATTTGTTAATCTTTACGTTCAATATCATTTAGCTCCTCAGTTTGAGACTCTTGGAGAGAGATCAACTTTTATGGGGGCTAAATATGTAGATATCTTTGGCACAGGTATTAACGTTGGTAAGAGTGCAACCTTTGTTGCAACTTCAGATAGCAACATTAGATTGACTACTTGGAACTTAGGTGAATTTAATGGAAAGATTTATGCTGATGATTATTGTCTTTTCACTCCCGGAGTGCGAATCGCAGCTGCAACAGAGATCAAAATTGGTAAGGGTTGTATGTTTGCTAATGGGTCTTATGTTTCAGATGCAGATTGGCACGGCATCTACAAGAGAGCAGAACCCGTCGGCAGCACTAAGAAAGTTGAACTTAAGGACAATGTGTGGATTGGAGATAGAGCTGTTGTAGGCAAGGGAGTTACCATTGGAGAAAACTCCATTGTCGCTGCTGGA
>LWDU01040399.1_pt1 | contig 61021 bp, 49 predicted proteins | sample 727161 | NCBI WGS metagenome assembly LWDU01 (sample SAMN04566230, study PRJNA314399) | hydrothermal vent metagenome | isolation source: deep sea hydrothermal plume seawater | place: Mexico: Gulf of California, Guaymas Basin | collected 2004-07-11
GCGGATGAGTTTTGCGAGATCGCCAGGTTGCATGCCGAAGCGGAACTTCCCGACATTGACAAGATGATCATCGATCACTACCCGGTTGAATGTCGGTCCCCTGACGCGAATCTCCGCCATACTCGATGCCACCGAATACCCGTCGCGGATCGTGCGACGTTTCGACCGGCCAACTCTTCCGGCAACCTTCCGTGAACAGCTTCAATAACTTCAAAAATGACTTCTATAAGCCGTTTAGATATTTCGTGACTCTAGAGAGTGATGTGAGAGATGTTCAGTCGGCAAAAACGAATTCTCGTCTGTGAAATCACGGCCAAGCAGGTGCTGGCGGTCGAAGTCGTTATTGAACGACGGCAGGCTGTTGTTCAGGCAAATTTCCGAATCGATTCGAGTGAGTACGACAAAGACACCGAACTGCCGACGCCCGAACGACTTCAACGGGCAATCAGCGAAGCCGGGATTCGGACAAACCAAGCCATTGTCTTNNNGCGGATGAGTTTTGCGAGATCGCCAGGTTGCATGCCGAAGCGGAACTTCCCGACATTGACAAGATGATCATCGATCACTACCCGGTTGAATCGGCGGACGACGAACAAGTTACCTTGATGCTATGTGGCGTCGCGACCCAAGTCGTGGAGGGGATCAAGAACCTGTTCTTGGCGTCCGGTTTAGTCTGTAAGACGGTCACACTGGAGTCCGTCGGATGGCGAGCCGCGATCAGTAGAAACTCGATGAACCAATCGCGGGCGATCGTGATCGTCCCCAGGCAGGATTCATTGGAAATCGTCGTCTTTCGAAATCAGTGTCTGGTCTCTCATCGGGTGCGCCGGCTACGCGTTAGCGATCCCGAATCCACTGATCCCGATCGGTTTGTCGGCGAACTTCGGCGGTGTAGGATGGCGATGGCCTCGTTCCTCGATGCGGGCGAGACGTACGATGTCATTCTGCTCGGTACCGAGGACAAATGGTCCGCTCTCGCCGAGCAGATCAAAGTCGAGTTTTCCGCGAACGTTTCGGTCGCCTCTCCCGACGAACTGGTAACTTGGCCGCGATCCGCAATCCCCGCGGATCTAGATGCCTACAAGAGTCTGGCGGCTGCCTCCGCCTCGATTGTCAATCAAGACCGTCCATCGATCAATTTCGTCAAACCGAGTAAGCCCGGCAATTATCAACAACGCAAATTGTGGTGGGCAGTCGGCGGGGCCGTTGCCACACTACTGATTTTCACGGCGATGTCCGTTTGGTCGACCGGGACGGCAACCGAGAGGCAGGCTCAGTTAAATCTCCTGCACGCACAGCAGGACAAGCTGGCGGCTCAGTTGCAACAGCTTGCCGGAGCGGAACGCATGGCGCGAGTTTTTGAGGAACGCCGCGAGAAACAGGTCGACTGGGTCCGCACCTTGAAGAAACTGCGAAAACACCTTCCCGACAACAAGAGATGCTACTTGGCTCATGTGGTCTGTACGACGCCGGAAAAAGAGGGTCCTTCGCGAATTCAAGGACAACTGCTCGCAGACGGGACCCCTGCGATCCTCGAAATCAACCGGAATATCCTGAACCGCGGTCAGTTTGAGCTGCAGCCGCGAGGTGCACAGCACTCGCTGCAAGATGAAAAATACCCGATACGCGTTGATCTTGAAGCGACTTTGAAGTCGGTGGAATCGAAGTTTCCAAGCCATACGCAGGACCTTATATCTCCGGTCTCCAATCGTCTGCCAGGTGAATCGGCGGCCGTTGATCGATCGATCCCGGCTCGTCCGGAGCAGGTGGAGGAAGCATCGTGAAACTGAAAAAACGCGAACAGTGGATAGCCATTGCCCTGTTGATGGTGCTGGCCGTACCGAGATTAGGATCGTCGCTAAGTCAGTTCTTATGGGCCGAATCAAGGCGATTGCAGGGCGACATTAGTGCGGCCGAAGAGACCGTTGAGCGGTATCAGGGCAAACTGATCGAAGCCAAACGGGCCCAGTTGCTTGTGGACCAGATTGTACCGCGATGCCTACCGGACGACGAATCGCGGGCCATTTCCATGTATCAGAATTGGCTGTACGAAGCGGCCGATCACGCGGGTATGACCGCAACAATTGTCGCCCCGGAACCGTCCGAAAAATCGACGGCCGGTTTGAAGCTGATGCGAGCCAGATTGCGGGCCACAGGACCATTGCAAGCTGTTGCCCGATTCATGGAAGCCGTTAATGAGCGGCAGCCGCTGCAGAGGATCCTGGAATGTCGGCTGACACCACGCACCAAGACAGCCAACACCGTTTTCGAGGTCTCTCTATGGCTGGAAATGTTCGCCTCCGAGAATTCCGAACTGCAACAAGGGCCGTTGCCTCCGACCATTGAACGGACCAGCACCCCGGCCGCGGCCCGGGAAATGTCTCTGCTGACATCCATGTTCCATCCTTACACCCCGCCTCCCAAACCACGACCGATCCCGCAGCCGGCTGTGGTCGACCGTACGACACCGCCGCCGACCGGGACGCCAACGGTCGCTCGCCCCGTCCGACCGCCCGTAGCGCTGATCGGAACGGTCATTCGTGGAAATCGCCATGAAGCAATTTTCTACGATCGCAGTTCCCGCCAGACTTTGTATCTCACAAAGGGAAAAAAACTCCAATACTCCGACGGTTTTGACGCCGAAATTCTCGGCATCAGTACAACGTCCGTTCTACTCAAAATCAATCGATCCGCAACAAACGCATCCATCGTCGAAATGCATTTGGCTCAATTGCTGACCGACTTGGACTAGCCGCGTCAAGGAGTCCGCCACATGCGTTGTCCGGTTCCGGACGCTGAAGCAATTACTCGACCGCAACAAGATGTCGTGAGAAAATATGAAGCTGACAAGTAACCCGCCGGACAGACGAACATTCCTGGGACAGGCTGCGCTTACCAGTCTGGCTTGGGCCAATTCGTCGGCGTGGTGCAGCCAGGTCGTTGCCTCCGAATCGGCATTTGCGGGCGGCCATTTCGGTATCAATATCGCCGGTGCGGAATTTGGAACGGAGTTGGACCAGTTCTGCAACGAGTCGCCGGGACGTTGCGGGTACGACTACACCTATGGCGAGAAATCAACGGTCGCCTTTTTCTGCAACCAACGTTTGCCGTTGATTCGCATTCCTTTCCGCTGGGAACGAATTCAGCCAAGACTTGGAGGCCCATTGAACCTGGAGGAACTATCGCGGCTCGGTCGGCTTGTTTCCTGGGTGCACCAGTCAGGTGGCCAAGTGGTACTGGACGTACACAATTACGCTCGTTTTTTCCTGCGGGTCGACGGAGTGATTCGAGAGTGTGTCATTGACGAGACGGCCGCTGGAACCGGACCCCCTGCTGTTAGTCGTAGCGATCTAGGCGATCTATGGCAACGTCTTGCTGAGGTCTTCCGAGATAATCCAACGGTTGTTGGCTATGGACTGATGAACGAACCGCATGATCTGCCATCCGGACGCTGGAAGGACATTTCAAATTATGTCGTCCAACGCATTCGGAATGTCGACCGACGGACCAGTGTGATCGTTGCCGGCGATGGATGGTCGAATTCGGCGAACTTCGCGCGGATAAACGGCGAGCAAGCTTGGGTGAATGACCCGGCTGATAACGTCGTCTACGAAGCCCACTGCTATTTTGATCATGACTTTTCGGGAACCTACCGGTGGAGTTTCGACAAGGAACTCCACCACGATCCACAAGCGGCCCATCGTGGGCGAACCCGACTGGTTCCTTTTCTCGACTGGTGTACCCGGAACGGTGTTCGAGGATTTATCGGCGAATTCGGCGTGCCCTCCTCGGAAAACTGGCTGTCGGTTCTCGGCGAATTCGCCGCGATACTTCGACATCGAGGTGTCGCCGCCTGCTATTGGGCGGCGGGTGAATTCTGGGGTAACTATCCGCTCTCGATCCAACCGTATGGCGGTCACAAACAACCCCAACATGCTGCCCTCTTGAAATTACTGTAGCCTCAACGGATACGTTTCATGTCATTAAGCATCGCCGATCTCGCAGTGAAGTACGGAATCCTTGACAAAGCCAACGCGGAACCCTACTTCCAACTCGTTTCCAGTGACGCCCTGCAGAAAATCGCCATCGATACCGAGCGGCGAAGTCAATTTAGAAATAACTCACCAAGTCGGGAGTTGCAGTTGTTGAGGGCCATTGCCAAAGAGTGTGCACTGGAAGTCATCGATCTGGAAAATCGTGAGGTTTCCAATGACCTGCTCGAACTGCTCTCCTTTCAAATCTTATTTCGCCATCACATCATTCCGATCGAGCGGAATGACGATACTCTGGTCATCGCAACGAGTGCGCCGTTTGACGACGAGATCTTGTCGAGCATTGCGAGTGAGACAGGTCTTGGTGTTGACTTGGTGTTGGCCGAAAGCGAACAAATCCGGACGTTCCTCAAAGAACGGGTTGGAGTTGCCGGAGCGACTGTCGGCGACATGCTGGTTAGTGATGCGCCCGAATCGGCGGAAGAGGCGATCGACGGAGCCGATGCCGAACGACTCGCTCGGCAATCATCAGTGGTCAAACTGGTTAATGAACTTCTGATTGATGCCGTGGAATCTGGTGCGAGCGACATTCATATTGAACCGGCCGACCGCTCCTTCGGAATTCGATACCGCATCGATGGAATGCTAATCGATCAGACTGTCCCGACGGACATCTGCCGTTTCCACTCGGCCATCGTGAGCCGCCTAAAGATCATGGCGAAATTGAACGTTGCCGAAAAACGGCTTCCTCAAGACGGTCGCATTAAGATCAAGGTGCACAATAAGGAAATCGATGTTCGCGTTTCGACCATACCGATGGTGCATGGTGAGAGCATCGTGCTGAGGCTATTGCAACAAGGGGGGCAGGCATGGGGCTTTAGCCAGTTGAACATGTCCGCTGAATTGGAGGAGTCGTTTCGCACGGTCGCGCAGAGCCCGCACGGAATATTTCTGGTCACTGGGCCAACGGGCAGCGGCAAAACAACAACGCTCTACAACACGCTCTTTGAACTTCGCAATAGCCGGCCCGAAACGAAAATCGTCACGATTGAAGATCCGGTCGAATACTCCCTGCCGGGCGTTCATCAGATACAGATAAACGAGGCGACCGGTCTGACATTCGCGCGTGGATTGCGGAGCATCTTGCGGCATGATCCGGATGTCGTTCTGGTAGGCGAAATCCGAGACCCGGAGACCGCGAAGAGCGCCATTGAGGCCGCATTGACCGGACACCTCGTCCTCAGCACCCTCCATACAAACGACTCGTCAAGTGCCTTCACGCGACTCTGCGAGATGGGTGTTGAGCCGTACCTGGTGGCCAGTACGGTTCGGGCCGTGACGGCTCAAAGATTGGTGCGCCGTCTGTGCGATCACTGTAAGCAGTTGCAATCGGAATGCCAGGTGGCGATACCCGATGAATTGGCCGACACCGGCAATCTGTACATGGCGCGGGGATGCCGCGACTGTGGTGAATCGGGCTACAAGGGACGGACGGCGCTATTCGAGTTCCTGGTCACCGACAGCCAAATTCGCGATCTCTGCACCCAGCGTGCTCCCGCTTTTCAAATCCTCGAGCATGCCCGGAAAAATGGGTTGCAGACACTGCGGGACGCCGGGTGGGAGTGCGTCCGAAAGGGGATCACCACACTAGCAGAAGTCGTCCGCGTTACCGGAGTGTGACGCCAGGCCCATCTCGATTCGATCGGGTGAATGGTGACCACTGCAGGCACTGGTAAGCTAGATATCCATGCGACTTTGGGTAGACCCACCCTTCTGATACCTACCTATCAGTCCAGGTTCGCGCAGCTTCCCAGAAGAGAGGCCAAATTCCCCGTTTTCGTCCTTCATTCTGGTTTTTGCTTCGGAATATTTGAATTGGCGCCGATTATTCCGATGAGGCAACCTTGATGTTGCACGTTGGTTGTTCTGCTAGTATCCCACAGCTCGCAATCCGTTTTTTCCACCAACACGTTTTCACCAACTGCTCCTCCGTGTTGGTGTGGAATCTAAGTTGATGTCTGCAAATTTTTGTCAACATCCTGAAAAGTCAACACTGGGGTACTTCCTCGGAATGTTGCTTATTGCCGTCGTGGCGGGGGGGGGCTCCTCGTACCTTGTGCTTAACAAATGGAGAGCAGAGACCGTTGCCACGCGTCCTGCCTCGGAGCGCAGAATCCGGCCACTCGACCCCACGACCGAGCGGGACCGGACCGAGCGGGACAGGCCGTCCAATGACTCGGAATGGGTGGAGGCCCTTCGACCGCCGGAGGCCAACAATGGGGACCGACTGAGGGCCATCCCCCAAACGACGCCTCCACACCCTGTGGCAAACGCTCAATTTACCGGGCAGATTCAACCAGTGGCGCCGCTGCCATACGCTGGTGGTTTGCCCCAGCGACCACCTGTCCCACGACCACCTGTCCCGCTACCACCTGTCCCGGTGCCAGCTGCCACGCTGCCACTTGCCACGGGTCAATTTCCGGTCAGGACCGTGCACGTGCAAGCACCCCAGAGTGTTGGCGGCCCAATTACCTTTAATTTTATGAACGCACCGTGGGCAGTCGTCTTGAAAAAAGTGGCCGATGAAGCCGGATTGGCGTTGGAAATGAACGCCGTACCTAATGGGTTATTTTCCTATTTCGACCCGCATCCACACTCTCTGGTCGAATCGCTGGACATTTTGAACGGATTTCTAATTCGGGAAGGGTTCTTACTGATCCGTCATCAGAAGTTGTTGTTGATGATTTCCACCGAGGAAGACGTTCCCGTCCATTTGATTGAGTTGGTTCGGCCTGAACAATTGAGTCTCCGTGGTCGCTACGAGTTGCTCTCCGTGGAAATACCTGTTTTCGACGCCTCACCTAGTATCCTTGCGGTGGAAGTCCAAGAACTGTTGACTCCACTAGGCAAGATCATCCCGGTCAATTCAGCCAATCGCCTGGTGGTGAGCGATTTGCGGATTCGGCTGGATTTGATTCTTGCGTTGATCACGATGGGCGATTCTGAAACAGGAAAACTACGTTGCGAAGTGGTCAAACTGCAGAATATTCTTGCCGAGGAGGCCGTCCAGTCACTGCAGCATGTTTTGAGCAGGACAGGACAATCCGCAAGTCGAACCACTTCGCCACCTCGATCGGCCTTATCGCAAGTTCAAGCCGGCGGCAACATTCGGATTGTTGCCTTACCGGAAACGAACAGCGTGATCATTCAAGGACAGCCGGCTCAACTGCAGCGGACGCGTAGCCTGATTGCCGACCTCGACCGGTCTCCGGCACAGGTTCATATCCAGGTGCTGCTAGTGGAAGTGGAATTGTCCGACAAGGACGAATTTGGGATTGAATTAGGCATCCAGGATAGTCTGCTGTTCGATCGTAGCGTGGTGAAAGACATTTTGACCACGACTGAAACCACAACCGCCCCCAACGGTGTCCAAACCACGACCGAAAATATTATTTCCAGCCAGACAACGCCAGGATTCAATTTCAACAACCATGCTATGGGAAATAACACCTCCGCGGATCCCGCACGACTAGCGAGGCAAGCACTCAGCAGCCTTGCCGTCGGTCGCGTTAACACGGATGTTGGCTATGGAGGGCTTGTTCTTTCGGCCGGATCGGAATCGATCAACATTCTGCTGCGAGCCCTGGCGGCAAATCGAAGGGTCGATGTGCTCAGCCGACCTAATATTCGCACGATAGACAACCGCGAGGCCAGCATCCAAATGGGAGCACAGGTGCCGGTGGTCGATGGAGTGAACATTACAGCCAACGGCAGTATCAACCCGGTCATCCGACAGGATAAGTCGGGGATCATTCTGGAAGTCACGCCGAAAATCTCAGAGTCCGGCTTGATCTTCATGGAAATACGGGCCGAAAAAAGCGAATTCCGCACTGGACCAGGTTCGGGAACACCAATTTTCGTTGACGCGACAAGTGGCAATGTGATCGAATCTCCGATCAAAGACCTCGTCGAATTGTTGGCAACAGTCAACGTGATGAGTGGTCAGACGGTCGTTCTCGGCGGCATGATCACGAGAAGCTCGATCGACGTGGAAAGAAAAGTGCCGGTCCTCGGAGACCTGCCAATCATCGGACCCCTGTTCCGTTACGAATTGTATTCTGAACAGCGTAAGGAATTGCTGATTTTCCTGACGCCCGAAATCATCCATGACGACCGCACCGCACAAGAAATTACCTACCGTGAACTCAACCAGTCTGCTGTTAACGTCGAGGAGATGTTGAAAACTCGTGGCGGTTCATCCGACATGGGGATACCCAATGAGGTGGTACCCAGTTCGAGTCTACGCAGCGCACCCGGTTTTCACCCGTTTCAGAACTGGTATGTGCCGACTTGGAAGAGACTTGGCGATCCGTTTCCAGGTGCCGAAATGTTGCGGCCAGATCGGTCCGAACAGGTCGGCCAATTTCTAGTGTCGGGTGAGTCGCAGCCAACTCGCCCGCAAGAGGCTCCAAGCAATCCTCAGTCTCTTACGACACCTGCTGAAGTGACGTCCCCAATTCTGCCACCGTTGTTTACTCCCCAACCATCCAGTAACAGACAGCCACCTACCGCTGGCAACAGGTCTGTGCGCGGCCGGTACTGATATCTTGCCATGGTTCCACATCTTATGCGTTCGCTATTTCAGGCACCCCTCTTGATCATGATGACTTGCTGCTTGGCCACGGGCTGCAACCTGGTCCCGCGGGTACCCGACCTCTTCCCTGCGGCAGCCACGGAACCCGTCAACCAGATCGTCGCGATGTGGCAATTTTCGGAACACGACAACGGCAACGGTACTCGACAAATCGGATTTGCCGGACAACTACTGTTTCTTGGTGCGGGTGATCCCGTCCCACGACCTGTCTCCAACAAAGTCACGATTTTGGTCTATGAACAGGAGAATGCCAGGTGGGTGTTGCGGAAGCAATTCAAACACTCGCCCGACGCCTGGGCCAGTCACCAGCGAAAGACGGCGTTGGGAACCGTCTACAACGTCTTTGTCCCACACGACACCAAGAGAGTCGCCGATCGGCCGTTCGCACTCCGTATCCAACATATCGATGAGGCCGGACAAGAGCTGCTTTCAGACCTTGTTGTCTTGCAGTGACAAGGCCGCGCCGTAGTCCCTCCAGGCCTCTTCCCACCTAAGGTGGTGTGAGCTTCCAGCTTGCGAGCGCCTTGCTACAACCGGCTCAGACTGAATTTCGTTCATACACCGGAATCATGTTCTGTGGGCAGGGATCTTTCTGGATGTTTCGGTATGAAGACCCCATCGTCCGTCGTACCACGTGCTAGGGTTCTTTAGAAACGCTGGCACCGTGTACCACTGGAGGCGGTGCGTCCTTCGTTATTTAGCCTTGCGCTCGGCTAATGTAGCGTTAACGCCGGAATCATTGGCCGCCATGTCTGGTGGTGTTGACAGATACCAAACCCACCTTGAGAAGTGCCTAAAACTCCTTGTTCAAATGATCAGCCGTCGTGACGGTGGCTTAGAGTTCACTAGTCAAAAGAGAAAGTGATTATTGTGTACATTTTTAAGATGCGTCAACGGTACAACCGTTACCTTGCCATCATCATCGCTAGCGTTGTCCTGTTCTTGCACCCGATCACGGATACCCACAGTGACGAACCGACAGATGGCCTGCAGGTTTTCCTCATCGATGGAGCTGGTAACGAGATTGAACTCGTCAACGGAGTGACATTCAAGGTCGACGGTTCGGGAGGAAAAGGAACGCGTGTCACCGTCGAATTCAGTGACTTGACGGTTCGCACTTTGGCTGGCCGAGAGGTCATCCTGAAACGGAAGGGCACAACGATCGCCAAATCAACCCTGGCCGCTATAAGTAGCGGCCCGTCAGACCAAGGCGCGAACTTGAGCCAGCAGGACAAACAACAATTGGCAGCCGTGCTGCAAGGCATCCATCAGCGTGAATGGCAAGACCTGCAGACGTTGCACGAGGAAGAAATCGCCGACTTCCAGAAGGAAGATCGGAAACTACAGGAGAAGATTGGCACGGTTGTCATCGAACTCAACAGCCTGCTGGAAGAACAACGAAACAACCTGGACGCGATGCAGAATGCCTTGCAACGGCATGAACAAGATCGTCAAAGACTTAATGCCAGTCAAGCAGCGGAGCGCAAGGATGTCCACGCGACATTGTTTGGCAACGACGGCAACAGCGGCTTGCCTCTGGAATCGCTTGCGGCTCAATTGTCATCCACCCTCGGTGGCACCGCCAACAGCGGAAACGCCGGCACGGGAAATACCGGCACGCCAAATGCCAACAACGGAAACACCAGCACTGGAAACACCAACGTTGGTGGCGAAATCGCTACTTCGGTCAGTCGGCAGGGTCGCGGAAAATTCAACAATTTCAACGAGCTGCCTGTTGCCCCGTTGGCAGCGGGAACGCCGCGGAATTTCACTCCGGCGATCAACCGGGCGCAGGAAGACGCGAAGCAGGAAGCCGTGAGGGCAATCTTCGTCATCGCTCATTTCGACCATGTGGCAGAACACACGGATGATCTGTTCGCCGGAGCCCCCGGCGTTCTTCCCGGTGCCGGTAGACGAGCCGTCACCGGGTGTCTTCTTCCATCCTGAAATAAGCAATGGTGGATCGAAGGTGCGATTTCAAAAATTCGTGCGGGAACTACCAGTGATCCCGGTCTATCGTCCTGTCGACATCAGTCCCGTGCCGCTCAACACCGAAGCATTGCGGCGGGCTTACAGCCCTTCCCGCTGGGGCGCGGAAGGCGTCGGTCAAGTCTACCACGGCATTGCACCGGAATACTGGCAGCACGCGTCGGATTGGGAACAAAAGCCCACGCTGTTCTTCGAACGGCTTATCGCCGAGGGGAAGATTGACATGCTGGGGTGTCGCGACGCGGCTGGAAATCCCGTCAAAATAACAACCCTTTGGGGGTTCGCCGACGGTAGCCCCAACGCGGACCCTCGCGGTCCGGGTCAGGGCAACATTACTGTCCCCGGACCCTGTTTCATTGGCCGTTTCGCCGAGCCGTTTGTGGTCCGCGATATCAACTTCCTGCCGCACCGACGTTCGACGCATCTACACGGAGCTCACAGTCCGTCGCATTCCGACGGTTCACCCCACTTCTTCATCGAGCCAGGCAAATCGCGAGATTACTACTATCCGAACATCCCGCCCCGAGCGCATGACGCGAATCTCGATATCCTGGCCGAGGCGGCGGATTCCGAGATCGGCTACGAACAAGCCGCGGCCAAACTGGGAATACCACTTTACGTTTCCAAGCCCGGCCCCGCGCCGATCGGAGACGATCCTCCCGGTGGCTGGCCGAATGAATCGATTGATGGCACTCCCGCCCGGGTCGTACGCGAACTGGGCCCCCTGGGCGGCCAGGCGGGGCGGAAATGGGAAATGCCCGACATGACCGATACGAACTGGTATCACGATCACGCCATGGATGAAACGGGCCCCGGGGTCTATAGCGGTCTTGCGGGCTACTACATGACGACCGATCCGACGTCCGAAGAACTGATGCGGAAAAACGTGATCCCCACTTACTATCCCCGGACGGGTGCGATCGACGTGGACGGCTCGTCGGCCGGTCTCGATTTTGACCCTCTGAAACGGGGTGGCCCAGACACGGACTATGGCAAGTATTTTCAAATTATGAGTTTCTCTGACAAAACCTGTAACGAAGACGGCAGCCTGTTCTACGACGTCCTGCGTCACGACGGTCAAATCGGTGACATCCCCACAGTCAACGGCATCAGCTGTCCGGTCCTTCACGTCGAGAACAGAAAATACCGTTTCCACATGCATGGCGTGGGCACGGCCCGTGCCTGGTACTTGAAGTTACGGAACGGCGACCACAATACCGTGGCACCGTTCATGCAGATCGGCTACGACGCCTGGTTCTACGAGAAGCCGATGATGATGGATGGCCTGTTGTTGTTCGTGGCCAAACGCCGTGACGTGATTGTCGATTTCGGGGACATGTGGGACCGCGGTATTCGCGAAGTCTATATCGAAAACTGCCTGCCGCAGATCGACGGCCGCGGACCGCGTGGTACGGCTGATCTCAGGGAAATTGGTGATAGGACCTTAGCCGACGGAGAACCGGGCGAGCGCCAGTTGAAGATCATCATCACCGACCAGCCCATCCATGGCGGCAAACCCGACCTGAACATCGACCTCGACACACACCTTCGCGAGAACGTGCGAATCACCGTGGACGAGGTCGTCAAGACGCGGATCCTGTCGTTCAAACGGCACAACGGCGCCTGGACGATCAACAACACGTTCTACGATCGCAGTGTCGGAAACATCACACCAACCATCGGCACGGCCGAGCGGTGGATCATTCGCAACAACGGTGGTGGCTGGTGGCATCCGATCCACATCCATCTGGAAGCCCACCAGTGGCAGAAAATCAATGGAACGGTTCCACACCCGTCCGAAGCGTTCTGGAAGCAGGACACAACCGTACTGGGCTCGAACGATGAAATTGAGACGTTCATGAAGTTCCGCACCTGGCTGGGTCCCTTCGTGTTCCACTGCCACAATTTGGAACACGAGGACATGCGGATGATGTTCAATTTTGACCCGCAGCTGTTGCCGGTGGAATCGCCGCAACAGACACAGAATCTGTTCCCGTAAACGGTTATTGAACCGTCCGCTCTGATCTCGAAATTCTCGATTGCCGGCCCGCAAAATGGGCCGGCAATCTTTTTGACATCCCTTAGTCGCGAAGTATGTTTTTTTTGGTTGCCGGCCGGCAACCAAACGGGGACCCGACGACCGACGACCGGAGTGCCGGACAGGGCTCGTGCAAAAGACCAACAGTAACGCTTACTAACAGGAGACTCGCAGATGCTCAATCTGAAAATAACCCCCCAATGGCTATCTGGCAGCGTCGCTATCTTGCTGATGAGTGGTGCGGCGATCGCTTACTTTGCGAGCAACAGAACCGTACCGACAAATCGGGATTCCGAGCCGCGGAATAGCCGTACGGTCGAGGCGACTCCGGATGAGTCAGCGAACGGAGAGGCGGTACGGTCGGCCGCACTCGCTAAGCAATCCAAGGACACGATCCTGGCGATCCTTCGAGTTCGAGACCTGCGAGAAATGAGGAAGGAACAGGCTCGAAATCCGAAACCAAATACGGGTCGGCAAAGCGAAGGATAGTTCCGAGTACGGTCTCTTCGATCCTCCTCCATATCACAGAATGAGGGCCACAATGTATCGTCCCCTTATCGGCTACCTGGTACCAGGTCTGTTCGCAGTCGGATTTTTTGCTGGCTGCCGGAACAATCACGAAACCGAAACCGCGAGGCATCCTTCTTCGTCGGCCGCTGTCGCCGCGTCGCCGTCCTCCGTCTTACGCGGATCGGATTCAATCGAGACGCGTGCCGCGTCGGGGATTGGCGATCCACTGACCGATGCTGAAGTTGAGGATCGGTACCGTGCAGTCGATCCGAATGATCCACGTTTTTACCCCGGTAGGGCCCATCCCCTGGCCTATGCCCGCTGGGACCTGCATCGTCCGGAAGGTGAGCTCTCGCGGAGATTGTCCGACCGCTTTACCAACATTGAACTGACGACGCAGGATGGCGAAAAAGTACGGTTCTACGACGACTTGGTCAAGGACAAGATCGTCGTGATTTCGTTCATGTACACAAAATGCAATGGCATATGACGGCCGACGAATCGGGGCCTGGTTCAGGTCCGTCGTCGCTTGGCAAAAACTCTGGGACGCGACGCCCGCATCATCTCCATTTCGCTTGATACGAACCACGACCATACCGAAGTCTTGAAAGCGTATTCCACGACCTTCAAGACGGAGCAGGATGAAGCAGACCCGAACATGCCGGAATGGGTCTTCTTGTCGGGCAACGAGGAGGAAGTCAACACCCTGCGTAAAGAGATGGGCGTTTATGATTTAGACCCGGTGATCGATGCCGATTTGACTCAAGACCGAACCGATCGTTGGGCCGCCGTCCCATCGACGCTGAAGCCAGCTGACATCGTCGAGGGCATCCTACGCATCGCCGGTGACAAGTTTCGCGATCCAAAATACGCGTTAGGTGAAATTACCGAGCGAGATACCTGGTGGATTCAAGGTCCGTTGCTGACGATGGACCCCTGGTTCAACAAGATGTCGATTATGGACCTGACGGTGAGCATCCCCAAATCGCTGCCGATTCTTGGCACGGAGGGGATTTCAGGCGCCAACATGATCGACTTGATCGATTCTCCCAACACTGAAGGTGTCCGCTTACTGGTGCCGAGTCGACAGCAGACATCCGCGACCGTGATCGCGTCGGGTGGCGTGGATGCGAAGGGCAACCGGATTGCTGAGAAATGTTACGTGGAACTGGCCCGACATCTGCTTGCCGGAATGCTGGAACTCGATGCCGACGGTCATCCACTCATCAATGGAGTTCCCATCCGCGAGAATCCCGATCTGCGGTTCGCGATGCGAATCGTCGACGCGACCGGCAATGCGATTGGTGATCAACGGTTGAAATCGTCGGTCGGCTATCCGGCGACAGCGGAAGGCTATTTTTATCGGGGGACCCTGTATGCCGTCATCCTACAAGTCGACGTGATGCCGCAACTTAAGCATGGCGATTCGGCAGTCCGGATCCACAAGGCGGCAGGCCGTGACCGCTCGGGACAGCTGCGGGTGATGGGCACAACCGACCTGTTGTGGGTCAATTCCAAAGTGCGGATCGTAGATTCGGTCACGGGAAAAGTCCTGGCAACTCGCCGCGTGATCAAGCGTCGTGGTCACGATCACGGGCGGTTTCTCGTCGACATCAACGCCTTGGAGAGGGTGCCGAGTTTTGTCTTCGCTCGCATTGACGGCGACGAGGAAACCGTCCGATCGAGCAACAAGCTGGTTGCACAAAGCAGCATTAGCCTGCTGCCGGCGGCCGAAGAATTCTCCCTGGAAGGACCTATCGAACATCTTGATGCGGCCGAGCGGACGATCACGGTCAACGGAGTTATCGTCCGCATCCCAAGTGAACTGTCGATCGGAGGAACAAACGACATCCGGGGCGATACGCTGGAACGACTGGCCGATGCGGAGACCAACCGTGCGAAGCGATCGGTCATGCCGTCCGACTGTAATTCCGGTTATCTCGTCCGCATCCGTGGCCGAGTCTCCCGAGAGGAGACCGAACGTCCGACTGCGGGCACCAGCCGCTTTAAGGCCGTTTATACTGCCACCGCCTGCAGCATGGAAACCGAGGAGGTGGAGCTGACCGGGACCCTGGAAAGCATCGATCCGCAGGCACGACAGCTGACGGTCAATGGCCTGACCGTCCTCTTCAACGAGGACGAACGATTCGGTTTTGCCTTCCACGATGGGGCTGGCCTTGAACTGTCGCCCGAGCTGGTCTCGGAACAACGTGACCAACTGGTCGGTTCGCAAGTCACCGTGAAAGGCTATTCCCACATCTTCCGAGCTAAGGCGGTTGGGACCGAATATCGTCCGGTGCAAGCCATTATTTTCGCGGTGAACGTCGACTTTTTACCGACCGAGACAGTATCCGTCAGTACTCGCACGGTTGACGCTGAGTAAGTCGGGATACCCGCGAGTCGGCAAGGGAATATCGAGTCGCGAGTACAAATGCCTGATCGTCAAAGCCAACTTGGAAGAGCGAAAGTTGAACAGCACCAGAAGAGTGGATAAGACATGCGGGGCAGGCCCGCACGATGGCGCCTCGGACAAACGGTTGGATCCTCCCAACCGCTCGCTCGGTCTTCCCTACCGCCTCGGCATGCTCGCTCTATTACCGCTGTTGGGGACCGCCTGGCTCGTTGTTTGCCATCGCACGTCCGCTGAGTCCGAAAGTTTGGCGAAACACCGGACGCCGACCGTCGAACTCACTCCGACCGAATTGGCGGTCCGAGACAAGGTCGTTCCGGCGGCAAAGACGGACATGCCAACGTGGATGCTCCCCTTTCATCGGGCCCTTGCCGGCGACCGAGACCCGGCCCATGGGCGATTGGTCTACACCCGAGCCTGTCGAAACTGCCACCGAATTGATGTGGACGGTTATGACGTCGGGCCGCGGCTGTGCTGTATCTACCTTAAACCCGATACGGAAATCCTGCGGGACATTCTGGAACCAAGTCGAGAGATCAATCCGAAGTTCCGCACGTGCATCGTCGTCACCAATAGCGGATTTATCTCCACCGGAATTCTGGACGCCGAGTCGGAAACGAGTTTGACGTTGCGCCGAGAAAACGGATTGAAAGAGATCATATTTCGCGGCGACGTCGACGAGATCAAAATGTCCGATGTCTCGCTGATGCCGGCCAACTTGCGAGAACAACTTAAACCGCAGGATGTGGCCGATCTGATCGCCTATTTGCGTCAAACGACAACACCCAAAAAAAAGACCAACAGAACAGAAACGAGTAGCTAAGCCATGGGTACCCTACGGACTTCTTTATTCCGTGCTTTCGGCGTTCAACGGCGTGCGGCGGTATCGCTCCGCTGGCGAGTTGGTTTGCTGTTTCTGCTGGTCGGGATAATCGTCATCCGGATTGGTGGATACCAGTGGGCAGGCGAGGGGGCGGCAGTCACCAGCCCCGCGCTCACCAGCCCCCAAGATGCCTCATGGATCGATGCATCAAGCAAGGAGTTCGACATGCGGTTGGGGGCCCGACAACTCGTTCGCGGACTCTGTCAGTTGAACGGCGACAAACTGCAACTCGCACTACCGATACCCGGTAACCGGCGGCCGGAGAACTTCGAATCGGTCCAGGATGACGACACACGGATCATCCGCTTGACACGCCAGGCAACCCGAACTGGGAACGGCAACAAGATCCTGGGAACCTGGACGGTGATCGCGTCGTTTCAAGGAGGCAGGCCCAGCCAACAGTTCCTCGGAGACACGGTTCTCTTCAACGAAAAACTCATGACAATCAGCCAAACAACAGGAGAGACTCCCTACCAGGTGCCCTATCGAATGGGAAATGCTGCGCAACCCCGACCGAGCCTCGTTGAAGAACAGAAAGCACAGTTCCGGATGCTGCAGGAGGATTACGATGCCGATATCGAATTGAACGATCTGGGCCAAATTGTGAGGCTGACAATCGCTGCTCGTTCCGGACAGGGGCCGAAGCGCCAATTTAGTCAGGCGCTCGCCACACAGCTGGCACGATTGACGACGCTCGAAGAACTCGTGCTAACCGATTTCGATTCCGATTTGAGCGCGGCACGTATGGCGTTCCTGAAGAAATTGACCCGGCTCTCAAGACTCGACGTTCGCAAAACGGGAATCTCGGATCAGGCTCTGGCACACTTGGCCGAACTCCCCGCGCTGCGGGTTCTGAAACTGGAATTCAACGACCGCCTGACCGACGCGGCCGCAATTCACCTGCAACCGTTGACCAATTTGGTCGAGTTGGACTTGGCCTTTGTCAAGATCAGTGATGCCGGGATGAAATCACTCAGCCACTTGACCCGACTCAAACGCCTCTACCTCTACGGAACCAATATCACCGATCGGGGCGTCGCTCAGTTGGCTGGACTGAAGGACCTGCAAGTCCTGTACCTGGGTAGTGAACAGGGACAAGACGTGACCGATATCAGTGCAAAAGTGCTCGCTGAAATGAAGTCGCTGGAGATGTTGGGACTCTACGGTACACGGGTTTCATCGGCGGCCGCCGAGAGACTGAAAAGTACGCTTCCCAACTGCCACATCCTCGTTCCTCAACGTAAGGAAATGGTGCCACATGCCGAGACGACTGCCGGCAAAGCGAGCGAAGGGACCGTCCGCGGAACATTGACACTGGGTGATCAAGAATACCAGTTGAACCATGTTGTCGCCTATCGATTGAAACTCGAGAACCGATCGCTGACAACCGTCCTGATGACGAGCGAACCGGTGTTGTTCATGCAACTAGATCAGTGTCTGGAACGACATGGTGATGACTACACCTTTGCTCCGTTCGTTCCGCAGATACGGTTACGATTCAACCAACATGGTCAACTGGTCGCCGTACATCTGTATGCCGACGAGTTCACCGTCAACGGGTCGGGAAACGACATCCTCTGCCGGTGTGAATTTACATCAGACCAGGCCCGAGGGACGGTTCGCATGAATCAAGCAGGGATGTTTGACGGCAAGTCGTTTCAGATCGATGCGGAATTCGATGTTGAGATTCGATGAACACGGTGAAGACTCTGCTCGACGTTCAGCATATTGAATCCGAAACGTCACGTTCTGAGAGAACCAAATGTCGCCATCCGGGTTGGTGGGCCGATTGATTGCGAGTTGACCGTCAATCGCTCGGTCACGAAGCGGCGCAGGCACACCATGGCTGGATTCGCAAGAGCATCGCGGAAAACGCAGGTCTTCGTCCGAGAGTTGCCGGAAGATCTGAGCGGCTTTGAGGTACCAGAACTTCTTCGACGTGCGCCATCCTGAATCAAGTGGCTAGAGGCGATCTACGGCTAGTTTAGTGGTTGCCACCAACACGTTGGCTATGACGCTTCGGATTGCGAATCCTGGCTCTCCGCGGATCAGAATTTAGAATCCGCCGAATGGATCGGCTTCGTCGACTTTCGGTTTCGCCGCAGGATCGTTCTTTTTGACCGGGGCGTCGGCGTCTTCCGACGTCGCTTCCCCGACATCGACGTGCAAGTGCGGGAATTCGTGCTTGTCCTCGTGAATACAGACGACCAACCCTTGCGGATTGGTGAGGAAAAGTCGATCAGTTTGAGTGTTCACAAAGGAAATCGCGGTTCCGTTGAGAGAACAAGTCCTCATACGAGCGCCGGTCTCCGTGGAGATTATTACCAAATCACCACGGCGGTCCAGTGCATAGACGCGGTCTTCGGAAATCGTCAGTAACCTTTTGATGTTCAAAGCGGGTCCCCAAATCGGTTCGCCAGTCAATGCGTCGAGCGACATCAATTCTGCTTCATCGGTCACGACGTAAACGGCATCACCTGCTGCAACGGGCGATTCGCTCATCGGCGTGCCGAGAGAGACATTCCAAATGACTTGTCGCTTCATATCGTCGACACAGTATACGTAGCCATCGATGGAAGTGATGTAGACCAAATTCGGCGGCCGAAATCCGGCTTGTGCGACAATCTCACGATTTGCTTCGACTCGAAATCGCAAGCCGATCCCGTTGGCCTCGGCCACATACATGTGTCCACGGTTGGTCGGCCAGGTGACGCTGCGAGTCGTTACGACCGGCTGAACGACATTGCGTCCACTGGCGTGATAGATGGTCTTGGGCGCGTGACTGGCATCTAGCACATAGACTTCGAGACCGGCCGTTACGGTCGGCACGAACGCGTACTCGGCGCTCAATGCTGGCGCTGCACCAGGGATGGACACCGTGGCACGATGCCAAAGCTCGCGTCCCGTTTCCTGGTCGAGAATGTACAACGTCGAGCCGTTGACGACGGCCAAATGCTCCTCATTGGCTGCCACTCGGAATGATGGAAACAAATCGCTGCCAACTCGCCGTTGCCAAAGCGTTTGCCCGTTTTCTCCGTCCACTGCATGAATGACGGCGTTGGACGCGGTGGCAAACAGCCGCATTCTTGGAACGTCGATGCGAGTCGCGGTCGACTCTATCTGGGCTGCCGTGAGTGACTCAACTCGCTGCTCGGCAGCGGCATCGATTCCCTCGGCACCCAGCAGTTCACCGTAGGTGTCTCGGTCACTCGGTCGAAATCGGATCCTACCGTCGGTGCAGGAGACGGTATGGACGGAGACTCCGTCGACCGTCTTGGACATTAAAGTTGCCGGAATTCCTAGAACGACCAATTGGCCTAGATGCACTTCTGCAGCCGTCAAGGCCCCGTTCGGACCTAGTTGGTTGCCGACACTGTCCTTCAACATCGGCGTGTAGTCGAACGAATTCGCTTTGTAATTGACCTCGGACAGACTCCGTACGTTGCGCGAAGAGACGTGGAGCATGAGGTGCTTTAATTCCGCCCGGCTTGGATCCACCGCCAAGTGGGCAGACCAACGCCTTTCCAGGCCCTCGCGACGCAAATCTGCATTGGAAATGATCCGACTTGATTGCGCTTGAACGGTTGAACAGACAACCAAACACGATAACCAAAATGGAGCGTAGCGACGGTGCATGGAAACTACCCTTGATTTTTCCGAAAAGGACGGTCTCGTCCAAGATATTCAAACTCCATGATAATTGAAACGACCCACTGTTGGCGCATAGATTTTCGGGCAACCGGCAGAAGGGTGGTAAAATTCGTGGGCAAAATGACGTATTTGCGGCTTTACTGCACCCTAGACCACACGGCTTAAGCAACCTACCATGCACTTTTCAGGAGTTGTTCAATTCGTCTGCCCGCCGGAGTCTTTAGGAAGTGACGTCACAGCCGCCAACTTCCCCTATCGTCGACGTGATGGAACACTTCCTGGCCTACCTGAATTTCTCTTCCGGTAGCTGCGACCCGAAAGCCCAGCACAACTTCAACACGCTCTTTGCTCATTTTGCGGCGGCGGACTCCCACCACGTCTGGGAGCGGCTTGGAGATCGCCTCCGGTCCCGTCTGGCGGAACTCCATGGCGCGACGGCCGTGTTTTCAGAAGTCGAGCAGGCGCAAGATGTTCTGGAGACCGTTTGGCGAGGTGTTCTGCCTGCCTACCTCGAGCACCACCGTGACCAGTACTTTCATTTAGGTCCCGACCAGATTTTTCGACCGTTCTTTTTGACCCGTGTCATCGAAATGGTCTTAACGCTTCGGAATGAAGGCCATCCCCAAGATCGGGTGGTTTCATCGGCCATTTCCCGGCTCAACGATTTTATTGGGTATCGCCCAGTCGCCACCCTGGAATCTCAAAAGATCGAGCCCTATGGCAATGAATGGCTTCGACCGATTCCCATTTACATCCGCGATGTCGGCTCGGCTTTTGGTGCCGAACAGCAGGTGGTCGATATCGCCCTCGATATCCTCAACAATACTCCGGACTCCGTGCTCCGCGCTGCCTATTTTCATCCTCGACATTTGGATGAACTGGCCGTCGATCCGAGGGCTTACGACTTTGACCACCCGGTCAACAAGCGACCAAATTACCATTTTGGGCAATGGGATCCGCATCACATTGGCACAGACGGTCGTTACCATCGCTATGTAATACAACAAGTCACCTTGGATGCGATGCTTGCTCGCACTCATGAATCGGACTTGCCGGCTGAGGAGTTGGTGTTTGAGGCGGCGGCCGTTTTGGCCGGGACGATTTTGATGGGCGCGGGTGTCAGCGGGGAAGGACCGGACACTTTTGACTCAACGGTAAGTCTCTCCACGCTTCTTCGTCCGATCGCCGATTATCGCGATGCTTTTTACGGGCATTTAATTGACCAGGTCAACGGCGAACATCGACAACGGCTCGACGAGGAATCAAGTGAATTGCGTCAGCCGTTCGGCGGCGTGCGTCAACATCTGAATGCCGAGTTGGCGCGACGACGCGCTTCGCAATTGGAGCATGTCCATTTGGCCAAGGTTTTTGCGGTGATGGGCTATGAAAATGAGGCCAACGAACAGGCGAATATCGTGCCGGCTGCGTCGGCGCGGATGCTGTGTCAAATGGACTGCCTTCTGGCGGCCGGACGCCGTCACGTGGAACGTGGAGAATTGCGATCGGCAGCCGATTTGATTCCGCAGGTCTTTGATGTATTGCAGCGAGGCATCCAGTGTGGGGCGGTCGTGGATCCTTGGAATATTCTGGGATTCGACTCACACTTCAGCCTCTTTCGTTCGCTTGAAAACAGCGTCCACGACCACCGAGTCGATGAATTACTGAATATTATTGACAGGATCTTCTCGCTCTATTCAATGATTTGGTCGGAAGCATCGGCGCGCGACGATGCGGAAACCTGCCAACGGATGGACCTTTCCTTTGCCAGTACTGTCGACTGGTGGCGGAAGTACGCGGCGCACGAGTCAAGCAGTCTCAATCATCCGGACGCTGAAGAGACGTTCAGGGCTGCACAGCTTGTAGCTAAGGCATTGAGAATGTGGCACGATGGCGGTGCCGAGGCGGGCGATATTCGTTTCTGGGCGCCCCATGCCGCCATGTTCGATTCACCGGATGCTTACGGATTAGTCGTCGATGCGCTACTCCAAAGAGGCGATTTTGTCGCCTCGATGGCGCTGCTTACGCACTGGCTTAGTCAGGCGTCTCGTCTTCGTTTGGAACAGGGCGAAAACTCGTTCTACGCACTCTGCGAACGTTGGTTGTTTCAGCTATCTCGAGCTGACGGCGATCTGCTTTGGAAACGCTGGGAAGATGTGCGGAAGTTCTTCGACTATTTGGAGCCCAATGCCGCCGACTACTGGCATGCCCCCAAATTTATCTTGAGCGGCAGTGGGGACTCGCCAGACAAATCGGACACCATGGAAACGGCGAACGATGCGAACGATGCGAACGACGAAGAAGGGGAGAATGTGTTCGATGCGGCGTACGAAAACGTCGTGTTTAAGGATTCGGCCGATGACGGAACCGACGGCTCCTTGGATTCAAACGGATTCAGTGTCGATGCCGATGAACTGGCCAACGAAACAGAACGCATTTCGGATCGGCTGGCTTTTTTCTGTGGCCTGGCTCGGTTCTGGCAAATCACGGTCATGTGTTGGGGACCATGCCAAAAAAAACGACTACCAGCCGACGTCAGTCGCACATTCGAGGGGTGGTCCCAGCGAGCATTGACGCTCCGCGGCGAGTTGTTGACGCTGTTGGACGACGTTCGCAATTACGACATTCCTGTGCCGAGCGGTGATCATGACTCGATGTTGGAATACGACCATCGACGATTGCTCAAGGAGACATTGCTGGAACGAATCATCGAAACCAATGTCGAGTTGGCTTCGGCGACTCGCTTGCTGCTGGCGGCGGCAAACAGCCCCACAGCGGCTCGAAAAATGTGTCAGCGGTTTGAGGAAATGGGAATCACGGACGAAGACGAACGGGAGTCGATTGCCGTCGTTTCCGCGTTACTGCGCGGGAACGCCGGGCAAGTCCGCACTTTTTGGAACCGCTACGAGAATGCCCTGCACAAAGGGCACCTCCTCTATGTCCCGTTAGCCCGTGGCGGTGAGCCTCGACGCATCGTCGCCGCCAGAATTCGCCGAAGTTGTATCGAGTCGTTGCTTGTTTGGCTGCCAAGGGTAGGTCGGTTGACGGAAGCTTGCAGCTTGATCGAAGCCGCCCGACTCATCGAAAAAGACAACCCGGTGGGGCCCGGCGCGATTACCGAATTCGACGAGTTGTTTTCTATCGGCTACCGTGCACTGGTGGAAAGTGTTGTCGCTTCCTTACCTCAGGAGGACGATCAAGATGGTGCATTGCTCGTAAATAGCTTGGAACGACTTACCGAAGCTCTATTGATAAGTTGGCTGTGTCACAGTCAGACACTTCGCCTTTCCGTGCTGGAAGACCTATCCGATCAGCAGGAATGGGAGGAGCTCGTAGACTTCGTTCAAAAGTACGGCGACGAGATCTTCACGCAGAGGTTCCTCAACCTACCGAATGTTCGAGCCATCTTGCATCAGGGTGTCAACGTTTGGGTAGAAACGGTATTGAGTTCCGGCGACGAGGATTGGAAACTGCTAGACGATCTCGACAGTGACCGAGCGTCTGAAGAGGATGTCATCGATTGGCTGACCGTCATCCTCGAAGCGATCATTGAGAATTACGCCGAGTATCGAGACTACAACAGCACGACAACGCAGTCCGACCGCGGTGACATGTTGTTTATTCTGCTTGACTTCCTTCGTCTGCAGGCTCGCTACAATCGTGTCTGCTGGAATCTCCGCCCCGTCATACTGGCCCATGACGTGTTGACACGCCGCGGCTATCAGGCGGCGGCACATTTGTGGCGTCAGGAACTGGTTGCACGCATCGGCGACCGGGCCGAGACTTTTGTCGAGCTGCTGACGGAATTGCAACGTTCGTATGCCATGCGGATGCCGACCATCGCCGACCGGATCAACGAACGATTCGTGAAACCTCTGGTGATCGACCGGATTCGCGCGTTTGTGGAACCGGCAATGGAAGAGGCAAAACTAAATGGTGACCAAGCCAACTTCGAAATGCTCAAAGCAGAAACCGACCAATTGACGAGCGACCCAACCGGCGTTGGGCTCGATGTACCTGAGTGGCTTGAGGCATTGGAGGATGAGGTAGACCGGCTGATCGTCAAAGAGATGCGAGACGGCGATCCGCCGCACATCGATGAGTTGATGCCTCAAATGCCGATCACGTATGAACAAATTGAAGAGCAAGTCAGCGAGTGGTTGGAAAAAATGAGAGGCTCCGATGAAGCCGCTCGCTTTCGTGGTTGATCAAGCTTCGATTGGATTTGAGATCTCAACGCAGAATCTCCTCATTCGGTTCGATCGTAGCGTTTTTCCCCGCTGGTGACCAAAAAACGAACCATCCCCATAAGACTCTGGGCCGCAACAGTGAGATCTTCCTCACCGTCATCAGAAACTCGTTTGCTTGCACGGCCAACACGTTCCATAATCCACTTGCCCACCACTCACCCGCGAAAGACCGTAACAATGGCCAAACACCGCACCCTTTGCCTGGCCGTACTCTGTTCCCTCTTTGGTCTGGCCAATGACGTTCCGGTGTCCGCACAGTCCGACGACACTGGTGAGAGTCGTTGGTACAAGGGAAACATGCATACTCACTCGCTCTGGAGTGACGGCAACGATTTCCCCGAGATGATTTGCGACTGGTATCTGCAAAACGGCTATCACTTCCTGACTTTGTCCGACCACAACGTCCTGAGTACCAATGCTAACAAGTGGATTAGCCCGGACTTGGCCGCGAAGCGTGGTGCGATCGGAGCACTGGAGAGGTATCAAGAACGCTTCGGTACCTTTTGGGTGGAACGAAAGAAACAGCCCAATGGAGAAGTCGTACGGCTGAAGACGCTGGAAGAATTTCGCGGCCTGTTCGAAAAGCCAGAGGAGTTCCTCTTGATTCAAGCCGAGGAGATTACGGATCACGTTGGACCAACACCCGTCCACATCAACGCGACCAACATTGCTGAGCTGATTCGCCCCATGGGTGGAACAACGGTTCGAGAAGCCATTCGGAATAATCTGCAAGCTGTCTTGCGTCAGGAAGAACAACTCGACCGACCCATCTTTGCTCACCTCAATCATCCAAACTTTGGTTTTGCGGTCACAGCCGAGGACATGGCGGCGGTTGTGGAGGAGCAGTTCTTTGAAGTCTTTAACGGGCACCCCTCTGTGCGGCAGCGTGGAGACAATCAGCATGCGAGCATCGAGCGGATGTGGGACATTGCGAACACCATTCGCATTGCACAAATGGATAAGCCACCGCTATTTGGCGTCGCCACCGATGATGCTCATCGTTACTTCGGTACACAAGGCTCTTCGCCAGGACGCGGATGGGTGATGGTGCGAGCCGGCAAGCTGAAGACGGAGACGTTGATCAAGGCTCTTCGCGCTGGTGATTTCTATTCATCGTCGGGCGTCACATTAAACACGGTCGACTTTGACGGTAAGAAACTGAGCCTCGTGATTGATGGAGAAGAGGGAGTCACCTACACCACATATTTCAGCGGGACGCGGCGAGGATACGAAGCCAAGCGGGAACCCGTGCTCGACGCGAACGGTGATGAATTGCCGGTCACCGGGCGATATTCGGACACCGTTGGCCAGATACTCGCGTCCGTCAACGGCCTGAAGCCTAGCTACGTTTTCAAAGGTGATGAACTATACGTGCGAGCCCGCATCGACTCAACGAAACCACATGACAATCCCGCCTGGGAAGATCAAAAAAAACAAGCATGGACGCAACCAGTCGGGTGGCGAAAGAAGTAACCGAGTTGAGAGTTGGTCGTCTAAAGGAAAGCACGAGCGGGCTGCATGCATTTTATCATTTCGCCCATGGGAAGCGCGGGCGACGTTCACCCTATGATGGGTCTATCGTGCGCATTGAGAGATCGCGGTCACGAAATCACATTTGTCGGCAACAGCTATTTCCGTGACCGAATCGAGGCATTGAGCCTGACGTATGTGGAGCTCGGCACGGCTGACGAGTTTCGCGAGATGATGAGCAATCCCCTGATTTGGCACCCGGTCAGGTCGCTGGGACATTTGATGCGAACGCTGCTCACAGACATCATGCGACCGCAGTACGACATCATCGCGGATCATCATTTGCCGGGAAAATCGGTCGTAATCGCCAGCTGCTTGGGGTTGGGTGCGCGAATCGCACGCGACAAGATTGGCTTGCCACTGATTACGTTGAATCTCCAACCTGCTGTGATGTGGAGTTTCGCCAATCCTCCGCGAGTCCCTTTGGTTGTCGGCCCACGTTGGCTGAAGAACCTACAGTACCGGATAGGTGAAAGGTTTCTGGTCGATCCCATCGTTTGTCCCCAGCTAAATCAATTTCGCAGCGAACTCGATTTGCCAGCTGTGCGACACATACCACGCTGGTGGCATTCTCCCGATGGTGTCGCCTGCCTTTTCCCGGATTGGTTTGCCATGCCGCAAGTCGACTGGCCACAGCCAGTGCTGCAAACGAGCTTTCCCCTTTGGGACTTTGGTCAGCAAGAACCACTATCGAGCGAGGTTGAGACGTTCTTAGACAGCGGCGATCCTCCAATTGCATTCACGCCCGGTTCAGCCAACATCTTTGGTCAGTCTTTTTTTGAACAGGCTGTTAAGACCTGCGGAGAATTAGGGCGACGAGGCGTCCTCTTGTCTCATTTCGCCGAGCACATCCCCGCGAATCTCCCCCCAAGCGTTGCCTACTTTCCCTACGTGCCCTTCACGCGGCTGCTCCCCAGGTGCGCGGCCGTTGTCCATCATGGTGGCGTAGGTACAACCGCTCAGGGCCTCAAGGCTGGAATCCCGCAGCTGATCGTAGCGCTCGCGCACGACCAATACGACAATGGAGAACGAATCCAACGCGCCGGTGTCGGGGACTGGCTCTCGGCAAGACGCTTTCGGGCGGATCGAGCGACAAAGATCCTCGGCCGGATTCTCGAGTGCCCACAAGTTGCCGATGCTTGCCGTCGAATGGCCGATCAACTAACAGGCCGTGACGGCCTGGCGGAAATGGCGGTGGCGATTGAACGCCACGTTGGCCAATGAGTTCTTGCGGAAAAAAAAGTGAGGGCGCAGGGACTTGAACCCTGGACCTACGGATTAAAAGTCCGTTGCTCTACCGACTGAGCTACGCCCTCATGTACCATTTTTTGGGGTCAAGTGATATTTTCGCGAGTCTTGCGGACATTCTTTGTCACCACCACGACCTGCACCCCTCAACCGGTACGGATGAAGTGCCCAATTCTACTTCTCAACGTGCGGGTGTAAAGCCCGCCAGCCGCGACGAGATTCCCGGATATTCCTGCTCATGACTCGGGCCGATCGGCACAGTTTGCTCTTCCCCGCCGATATCCCTCATCGCTAAACTCAGCCGCTGAGACTTGGCATCCAGCACAAGTTTGCCGGCTTCGAGTTTACCAACGTACTTGATTTGCTTCTCGCTGTCGGCACCCTGTGTGGTCAGCTCGTACTCACAGGAATCGGGTAACCAGCGACCGTCCCTAGGAGTTGGCCGCGACAGGGCGAGTACGACGGTGGAATTTTGGCGTACACCGAAGTGGCCTGGGAACGTAGTTCGAAGGGTGAATTCGATTTTAAGCTAGAGCACCAGATTCCTCCATCGGATACGGGTTTTGACTGGGAGGCATGGTCCACGGGTGACGAGGCACTGAAGAAGAACCTAGTGCTGCGCGTCGAAAATTGATCATGGAGTCGGTGATTCGCTAGGTAAACTTCCAGTTTGCGATCGGCACGGGCGGCAGTTCATGGGTTAAAATGATCTGCGGTCCGTCTCCTATCGAGGCGGCTGCGGACGATCGAAGTAGCGAAGGAAGTAAATGTGAATCGAGATACTCGCCTGCTGGCGACCCATGTGATCTTCGTCGCCGTTCTGATCGCGGTGGCGCCTTTCGCTTTTGCCGCGGACGCCGTGCCAAGCGAAGATCGCGAGGTGCGTTTCAACCGTGACATCCGTCCGATTCTTGCCGACAAGTGCTTTCAATGCCACGGTCCGGATGCACGGATGCGCAAAGCGGATCTGCGACTTGACAAGCACGACGATGAAGGCGAGATCCGTGGCGGTGCGTCTGTCTTGTCAGCCGGTGATATCGATGAAAGCGAGCTGATCCAACGGATCACCAGTAGCGATGCCGACGAACGGATGCCGCCGCCGACGGCAACAAGGCATTTGACTCTCAATGAAATTGCACTGTTGAAGAGTTGGGTTCTTCAGGGAGCGAAGTACGAATCACACTGGGCGTTTATCTCGCCTGTTCGTCCCCGTTTTCCCGAAGTGAAGAACACTGGCTGGCCAAATAATGGGATCGACTATTTTGTCTTGGGGACATTGGAAAAGGAATTGCTGACGCCATCCCCAACCGCCGATCGCGGCCGTCTTGCTCGCCGCGTTTCGCTCGACCTGATTGGTCTGCCGCCCGACTGGGCGACAGTGAAAGCGTTTGCCGCCGACGAATCCCCTCAGGCGTACGAACGGCTTGTGGATAGGCTGTTAAAATCCCCTCGCTACGGAGAACATTGGGCCGTAATGTGGCTCGACGCGGCCCGTTACGCCGATACCAATGGGTACAACAACGACATCGCAACTGGGTGATTCAGGCCCTTAATCGCAACCTGCCCTACGATCAGTTCGTCACCGAACAGCTTGCTGGCGATCTGTTGCCAAATGCTACGATCGACCAGCAGATCGCGACCGGCTTTAATCGCAATCACAACGTCACGTCCGAAGGCGGCATCATCGACGAAGAGTATCGGCTGGAGTACGTCGCTGATCGAGTTCACACCACCGCGACAGCATTCATGGCACTCACCATTCGATGCGCGCGATGTCACGACCACAAGTTTGATCCGATTTCGCAGCGCGAGTATTACCAGCTCTTCGCGTTCTTTAATCAGGTTCCGGAGACCGGATACCACAAGGAGCACGTCGGCAACCCGAAGCCGGTGATCAAAATACCCACCGCGAGGCAAAGGACGGAACTAAACACTGCTGCAAATGAACTGGCGGAGTCTGTGCAGCGCCTCGCCCGTATCGCGAAAAATCTGACGGAGAAAGAACAGGCAACCGACGGTGAATTCCAGCGGCTCAGCGAACTCAACAAGCAACTCACCGCCAAGCACAAAGCCCTGGATGAGAAGGTGCCGACGGCGATGGTGATGCTGGACATGCAAGAGACGCGAGAGACTTTCATGCTGACGCGTGGTGCGTACGACAAACCGGCAGGCAAAGTTGAAGCCGATGTACCGTCGATCTTTCCGCCATATCCTGACGGTGCCACGCGTAATCGTCTCGGATTCTCGAGATGGCTCGTATCCCCTCAGCATCCCCTGACGGCGCGGGTGATAGTCAATCGCATCTGGGCGGAGGTCTTCGGCCGTGGGCTGGTGACGACGCTGGAAGATTTTGGCACACAGGGAGCATCACCGTCACATCCAGAGCTACTGGATTGGCTCGCTGTGGAACTTGTCGAGTCGGGATGGGACCTGCACCACATCCTGCGATTGATGGTCATGTCGTCAACCTATCGCCAGACCGCGGCGATGACGCCCGATTTATTGAAGCGTGACCCTGAAAACAGACTCTACGGCCGCGGCCCACGGTTTCGCATGAAGGCAGAAGTTCTGCGAGACGCCGCGCTGGCTGCCAGCGGTTCTCTCGTGCACAAATTGGGTGGACCGAGCGTTCGGCCGTACCAACCGGTCGGGCTCTGGGTTGAGGTCCAGGTCACCGACGATAGCTACAGTGGTGGGCCGTACGTGCAGAGCAAGGGTGACGACCTTTATCGGCGGAGTCTCTACACCTGGTGGAAGCGGACATGTCCCCCACCGAACCTGAACACGTTCGACGCGCCGGAGCGCGAGTTCTGTCGCGTCCAGCGATCGCGTACAAACACCCCGCTTCAGGCCCTGGTGTTACTGAATGATCCAACATTTGTCGAAGCGGCGCGGCAGCTGGCGCAACGAGCGATCGGGCAAGGTGGCCAGCATGTGCGAGACCGTATATCGCTGGCGTTCCAGTTGAGTCTATCGAGAGCGCCGCAACCGAGCGAACTCAGCGTATTGACGGACGCATTTATGGTCTATCGCAAACGCTACGAGGCCGATCCGGTCGCAGCCAAACGGCTTATCGCTGTGGGCGACTCGAAACCCCTTGCGACCATCGTACCCGCCGAATTGGCCGCCTATACGGCGGTCGCCAACATCATTTTTAATTTGGACGAGTTCGTAACGAAATAGCGTCAAAAGCGGGCCTTGCCATGCATCCTCATCAGCAACAAAAGAACCAACTTCAACTCACGCGTCGCAATCTATTATCGCGTTCGGCCGTTGGCTTGGGCTCGGCGGCGTTGGCAAGCCTCTTGCCTGCGGCAACCGCTCGGGGGCAGCACACAGGTCCCCACTTTGCGCCGACCGCCAAACGCGTCATCTTTTTGTTTCAGTCCGGTGCCCCATCGCAGTTCGAGACTTTTGACTACAAACCGCAGTTGCACAAGCGGCAAGGGACCGAACTACCTGACTCGATTCGCAAAGGCCAGCGGCTGACCGGGATGACGGCGAACCAGAAGAAGTTCCCTGTGGCGGCAAGTGTCTTTCCTTTTCGGCAATTCGGTGAAAGTGGGACCTGGGTCAGCTCGTTGCTGCCCTACACTGGCAGCGTCGTCGATCAGTTGTGCGTCGTCCGGTCGATGTTCACGGAAGCGATCAACCACGACCCGGCAATCACGCTGTTGCAGACCGGCAGTCAGCAACCCGGGCGAGCCAGTATGGGCGCTTGGATCAGTTACGGACTCGGTACAGAGAACGCGGAGCTACCGACGTTTACGGTGTTGGTGTCCCACACAAAAGGCAAACCGAACCCGCAGGGCCTGCTCTCGCGATTGTGGACCAACGGCTTCCTTCCTTCACATCATCAGGGCGTCAAATTTCGCGCCAGCGGTGATCCTGTGCTCTATCTATCCGATCCGCCGGGCATCGATCGGACGATGCGTCGTGACATCCTGGACCGTATTTCCAGACTGAACGTTCTGCAACAGGAATCGCTGCACGACCCGGAGATCGCAACGCGGATCGCCCAATACGAGATGGCGTTCCGCATGCAAGCCTCGGTGCCAGAGCTGACGGATCTTTCCACCGAAACGGAGGCGACCTTCGGACTATACGGTCCCGATGCCCGACACCCCGGCACATTCGCGGCAAATTGTCTGTTGGCGCGACGTCTGGCCGAGCGGGGCGTGAGGTTCATTCAGCTCTACCACCGAGGTTGGGACCAGCACGGCAACCTTCCACAGGAGATGCGTGTCCTTTGTCGAGAAACCGATCAACCTGCGGCCGCGCTGATCTTGGACCTGAAACGGCGTGGAATGCTCGACGAGACGCTTGTCGTGTGGAGCGGCGAATTTGGCCGCACGGCTTATGCACAGGGTCAACTTACAAAAGAGAAATATGGTCGTGATCATCATCCCCGCTGTTTCTCCATTTGGATGGCCGGCGGTGGCGTTCGAGGTGGAATGACGTATGGCGAGACTGACGACTTTTCCTACAACATCTCTCGCGATCCTGTACACGTTCATGACCTTCAAGCGACCATGCTGCACTGCCTGGGAATTCGACACGAGCAACTGACGTTCAAATACCAGGGCCGCCACCACCGCCTCACGGACGTTCACGGCAAAGTCGTCAACAACATCATCGCGTGATGCGGCTCGATGTCATCAAGAGAATAGACGTGCGTATTGAAGCGGTCTTGCCCACCGACCTTATGCAGCCCCCCGCAAGGCCGCCTTTGCGCGTGCGGTCAGGAAGGCACGTGCGCACGCCGAGTTACTCGCCGATGCAGCGGGTCCGAACATCGGCACATTGTTCCACTTGAGAGGAAGATTGCATCAGACCGCGGACTATGATTCCCAAGACGCATATATGCATGAAGTGATGTATGAAATGTCACCCTCGGCCGTTGCGGCCGCTAGCATCGGCTGCGACTTGGCCAATTCGTTGTTCGCACGATACAACGCCGCATTGGATCGGTTCATCGCGGCGTGATCGCATGCTGGCAACGTGACTGTAGCGAACAGGATCAGTAACAGTGTCCCGGTACGTTACACTTTTTGCCTTCGATGAAATGGACCAAATCAGCAAGGAATCTTGCTGGCGGGAACCGGAGAGTCGGATTTTCGTGCCAGAGATTCTGCAATCTGAAGTGACGTCGGCGTTGTCGAGAGTCCCCCCAACGCAGTGCAGCAAAGTTCTCGTGGAATTTGTCGGGCAACTTCGTTCATCGAATAGATGACTTCGTCTAATGGTATCAGATGCTGAAAACCTGCCAAAGCCATATTCGCACTCGCGAGTGCGTTGTTGGCTGCCATCACATTTTTTCCCAGGCAGGGTGCTTCCACTCGATTTGCAATCGGGTCACAGATCATCCCAAAACAACTTTGCAATGCCATGGAAGCCGCTGCCAATTGTTGCTCCAGTGTTCCCTCCATGAGGTGGACGATCGCAGCCGCGGCCATCGCCGAGCCCGAACCGCACTCCGCCATGCAGCCTCCTTCTTCGGCCGCGAATGTAGAGTCGCGAGCAATGAACACGCCGATCAACCCGGCCACCAACATCGCCTCGGCCTTTTTCTGCAGGACGGCTCCTGGCATCGCACCACAAGCACCGGCAGTCGGTGCAGCGACGATCACTCCCATCGACGACTTGACTTCCATGATCGCCGTCACGTAGCGAATAATGCGATTCGTGAAATCGGCTGGCACCACGCGACCGTCTTTCTCGGCGCGAAGAAATCCGGGTGATTGCGCCGGCAGGATACGATCCTCATAGGAAGTTCCGCCGAGACCTGTTTGAACGGCGTTCTCCATTATCGTGGTTAATTCCAACATCTGCTCCATCACCTCAGCCAGCGCAATACCTCCCCGCGCCGCTTCATATCTGGCAGCCAGTTCCCAGAGATTGAGCTTCTCGCCTTCTTCCACTTCAAGCATTTCTCGGCAAGTCTCGAAGGGAATGTTCATGTCTCGACGAGAAAGAACCGGAAGCACCGGAGACAATTGTCGTACTCTGGTGCTCGAGAGATTCGGTTCTATTTTCTCGTTGCAATACACGTCGGCAAGCGGACTGGATGAGGCTAGATTCAAGAGCCCACAGCCCGGCCCAGCATGCCAACTTGCGAATTCGATCGTGGTGTCGGTTTGCAGACCTTTTAGCAATTCATCACTGGGTTGGCTGTCCGACCAAAAAAGAGTGTGGTAAAGGCCGCCACGAAGATTCAGTTCGCATCGGTCGATCGCCAGCAATTCGATCATGCCCCCACCGGTCGAAATGGCGTCCAGTCGATAGAGTGAACCCGATTGCCCGACCAGTTCTAGTCGATAGAAGTTAGGATGAGGCGCATCAAAAGAAGCGTAAACGACGTCGACTCCAATGTCGGCGGTTTCGAGTGCTTTGTGGAATGTCGGCAGACGAGGATCGTCGGGTGTCCAACCCAATATTCCCGAATACAATCCCATGTCGGAACCTTGGTCCCGATGCGTCGTGACCAATGAGCCGTTGGGATCGTAAGTCACGGTCAGGCTTCGGATGGGTTCATCGACAAGTTGCCGAGCGAGTCGGCCAATGCGATTGGCAGCTGCGCTATGTGAACTGCTCGGCCCGCGCATCACAGGCCCCAAAACATCGTTAAAAATACTGGGCGGTGTTTTCATACCTTTGTTATAGTCGATTGCCGCCTCGACCGGGCACTCTTACGCTGCAAAACGTCAAGCACGACTGTATGCGGGGAATGGTTCCACGAGTTTGTCTTGCTCGGCTAATTCGCCAGGGGGGCGATGATCCGGCTCGCGTATTGCCGGCTGTGGTGAATGGTGTTGACTGCCCTCACCGTTTCATCGGGAAACTCGATTGTCAGAGGCTTGCCCGTTTGCGGATTGGGTTCGTAAAGTGGCGCGCCGGAACTGGCGATCGCCACGCGGATGCAGTGGCCCTTGTTAAAAACTTGGCTCATCCAGCCGACAGGGAACTCCACTTTGTGCACGCTACCCGGATTCAGCAGCACTTCGCGATCGAAGCCGTCACGATACCGGGCTCTCCACGGATAGTCGACAATCAATATCGATCGGCCGTCTGGATAGACGTCGCTGATGCGTACGATAAAGTCCGTATCGCGAGCGGTTGACGAGACGTACAATTGTGCCCGGACACGGCCCGTCCACTCGACGGGTGCCTTGAGCGGCGGGGTTGTGAAGGTCTTGACCTCCGATTGCTTTTCGAAGGGTCTCGCGTCGCGGGCACCGGGAAATGCTCGGCCCGGTATCTGCATAGGTTCTTGCGGATCGCTGACGTAGCTGGTCGCACTCTCCTCAGCCAGTGGACTCGATTCCGACAGTACTCCGTCGGCGTGCAAGAACAGATCGAAAGGTGTGGAAGGAGGAGGGAACATGTCGGTCGTACGCCAGATGTTGCCAGGTCCGGTCTCGCCCACAGCGCCCATGACAAAGTAGCGTACGCTGGGGTCACGTTCGACGCCGTTGTCTCGACCCTTCAGGAAATGGTTGAACCAGCGGACCATATGGTCGTGCACCGGCCAGACCGCATTTTCGCCGTACACCAAGTCGCCGACACGGTTGCTCTTGTTGTGGCGACCGTGCAGCCAGGGACCGATGATCAGCTGTTGCCGACCTCGGGAGTTCTCACCGCCGTCGGTTTGCCGTCCTTGAAAACTGGCGATCGATCCTTGATTCATGAAGTCATACCAACTGCCGATCGTCATGCACGGCACGTTCATCTTGTCGAAATGGAGCGTACAGTCTTCGGCACGCCAATATTCGTCGTAGTGCGGATGACGAAACCACTCTTCAAGCAACTTGCGGTTGTCTTCCGCATTGCGGCAAACGACGTCCATCCCTTTGAACCGCTCGGGGCGGGTCGTGCCGCCGATTCGGTAGCCCTCATGGAATAGACTCAGACCGGTATCGATCATGTACTGGCAGACCAAGTGTGGCGGCCTACTCACGGCCAGATAATTTTGCGCGTATCCGCCTTGGGAACTCCCGAACGTACCCACCTTACCCGTGCACCAATCCTGCTTGGCGAACCATTCGCAGGTGTCGAACCCGTCCTGTAATTCGCCCCATTGAAGCGCGCGATAGCCGACCCATGTGCCACCGGAGAGGTGTGTACCGCGAAAGTTCACCAAGGCAACAACAAAGCCAGCACTCGCGAACTTGCCCGCATTTTGGCGAGTCGTCTTGCCACGCAAACTGCCGTATCGTTGTTCGAACACGACGGGCCAAGGCCCCTCGCCGGGTGGCAAATAAACGTAGGCCGACAACTTCACCCCGTCTCGCATCGGGATCTTCTCGTGACGCTCAACGACGTTTCCCAAGTCGACGTCATCCTGAGCCCTCACTGTTCCAGCGAACGCCAGTATCAGCAACGGCATGACGAGCTGCCTTATTCGCGGCCCACGTTGGAAGCGAATTGACGATGTTGTTTTCATTTTCGATCCAATCTAGGCTGGAGTCCAACACGTATTTTGACCGCAATAATGGAGGGTGTCAAAACGTGTTGCCGCGAACAGGCGATGAGTATGTCGGTCTCGAAGTGTCGGTTCACACTACAATACGGATTTGAGCCGAAGGCGCTAGCCTCGGGTTTGTACAATAACGCCGAGACACTGGCTGAGCCAGTGCCACACATTGGTTGGCGTCCGCGGGTCGAAGCCCTAGCGGTTACCCTTCGTTGCCAGGCGGACCCCGATGGCAACGATCAAGTTGGCGACTGCATCGCCGATCAACCACCACAGCGGAAGGCCGGAATTCCACATCACGAGGCAGCCGACGACGGCCAGCCCGGCAACTGAATAGGTGAGTAGTCGCAGCAGTCCGATGTGGTCTTCGACATGACAGCTAATCCACAGCAACACAACACCGTAGAGTCCACAGAGCGCGGAGGTAGATCGAGCCAAATACTCGACGACAGCCGCCTGTGGCATTTCCCCCAGTCCCAGCGAGTCATGCCACCAGTGCATCCAGTCGAGCGGCATCACAAATGCGATCCACGCCAAGCCGCACACCGAGCCGGTAAAACGCAACAGCCACATCAGCCACAGCGGCGCAACGTATGTTGAGGAATCCGAAGGTTGCTGCTGGTCAGAGTCGGACAAATCCATGGCATTCCTAGAATCATGCGAATCGAGTTACCGGGGACGAAGTTCAGCTGAGAATGTCGTGGATGATCTCGCCGTGCACATCGGTTAATCGCATGTCTCGACCACTAAACCGGTAAGTTACTCGTTTATGGTCCAATCCCAAAAGGTGCATCATCGTAGCGTGCAGGTCATGAATCTGAGCCTTGTTCTCGATCGCCTTGTAGCCGAACTCGTCGGTTGCACCATAGATTGTACCACCCTTTACTCCACCACCTGCCAACCACAAACTGAAGCCAAAGGGGTTGTGGTCACGGCCATTGGAGCCCTGTGCAAATGGTGTTCGGCCAAATTCACCAGACCAGACAACCAGCGTTTCTTGAAACAGGCCGCGTTGTTTGAGGTCGGTCAACAGCGCACCGATTCCCTGGTCGACGGCCAGCGAATTCTCGGTGTGGCCCTTTTGTAAGTTACCATGTTGGTCCCATCGATCGTGTCCGACGCCAGGGCATGTGAGTTCGACAAATCGCACACCTCGTTCGACCAATCTTCGCGCCAACAGGCACTGCTTTCCGAACGACGCCGTCCCCTTGGTCTTGGCTTCCAACCCATACATGCGTTTTGTCTCTTGAGTCTCACGACTTAGGTCCGCCAAATCCGGCACTGCAGCTTGCATTCGAAATGCCAATTCATAGTTGGCAATGGCCGACTCGATGGCATCGACAGGGCCGACTTCGTCGAGAGTTCCCTGGTCTAACTGTCGCAGTAGATCCAACTTCTGCCTTTGGATTGTGTCCGCCTTTTGCGGTCGCACATTCGAGATCAACTCGTTGCCGGGCTGGAAAATGGATGCTTGGTAGGTCGCTGGGAGAAACCCTGAATTGAAGTTATCGAGCCCGCCAGGTGGAATCAGACCGCCGTTTAAGACGATGAATCCCGGCAAGTCGCGACACTCACTTCCCAATCCGTACCCGAACCACGCTCCCATGCTGGGCCGACCCTGAAGTCCGCTACCGGTATGCAAGAAGTAATTCGCATTGGTGTGTTCAGAGAAATTGGAAGTCATTGAACGGATGATCGCCAAATCGTCCACATGGGGTGCAACGTGTGGAAAAAGTGAACTAACCGGGATCCCACTCTCACCGTGTTGGGCGAACTTCCACGGACTAGCCAACGTCTTACCCACATTGTCGAACTGCGTCGGCTCGATCTTCATGCCAAAGGGCTTGCCGTTGTGCTTATCCAATTCCGGTTTGGGATCAAATGTATCGACCTGCGACGGACCGCCGTCCATATAGAGGTAGATAATATTCTTCGCTTTCGCGGGAAAGTGCTGTGGCTTCACCGCGAACGGCCCGTCGCCTTCCGCACGGCCCTCTTCGGCGAGCAACCCGCTGAACGCCACCGCTCCAAATCCCATTCCGACTTGCTGGAGCATTTGGCGACGGGTACAAGGGGCTGCGGCGAACCGACCACAGTGGTATTTTCTAGCTGTTGTCATCTCTATAAGTGTCCAAATTCCAAAAAATCTGTTTTTCAGTTCGCCACGTCGAAGCTCGATAGGACTCACGAACAGGAGTTGCTAAAAGATAAACACAAACTCCTTCATGTTCAAAATCGCATGACAGACCTCGGTCCACAATTCGGGATTGCTATTGATACCCCGTGCATCAAGCCCTTTCTTTTCAGCCAAGCTATCGATGAACCGCAACATCAGTGTCTGTTCGTTCGGCCTCATAGGACGAGCAAGGGCCTGATGAAACAAATGGTTCAACCGCGCGATTGGATCATTGGGGACCTGAGCGATTGCCGTCTCAGCCCACCGTCGCGCCTGCCCGGTCACGAACGGGTCGTTGAGTAGGATCAAGGCTTGAGCTGGGACATTAGAGACACTACGACGACCGACCGTATTGAACGGTTGCGGTGTGTCGAAAGCTAACATCATCGGCGATAGGAAGTTTCGTCGCACCGAAATATAGACGCTTCGTCGTCCGTTGCCATCGAGCGGTCCGTTGCCCGGTCGCCCTCGGCCCTGCATGAATGCGGTCAAATGGACTGGAACACTGGGACCATACATGGTTTCGTCCAAACGACCGGAAAGCGACAATATCGAATCACGGATCGCTTCGCCCTGCAAACGTTTGATTCGCATGGCATGCAACAGTTGATTCGTAGGATCCAGCTCGACCGATTTAGCTCCGCCACGACTCGACATTTGGTACGTACGGCTCAGCATGATTTCCCGGATCAGCCGTTTCATGGACCACCCGTTATCCACCAGACGACGCGCCAGATGGTCGAGTAGTTCGGGGTGAGTTGGTGGCTGACCCAGGACGCCGAAATTGTCAGTCGATGCCACGATTCCACGACCCGTTAGGTGGGCCCAAATTCGATTGGCGGCCACGCGGGCCGTCAAGGGATTCTCGATGCGGGTAAGGTCACGAGCCAACGCCAGCCGACCACTGCCCTTTGTTTGGCCATCATTGGTGTCGACTTTATTCAAGGTGAACGCGGTCAAACTGCGCCGCGGTACACGATCACCAAGCGTCTTGTGATTCCCGCGAATCAGCAAGTTCTCGTCACGGCTGTCGCCATCCCAAATAGCGGGAGCCGTGCGAGAGTTCGCTTGGATTTGTTGGCTCAATTCCGTTCGCCTCATCCAATACTCGGACTCGTTCCAACTTCGCAACACGGAGGCTGTGACAAAGAGATGGGCATGCTGAACCATCCAACGTTGCACCACTCGGTCGCTTGCCGTCTTGCCATTCCACGCCATCTGGACGGCTTCGGACATGCTGGATCTGAGTCCGTGCGTCATCGAGTAGATCAGGTCGTTGGCCGGCTTGAAGCCGAACTTCGTAAACCTCCAATGGTGAGTCGCCGATTGCCACAAATTCAACATGCAGGTCGTTTCCCGAATACCGCCGCAAGTCATGGACTATCCAGCGAAGTTCGTTGCCGGTGTCGAATTCTTTTAGTACAGAACCGTGAAGTGGTCCGTTCAGCATGCGGTGTGAAGTGACGACACCGTATGCCAGGCCTTTACCTCGGACCAAATAATAAAGTGATTCGTCGGCCGTCTGAATAAAGGTTGAAGTGCGAACGGTTTTTCCAGCGCGGTCCCATTTAGCCAGTTTCCCACCGTCTTTGGCCACACCTGGCGCCAAACGCAAGGAATTCCAAAAGGGACGACGGCGAGCATGCGACCGCAATGCCAAGTCGGCCAAAGGCGAGTCGGGTGACTCCCCCAAAATCAACGAGCCAGCCTGAACGCCCTGCCGACCAAAAGTTACCCCATCGACCAAAAGTTCCCCATCAAACAGATACAAAAAAGAAGGGCGTTCGCCGGCAACCGGTCTCTGACTTGTTTTTACGGTTGCCGTCTTGTTGAGGGCGAATTCGCGAAAAGGGTCCGTCGACACCGGGTCTCTAGCCACCGTGGCCAAGTGTGCCACCCAGTGAGCCAATTGCCCTGCGTCCAACTGTTGTTTGGCCGAGACCTCTTCGATTTGAGATCGAACATCTTTCGTCAGCGCTTCAACCGAGACGCGGTCCCCGTTAGCTTTGGAGTTTGTCTGGACGATGTGGTCGACCCCGATGTTTCCCCAACCGCCGGTTACTTGGTCGACAATTCGAAGCTGCGCAAATTTGTTTTTCCACTGCCCAACATTCCAGCGAACCTCGGACATTTCGTTCTTGTTGCGGCCAGTCGCCGTCAATACTCGTTTTCCATCGATCAGCAAGTCGACACACGTCTTGTCTTTGTGAGCGCCGCCACCGACCAACAAGACAATCGTATCTCGTTCGATTTTGAAGGGTTTCGAGGTGAGCGTGCCCGTCCATTTATCATTGTGTTGCACTCCGGACGGCCCGCGCATGTTGTGCGTGTTCACCAGGAAATCGCCTCGGGCTGCAACTTTTCCCTGATAACTTGGCAAGTCGTTGACACGAATGGGCCCTTTTGCGAATGCGTCACCCTCACTCACCCAAGCTGCGTACGAACCCGACTCAAAATCGTCGATGATGATCTCTGCATTCGCCGTACCCACATCGCCGACACGATCCGCGATCGCCCTGGCGGCGCTTAGGTACTGTGGCAACTTCCCCTGCAACATTTCCAACTCGCGTTTGAGTTGGCCCCAATACTCGCTGGTGTACTTGGCCTGAAGGACATCGAGCTGCTCGTGCAATGAACGGTTCTGCAGTTCCGACTCAAAGCGAACTTGTCGATAGGCAGAACTCTGCAGATACCCGGCCAAAGCGTAGTAATCCGATTGAGCGATGGCGTCAAATTTGTGGTCGTGACAGCGTGCACACGCCACGGTTAGACCGAGAAAGGTCTTACCAAAAACGTCGATCATGTTGTCGAAGCGATCGGCTTCGTCCTTGCGAATATCGACTGGTGAATGCACCCACTCTCCCAAGAACCAAAACCCCGTGCCGAGCACTGATTCGTTGAATCCTGCCTCAATATGACGGCGAGGTGTTTGCAGCAAATCCCCGGCGATGTGCTCCTGCATAAACTGGTCGTAGGGAACGTCCTGTTCAATGGCGCGAATCACATAGTCGCGATATTCGAAGGCGTTCGGCGTATCGTAGTCGAACTCATGGCCTCGTGAATCGGCATATCGCACCAGATCGAGCCAGTGCCGCGCCCACCGCTCCGCGAATTTTGGCGACTTGATCAGATCGTCGAGCACACTCTCGTAGGCGGTCTCCGAATCGTCGCCTAGGAAGGCCTTGAGTTGAGTTGGCGTTGGTGGGAGACCAACAAGGTCGTAATAGGCACGGCGCAACAGGATCGATTTTTCGGCTTGTGCCGCCGGTCGCAAGCCCTCATGCTCGAGTCGTGCCAACACGAATCGATCGATGTCACTCAATGGCCAATCGGCTTGTTTGACGCTGGGAGCTGCGGGGCGACGGATTGGTTGCCAACACCAATGATCGTGCAGGCGTTGGGTCAGGTCGAATGCACTGTCATTCGCCGTTTCTGGCATCTCTTCCTTTGGCCAGGGTGCCCCACGGCGAACCCATTCGACGAGTAGGTCGATTTCTGCCTGAGGTAGTTTAGACTTGGGCGGCATCTGGTAATCGCCATATTGCACGGCATCGATCAGCAGACTCTCATCGGGCTTCCCAGGTTCGATCGCCATCCCGGTATCTCCCCCCTCGAGCAACGCGGGCCGCGAATCCAAACGGAGACCTCCACGAAGTTTTTTGGCTCGTCCGCTGTGGCACTCGTAGCAGCGCTTCGCGAACAGTGGTCGAATCATCTTCTCGAAGAATTCCACGTCCGCGGGGGAAAATTCTTTCGGTATCGACTTCTCGGCTCGGAGCAAACGCGTCCATCCCATGGCGAGCGCAAAAACGACCAGAAACGCCACGATTCGACGGGCGGCGAGAGTGACCGTAACGTGAGATGGGAGCGGACATTCCATTGCAGACGGACCCTAGGTGGGAGATTTTCGGGCATGTGGGCAGGCAGACACGTCATCTGCCAGATTCGTAAGTATATTTGAAATAGACGGATCGCGTCAAAACGATCCGAGTTTCCGACACGGTGAATGAAAATCGCTGTCCGCTGGCTGAAATGCCCGGCCATGCTGCCTAATCAGCGGCCAGCACATGACAAGGGAAAATACCATGCCCCAACGCCTTTTGACGGCCTTCCTGTTCGCTCTGTTTGTCTGGACAGCCACCGCCGATAGTCGCCTGAATGCCGGCGAGCTGGATTCTCGGGAAGTGGTACAGGCGTCTACCGCAATCGACCTCAGCGGTAGATGGGTCGGCACTTGGACCAGTTGTTCGACGGGCCATAAGGGGCCGTTGAAAGCTGAAGTCTGCCGATTATCCAACGGAGACTATCGGTTCAAGTTCCGCGGCCGTTTCTTCAAGGTGTTCCCTTTTCGATACAGTGTCGTCCTGAATGTGGTGGAAGAAGGAGATACCGTGCGATTGAAGGGCAGCTCCTACCTGGGCCGGATGTTTGGCACCTTCTGTTACTCAGCATCGGCCGACGCTTGTCAGTTTCGCGCTGATTACACGTCGAAGAAGGACCGCGGCGTCTTTTCTTTGAAGAAGGTCTCGCCGTAGAAACCGGGCGTTCACGTCCCGGCATTTGAGCCGAAGGCGCCAGCGGTCTGTTGACTTAGTGTTGAAAACTTGCAATCCCGACCGGCCTTGTGCCGGTGGGGTAAAGCCTCGGGTTTTCAAATCGGAAAATTAGTGGCAAAAAGAGTGGCGTGGCTTGGTCACTTTCGGCGAAAGTGACCTACGGGCGAAATAGACCTACGGCGAGTCCCCCTGTGGCATACGTCGGTTCCGCACCCTAACATATAGGTCTCCAAGATACCGGCTGCTAGCCGCACTTTTCGCAGGGAATCCACCATGCTCAATCTTTGGACTTTGCTGGCTCAGGAGAACAACCCCGCGCTGATCGTCATCGCCGTAATGTTCTTGATGTTCTTTGTGGTGGTGGTGTACGTGTTTGCCAAGTACTTTAACCTCTGGATTCAGTCGGTCTTGACCGGCGCTGGAATTACAATCTTCGACTTGATCGGAATGACGTTTCGTCGAGTCAATCCGCAGTTGATCGTGAAGAGCATGATCATGGCCGTACAGGCGGGTGTCAACGAACCCGAATTGCACTCCCAGGCCTTAGAAGCTCATTACATGGCTGGCGGCGACGTTCGCCTGGTTGTCCGGGCGCTTATCGCTGCGAAGAAAGCAAAGACGATCCAATTGACGTTCCGTGAAGCGACGGCAATTGACTTGGCCGGCCGTGACGTTCTGGAGTCGGTCCAAACGAGCGTCTACCCGAAAGTGAGCGACTGTCCGGCGAGAGGTTCATCTCGACTTACACTGGATGCCATCTCAAAAGACGGCATTCAGCTGAAAGTTAAGGCGCGAGTGACCGTTCGAGCCAACTTGCAGCAGTTGATTGGTGGTGCTACGGAGGAGACGATCATTGCCCGCGTTGGTGAAGGAATCGTCAGTGCGATCGGCTCGTCGGAGAACCACAAACTCGTCTTAGAAAATCCCGACATGATCTCGAAGGCCGTGTTGGCTCGACGGCTCGACTCGCAAACGGCGTTTGAAATTGTCTCGATTGATATTGCCGATATCGATGTGGGTGACAACATTGGCGCTCGGCTGGACGCGGACCAGGCGGAAGCGGACATGCGCGTCGCGCGGGCTAGAGCAGAGGGACGACGCGCTATGGCAGTGGCCGAGGAGCAGGAAGAGTTTGCGGCGATTCAGGAGAGCCGCGCCTTTCTAGTCGAGGCGGAAGCCGATGTTCCGCAGGCCATGGCCGACGCTTTTCGCTCGGGGAAACTTGGAATTCTGGACTATTACCAGATGAAGAACATTCAGTCCGATACCGACATGCGAACGTCGATCGCCACCGCCGGAACCGCACAGACTAGGAAATAGCCATGTCGGATGATCTGGAGAAATTCCTGCAGCGGGCAGCGCAGCGACGTCGCCAGCAGACGCGGCCGAGTATCGTAATCGTCAATGAAGATACGGTGCCGGTTGTGCCAGAAATTGTGGAGGCGGAAGTTGTTTCTCCGGCTAGGTTGACCGATGACGAATCGGTCGGGGAACACGTTCAACACCACTTGGACAGCAGTGGGTTCGCGGCACGTGCGTCTCGCCTGGGAGAAGGTGTCGAGGACGAAGTTGAAGAAATGGATCAACATGTCCACGAGGTGTTTGATCATAAAGTCGGCACGCTCCAGCCAGAAGCGGCAGATGAGCCTGAGTTGATCAGCGATGACGATCCGTCCACGACTATCTCTTCGAATTGGGTCGCCGACATGCTGCGAGACCCGGCGACTCTGCGACAGGTGATCGTTCTAAACGAAATCATGACACCGGTCTTTCGGCGTAAGTAGAACGGCCTGTAGGTGAAACGAGACAGAGATGCAGATTGAATCAGGGAAGACGCGAATTGGATGGATCGGTTTGGGCGTAATGGGTTCGAGCATGTGCGGACATTTGGTCGACAACGGATTCTCGGCGACCGTCTACACGCGGACCAAATCCAAGGCTCAAACGCTGTTGGACAAGGGCGCAGCATGGGCCGAGTCGCCGAACGCCGTGGCGGAAAACAGTGACGTCATATTCAGTATTGTCGGTTTCCCTAGCGATGTTCGCCAGGTGCTGTTGGGACCGGACGGCGCGTTGAACGGTGCAGCCACGGGCTCAGTACTGGTCGACATGACGACCAGCGAGCCATCGCTAGCCGTGGAAGTCTACGAGGCGGCAAAGGCGAAAGGAATTCACAGCGTCGATGCGCCAGTTTCTGGTGGCGATGTTGGAGCCAAAGAAGCGAGGCTCTCAATCATGATCGGCGGGGACAAGGAGGTGGTCGAATCACTTCAACCCTGCTGGCAGGTGATGGGGAAAACGATCGTGCACCAGGGACCCGCAGGGGCTGGACAGCACACAAAGATGGTCAACCAAACGCTGATCGCAACCAACATGATCGGTGTTTGTGAAGCGCTATTGTATGGATGTCGAGCCGGCCTTGATCTCGAGACCGTCATGAAGTCGGTCGCCACGGGTGCCGCGGGTAGTTGGTCGCTTTCCAACTTGGGACCACGGATTATCGCCAACAATTTTGACCCGGGTTTCTTTGTCGAGCACTTTATCAAAGACATGGGCATCGCTCTGTCGGAGGCCAATCGAATGGGTTTGGCGCTACCGGGATTGGCTTTAGCCAAACAACTCTACGAAGCGCTTCAAGCCCAAGGGCACGGTCGGGATGGCACCCACGCTCTCCAATTGGCCTTGTCGGCCCTGTCGGGCATCGACTGGAAATCACGCGACTAAGCGTTGCCAGAGAGCGACTGCAGGATCAAGGCAATGAGTACGTTCGGGTCGTAGGGCTTTCGCACGTAGAATTGGCTTCCAGCCGCTCAACTGTCCCGGACAATGTCGGGCGTCTCGACCGCACTGACAATGATTACGGGAATGTCGCACGTGTCGGGCGCATCGGTGATGGTCTGGCAAACCCTCAAACCGTCGATGTCGGGAAGCGCAGATCCAAAAGGATGAGGTCGGGATGGGCCGATTTTGCCACATCAACCGCCTCGCTGCCATCGCGCGCAGCGAGCGTCTTAAATCCCAGTTGTTGCAATCGGAATTCAAGCAATAACGACTGGTCTTCATCGTCATCAACGATCAAGACCGACGACTTCGTTTCTAACTCTTGCTGAGCCGGTTCAAGCTCAGCACCTACCATACGAATCATAGCGATTCTCCTGCCCCGTTCTTGAGAGAAAGCCACCATTACGCCTGGGTCCTAAAAACCCTACATCACGGAGAAATGATGTCAAATCGCTACGTTGACGTTTTTTAACATCGGCGGTGGGCACGGCTTCGGGCTGAGTGATCACGCCGGTTTTGGCCCTCGCTCACGCTTCGGGTCAAGTGATTGAGGACCTAGAAAACGCCGGCACCAAAGTCGCCGTCTTCACCTTCACCGGCATTCGTCCGGGCAGCCGGATTCGAATGTGGCGCACGCGGTTCCGTGGTTGGGAGATCCGCATGGTGCGTCTGCCTCGCTCGCGACGGTGATCTGTTGGAACTTGTTCCTACCGGGTCCAGTTCTTCCGGCGTGTCGGCCGTCGGAGTCTGGGCCGCTACGGGCTCGGCAACGAACTCGCAATCCATATCGAAATCGTCGTCATATCGCGACACGTAATCGGGCTCCGTGGATCGAGTCTTCTCGGTTGAAAACTCCTCAATGACCCGTTTTTGGATCATCTCCCGGCAAGTCGAATTGATGGGGTGAGCAATATCGGCATACAACTTGGCTCGCCCCTCCTGATCTCGAATCGCTCGATCGTCCTTCAATCGCAATCCGCACGAGTTGCAATGGGCGGACCTCAAGTGATTCTTGCACCCGCAGCCGGGGCAATGGAATGTCAATTTGCGGCTTGGCATCGCCACAAACGGTCCATTGGAACCTTCGATAATTTTCAGATCTCGGATGACGAAACAATCATCAAATGTGATGGAGCAAAATGCCCGCAGTCGGTCGTCCGAATCTTCCATCAACTTAACGCGAACCTCGGTGATCTCCATGGCGTTCTCCTTACGCGTCATTGGGCCGCAATGCGGCGCTGGGAATCAGACCGTTTGAGTTTGAAAGACGGCTCCGATTCCAATGGATCGCAATCTCCCTGCGACAGTTTGAGCGTGACGATGATTCCTACACATGACGAAATGACTCGTCCCGCTGCCACTCATCGAGTAACCAACACCTCCAACTTGCTGCAACACATCCACCATTCGAACTACAGAAGAGGAGAGTTTTGCTGAAGCCGATTGAAGTCTGTTGTGTAACTTCGCGGCGACCGCAGTGCGGTCTCCCCTTCTCAACGCGTCCGCCATCGGTTCACATGACCGCGGCCGTTGAGGAACTTTGCAACAGCGGAATACATCCGCAGTGGAGAGTCCCTGCTCGGGTCGTACGACCACAATATGTAATGGCAAAACTGTTCCAAGTGTTTCAATTCGCTCACCGCGTCCGCGACAAATGGCCGGCTTTCCGTAGAGAAAGAACGGCACGTCGCTCCCCAAACGTGATGCCAACTCCGCCAACCGCTCGGTGCCCCAATGAAGGTCCCATCCACGATTGGCAAGTAGCAATGCCGCTGCCGCGTTACTAGAGGCTCCACCAAGTCCCGCAGCCGCCGGAATGTTCTTCGTAATCCGTAGGTGCCCACCCGCTCTGATCTGAGCTTCTTCTCGCAATGTGGCGATCGCGCGCCACGCAAGGTTTTGCCCAGGTGGTGGTAATGGCTCCCACGGCGACTCAACACCCCTTTGCCGCGAAGCATTTTGGCGAGCCTCTATACCAGGCTCCCAAACGCAGCTAAGCGTCAACGTCTCGTCCGAGGTTGCAGTAAACGATAGGCTGTCAAATATGGAGATCGGCACCATGAGTGTTTCCAAATCATGGTAACCGTCTGTTCGTCTTGCCAAGATTTCAAGATGAAGATTGATCTTCGCCGGTGTCCAGATCATCTCCGTCTGGTGGAGTTGTCGATCCTTCATCAAGTCTCTAATTCCTCCTTATCCACCATCGACAAATTCTAACGTGGTTGGTATAGGGGTCAACCTTAAACGACTTGTGGTCAACCGCAATCAAGAGGCCGATTGAAACAGTGGGTGGTTTGGGATGATTAGTGAGAATTTTTAGCCCTTGAGGTACATTTTTTCACGTCAACTGCCCTTTGATCGCTAAAAACGGTGATTCGAAAACATGCTGCCAACGACATACCTCGGTGGTTTGGCCCCTCAAGAATTTCCTGATACCAACGAGACACTTAGACATGCCTAAGCCAGGATCTGTCCTTCCCGATCTTGCCAACGTGGTCCGCGGAGTTTGCATGGGTGCTGCGGACGTCGTACCCGGCATTTCGGGAGGTACGGTGGCGCTGATTACCGGCATCTACGATCGACTGGTGACCGCCATCAGTCGCGTCGACCTCACATTGATGCGTCTGGTGAAGTCGGGCCAAATCCGCGAGGCAGCGATACACTTGGACCTGCGATTTTTGGTCAGTCTGACCATCGGCCTGGCAGCCGGTTTTGTCATCATGACCGCCACGATGCACCACCTGCTAACCAAGGATGTTCAAACGTACTCGATCACCTTGGCGGTGTTCACTGGAATGATCGCCATGTCAGCCGTTTTCCTGGCTAGCGACATCGGAGATTGGAACGGCACGACGACGACTACCGCGATCATCGGTATCGCGGTTGCCGCTACGATGGCCATGGCTGATACACCCAGATCGGAAGGCGTCGAACCATCGCTGGCTTTCATTTTCGTTTGCGGATGCATCGCGATTTGCGCAATGATTCTGCCTGGCATCAGCGGCGCTATGATCCTCATGCTCCTCGGTGTCTATCTGCACCTCAGCGAAATCCCTCATCTGCTCAAAGCGGGACACGAGATCGGCCACTGTCTGGTGACGATCGCCGTTTTCGGATCGGGCTGCGCTGTGAGCCTGATTCTATTCAGCAAATTTTTAAAGTGGCTGTTAGCCCAGCACCATAACGTCACCATGGCCGCCATGTGTGGATTCATGGTTGGCGCCCTCCCCAAACTCTGGCCCTTCCAACGCGACCTCACTCCAGAAGTTGAGAAGTTCAAACTCAAGGACTTTGAGCACTTCATGCCATCCACTTTTAATGAAGCGGTCCCCGCTCTGATCGCTGTTGTCGTCGGCGCCGGTTTTGTGTACGCGATCGATCGAGTCAGCCGCGGCGGTCGCAAGGCGTCGGCGGAAGACGCCACTCTGAAGTAAAGGGCGCCTGCCCGCGTACTTCTTTACTCCGGCTTGTCCCTTGCTTACGCATCGGGTTACGAATTCTCCAGCAGCCGATCCAGTGCGGTCACGGCCACACCCAGCGTCGAGCCGCTCTTCCGATACGTATCCCACCAAGTTCGCACCACGGCCGCTGATTGGGATGCGGGGACCGTGAGGACATCGGCGCACCAAACGTCTACAGCGCGGAGCAGTGTCGAATCATCGAGCTGCACTAGACCGAGGCATTCGCCCGCGGCAAGCGTGACCGGGACCATTGCTAGCGCGGCGACGACTGGCAGTCGGTCCCGGTGCACATCCTCAGAATATCGGGGCAGATCGATATTGAGTTGAAGTAGCAGCCAAGCGAGGCGGAGGACTTCGGGCAAGACAGCATCGACATCCGCCAATACGGCCTCGATGTGCACGTGATTGTAGGCCAGCAGGGCTCTACCGTGTCCACCCCCAACGGGCAGCACGCCGACAACTTGTGCCCGGTCGACCAGCAATCCCGACTCAGTGAGATTCACAGCCTGATGCAACAGGCCGGGTCCCCTAGCTTCCCAGGCGGCCATCAAGGGTCTAAGTCGCAAGATCAACTGGTCGGCCAGTGTCGGCACGGCCCGTCGCAGTCGGTCCTCGACTCGCCCGATTCCAGCGGCCAACTCGGAAACACTCAACGAGTTGTCACCGCCCATTGCCTTCTGAAGGGCGACCTCGCTCAGTTGTCGGTTATTCTCCAAAGAGGCGCAGAGGCCGAGGAGGTGCCCCCAGATGCGATCGCGATCGTCGCCAAAACTACCGATGACGTTCCACAATTCAAGACCGGCAGTGGCAGTGGCTGTCAGTTGGTCGTCTGCGGGAGTTCTTCCGTACCGGGCCATGTCAGTCAGGTGTAGTGCACTGGCGGAATTACTTCCCATCCATGTTAATTCCACGTCCCTGCCCTCGGTGAACTAGCCGCGAAAGAGTTTAATGGCGCCATGTAGGGCATCGCCGAAGGCGTCCACTTCGTCCAGTGTGTTGTAGGCGTAGAAACTCACTCGCGCGGACGCGGAAATTCCGAATCGATCGTGCAATGGCATGGCACAGTGGTGGCCAGCTCGAATCGCGATTCCTTTGCGATCCAGATAGCTGGCAAGATCTTGCGGATGAACGCCATCGATGACGAAACTGATGATGCCAGTCTTGCGTTTGGTCGAAGGGCCGAGGGTTCTAACGACATCGATATTCCGCAAGTGTTCGTCGGCCCGTTCAACCAGCATCTGTTCGTGGCGAAGGATGCGTTCAACACCAATTTGCTCCAAGTACTTCAAGGCAGCCTTCATCGCGATCGCGGGCGCAATGGCAGGTGTACCCGCCTCAAATTTGGCCGGCAGCAAGGCTGGGCTGTAGCCATCCTTCGAGACCTGAGTGATCATACTTCCCCCGCCCAAAAAGGGCGGCATGCTCTCTAGCAACTCTTCGCGTCCGTAGAGGACTCCAATCCCCGATGGTCCCATCATCTTATGTCCGCTGAAAACAGCAAAGTCGGTCGCCCAAGCGGAGAAGTTGACCTCGCCGTGAGGAACGGCCTGAGCCGCATCGACCAGCGTTACGACGCCCTTTTCATGGGCCGCGTCCACCAGTTGTTTCACCGGGTTAATCGTACCTAGCACATTCGAAACGGCCGCAAAGGCAAAGAGCTTGGTCGCTTGGTTGAGCAACGAAGGCAACTGTTCGAGGTCCAATTGACCATCATCCGTCAGGGGTACAAACCGCACTCGACAACCCGTCCGCTCCGCCAGCTGTTGCCAAGGCACGATGTTCGAATGGTGCTCCATTTCCGTCAGCAAGATCTCATCACCCGGTCCGACATTGGCATCCCCCCAACTTCGGGCCACCAGGTTGATCCCGGCCGTTGTGCCGGACGTGAAGACGATCTCGTGGGAATTTGAGATGCCGACAAACTCGCCAACGGCTTGTCGTGACTGCTCGTATTCCTCAGTACTCTTGTCACTTAGCCAGTGGCTTCCGCGATGAACGTTGGCGAACGTCTGAGTATAAACGTCATCAATTGCGCTGATGACGGCTTGAGGTCGCTGAGTGGACGCGGCATTGTCGAAGTAGATCAACGGTACCGAATCATGCACCTGAGTTGCCAGGATCGGAAAGTCCGCGCGGATTCGTTGCACATCCAGTTCCTCAGCTGATGGGGCGATGGTCATCAGCATTCCTCTCCAAGATGGGGCCCATAAAAATGGCTGCCACCCTCGTTTTCGTCATCGTCAACATCAAGTTCCTCTGCGTTCCTGAGCTGAAACTTCAACAATTGCAAAGGTGCGAGCCATGCTGTCTGAAAAGCACCTTCGAGAGTTACTTTAAATCTAGAAAGATACTCATCGTCGCACCAGGTTCGCACTTCATCTAACAAACATCCCTCAATCGACTCGGCGAAAATCGATGCTGCTCCCAACAACCAGGGCGAACCCTCACCGTCAAACCACGCCTCAGTGATCAAACCCTCGTCGTCCACAATCAAATCGAGACACAATCGCCCGATGTCCGGGCAGGCGATCTCCCCGCTATGTGTCGCATCCTCACAGGTGCCCTGGTGATACGGGTCCTCAAAGTGACTCTGTGCCAACGGGGGCAAGTTTGCTTCACTCATCGAGGCGATTGGGTGGGAGGTAGTGTCGGTCGAAGCTCAGCATCAAGTTTACGCAGCGAGGCGGCGCATGACTACTGGTGCCATCGGTGACTTATCGTTGGTGCTGGCTCACTTGCGAAGTCCGGTCGATGTGCGAACTACGTCACCGCGAACGCTTTACGAAGCATGGCAAGACTTTGCGGCACGGCGGTCCGGTAGTCGGCCTTTCCCTCGAACTCCAGGGAGATGTATCCGTGGTACTGGTGTTTCCGCAACATCTTGACAACGCGATCGTAGTCAATCTCCAAGGTGTACCACGTGCCACCGCCGATATATGTCTTGGCTTGCACGTACACCGTTTTGGGAGCCAATAGCTCCATTTGCGGGTACATATTGTCGAGAAAGTTGCCCGTGTCCAACGTCACCTGTAACCATGGCGAGTCGATTGCGTTGACAATCTTCATGACGCCGTCCGCTGTTCGCCCCAAGCCCCAGTGGTTCTCGAGGCCCAACAGCACTCCACACTCCTCCGCCTTCTTCAAGCACTTCTCCAGACTGTCGATCACCCAGCCAAAGCCGTCCTCATCGGTGTAGCCGGGAAGTCGGGGCTCAATCCCTCGATTCGCCATCAGCGTGTTAAAGTTTTTGCTGGTTCCCCATCTCCCCGTGTTAACCCGCATCGTAGGAATGCCCAATTTATAGGCAAGTTCAATGCAGTGTATTGTGTGATCGATGTTCTTTTGTCGTTCATCCTTGTCCGGCGAAACGAATCCTTGGTGGGTCGAAAAACCGCATAGATCCAGCCCGTTGACAAATGCTCGCCTCTTGAGCCTTTGCAAACAAGTGTTCGACTCATCTTCCATTTGAACGTGGAGGATCTCGACGCCGTCAAAACCCATTTCGGCCGCCGCATCGATGCACTGCTCGATGGTCAGTTTGGAGTCGTTGCGATACCTCCAAAATGAGTAGGTGGAAACGGCAATCGGATTGGGCTTGAGTTTGGAATTGCCCGAACCGGCTTTGCTCGCCGTCTCAACTTCTTCTTTGGCACTCAACGAAATCTGTGGCATCATCGAAGCTGCGGCAGTTGCCGCTAGAAAATCACGTCGCCTAAGCATGGCCATCTCCACGGTTAATTCAATGCCCGACACACGAAAACACCGAGGCCCGCACCCCAAAGACGGAATCCTCTTTGGCGAAGACGCGCGAGCAGATCTCGTTCAAGCGTCCATTGACTATACATGGCTATTGTCACGAGGATACCCGGCCGATGCCAGTCTCAAATTGATCGGTGATCGATTTCAATTGACCGCTCGACAACGGCTCGCCGTCCGTCGTGGCACGTGTAGCCAATCTCAGCGGGAGAACCGCCTCGGCAAACGGTCTCACCCCAACGAGATTCAAGGCCAAACGCTGGCCATTGATGCATTCAACCTAATCACGACCGTTGAAGCGGCATTCAGCGACGGGGTGCTTTTGGAAGGGAGCGACAGTTGTTGGCGAGATATGGCCAGCATGCACGGTAGCTATCGTCGAGTTGCGGAGACCGTTCCGGCGATCGAGCATATTGGACGCATCTTGGAACGGCTTGCACCTGTGCACTGTCGATGGTTGATCGATCGGCCCGTCTCCAATAGCGGCCGCCTTCGCGAAATGTTGCTAGCGGCGGCCAACGCCCAGCACTGGGAGTGGTCCGTCGAGCTGGATCACGATGCAGACGTCGTGTTGCTGGAGAGTGCTGACATCGTCTGCACGGCGGATAGTATGATCCTGGACGGCTGTTCACGGTGGCTGAATCTAGCCAGAATTGCCCTGGAAAGTCGGCGGGACCATTGGTGGTTGGTTTCATTTGAAGTGCCGGATGAGAAGTGAATACGACACAAGACCGCGGGCCATCCCTGTCACCGCCACTGCGATTTCCGTCCTCGACGGGGGCAGCCGTCGGTCGTCTGGATTTTAGGTTGAGTGACTGTTAGTATTGGCATTCCCATGGACAACATCTCGACCCCCTTTTTGGGTTACTAGCGATGCCGACGATCAAATTTGTTAACGAAGAGAAGGAAATCGAGGTCGCTGCCGGCGCCAATCTGCGGCGCGAAGCGATCAACGCCGGCATCAACCTCCACAAGGGCGTGAACGGGATGGGGGAGGCCCCCAACAAGCTGTTCAATTGTCACGGTTTCGGGTTTTGCGGTACCTGCCGCGTCCTGGTGACCAAAGGTCAAGAACACACCAACAGTCTGACCTTCCTCGAGTGGCTCAAATTCAAGACTCCATTCTCACCCGATCCCCTCGCTTGTTTAGCCTACGTCGAAAACGAAGATACGATGCGACTAGCCTGCAAGACTCGTGTCAACGGTGACATCGAGGTGGAGAGTGGCCCAGAGTTTAACTTGTTCGGCGAGAACTTCTTTAGTTAGGGCTTCAACACGTCGTGAAGCAAGTCGTAGCCATTGTCAAACCGTTCTTGGCGGAAAAGGTGCTTGAGAGCCTCAAGAGAGCGCCGTTGGAAGCACTGTGCGTTCGCGAAGTGAAGGGCTATGGTCGCCAAAAGAGCCATCTAGACCAATACGGTGACAGCGAATACGCCTCGGCATTCCTTCCAAAAGTCGAGATTTCATTGTGGGTCGAAGACTCTCGAGTCGACGAAGCCCTCCTCGCGATCACCTCAGTTGCCAGGACCGGACGTATGGGTGATGGCAAGGTATTCGTGATGCCCACAGCCCAGTTCGAAGAACAAATCGACATCGACGGCAGCGACGAGACGTAGTCGCTGGCGCCTGTTGGTTTGAGCGAAGATTCAGCCTTCGTGCGTCATGTCTCGCCAGGGGGCGATACCCAACGCTCGCAACATGACCATGTACAACGTCAGGCTGGCGATGACCGCGATAGAGACCTGCATGAATGCCCCGCTGCGATCAACGGCGGCCGGTACGAGTTGACTTAGCCACCAGCCTCCTCCGACCGCCAAGAGGCTTCCGACCGCCACTTTGCCCACCAGTGGCAGCAAGTGTGCCCAAGGGAGAGGGCCGTGTCGCGATGAAAAAGCAAAGAGTAAGCCGATCGCCTGAATCGTCGCGGCGATCGAAGTTGCCATCGCCAGCCCCGCTTCCTTCCAAATTCCGACAAAGAGGAAGTTCAAGACAATATTGCAACCGATCGCGCTGACTCCCCAGATCGTCGGCAAGCGAAATTCGTTCATCGCGTAACAGCCTCGGACCAAGACCGTCAAGGCGGAAAACGAACAAGCACCCCAGCCGTATCCGGCAATCACCCGCCCGGTCCTCTCCGCGTCTTCCAACGTGAACTCGCCACCTCGATAGAGAACAATCGCGATCGGCTGGGCCATGGCGACCAATCCCAAGCTAGCCGGAATGCCCCAAGTCGCGACGATCCGCAATCCATGGATCAGATCCGCTCGGACACGATCCAAATCACCCTGAGCCGCATGTCGACTTAACAGTGGAAAGATGGCGGTACCGACTGCCTGACCGACCAAGCCAACGGGAAACATGAAGAGCCGTTCCCCGAGGTAGATCGAGGCGACAGCACCGCGACTCAGTTGTGTCCCGCCTGCTCGACTTGTCGTTAGTACCCAGGCAATCAGCATGTCGATGGTCGTGTTCGCTTGGGCGGAACCCATGCCGAACAGGGCGGGAAGAAACTGTCGCAAGATCTTCCGAATGTCGGCATTTCCTCGTAACGGCACGCGGATCCAGCGAAAACCCGCTCGGAACAACGGGACCGCGACCAGCAGAGTCTGTGCGCCGGCGGCCAAGAGTATGGCCAGTGAGAGGATAAAACTCTGGTGAACTGGATCGGTTGCCAAACGAGGCGCAAGCCAAGCGGCGGCAATTAACCAGGCAACATTCACCCAGATGGTGCAGGCAACGGCCGTTCCAAATCGGCCCAGTGCATGCAGCGTGCTGACCATTTGGGCGGTCAGGCAGAGAAAAATGAGGTAGGGAAGTAGGATGGCAGCCAGTTGAATTGCCAACAATTGCAGCGAACCGGCTGGGGAAAACCACCATCCCACCAAGCAGCAGGTTTCACCAATCGCAGTAAGAACCAACGAGAGACCGAGCCACAACCAGAGGTTGGCACTCGCCAACCGCCACGCCTCTTGAGGATTCTTCTCAATCCGTTGGCTGAACAGCGGCAGATAGGACGCCGATTGAGCCCCGTCGCCGAATAGGCGTCGCACGAATTGTGGGAATTGAAACGCAAAGACGAAACAATCGAAAACACCGCTGGCCGTTCCCAGCAACGAAGCGGTAGCTACGTCGCGAGCCATTCCCAAGATCCGGCTGACGAGCCCGCCGATGCTGGTCAAGCCAGCTCCGCGGAGAAATTTTTGATGTTCACTTCGCGCCACCAGCAGATCCCCAAGACGCTCTTGGCGTCCTATTCGGACGTTGCAAGCTCGTGTTCGTGGTTCACGTGCTCTCGAGCAGCGGACGTGTCGATCTGCAGATCCACGGTCACGCTCCATTTGCCCTCGGGGTCGGGTCGGACCCACCAATGTGGTTGGACGACAACGGATTGATGCACCAACTCGAAGCCGCCCTCGGATTGGCTAACGGTTTCAATCGGATACGTCCAGAAACTTGTCGGGCGATTCGTTTGCAGTTGGACATCGATACCCAACCACTCGTCCACCAGCCCCAGTTGGTGCAAGTCGTGCAGATCGAGTTGCATCCCGAGGTGACCGAGTCGATCCCCATTTTCACCGTAGAAGAACCTGTCATCGACATCTGCTGGCAGACCGGAAAAATTGAGTTCTGGAGAAAAATGAAACGAGTGGTCCAGGGGGAGTCCCTCCAACAGATAGCCGATACGAACCGTCGATTCACCCTCATGCAGTGTGATCCCTTTGGTCAGTTGCACGTTGGCTCCGTGCACCGTTCCCGTGCGGCTCATCAGCACCTGCGTCCGATGGTCATCGCGTCGCACACGTGTCGTGTATGCGGCCTCTAGGAAGTCACCTCGTTCTGCCGCATCGCCTCGAATCACTGCACTCAAAGTTGCGTCGTCGTCGTAAAAGTGGTCGATCAGTGACTTGCGAGGATATCGATCGTATTGGACATGTTGGTCGAGTCCTTCCTGCTTGAAAACGACGCCGTCGTGAATGCTCTCGACTTTATTTTGTTCCGTCATTGGTCCGGCAAGTACCTTGCGATGGTAGGCCTCTGGTCGCCGGGTCAATGTGGCCAGTAGATTGTGTGCGATCGCCTTGACATCGAGTTCGTAGAGGATGCCGCCTTTTGCCGGAGCCAGAAAACAATCAAACGTATCGTTGCTAAGACGGATCTCTTGCTGGAGATCGAGATTCCAGTCTTTCACTTCGTAGTTGACCTGTGGGCTCCGGATGTCCAACGCCTCATCCAACAACTTGTCCGCGGTGATGAGCTCGCGGTAGACGGCATTCCGCAGATGAGGAAGATAAATTCCACCGAAAGCCCCATGCCAATAACTACAATTGCATTGGCCACGGTACAGAGCTTGACGAATGGGAGCCAACGTCTGGCTGTCCAACTGATTTTCTGCTGATTGCAGGCGTCGACTAATGCCCATCATGCGGCCGTACATTTCGTCGGACTCCGCGTACTTGACTTTGAAGTTCCGCCAAGACCCTCCGCTCACGAACGGACGTATTCGAGGCCAACGAGGATCGTGTTCCATCTCGTTTTCGATGTCTTCAAATTCGACTTGCCGCTCGAACGGCATTGCCCACTCGGTCATTTCCCGATAGCTACTATCGGGCAAGTAGATTTTTCCAAGCGGTGCGACGTTTTCGTGAGCATCCGAAAGTGTCGTCGTGTTCAACCACTCGCTGTTTTCGGTCAGTTGATCAAAGAACTGACTGAGCCAGCCGTTCTCGTAGACGTGGGTCTTGGTATCTGGCCACATCCCAAATTTTTCGCCGTCGTCACCAAACACAACGACAGCATTCGGTTGACTCTCGGCAATGGCACGAAGATATTCGATCGTTTCGTGCGGTGCCCTAAATGGAATCAGATATCGTAGGCGTTCGCTGCCCGGATAAACGCTGACCAGCTCGCCCTCGTCCTCGGTCAAATAACTTCCGTGCAATCGCTCTTCGGCTATGCCCGCACTGCGAAAATGAAAATCGTCCAGCAGCGTGTATTCGACACCCGCTTTAGCAATGTCGGCGGTGAAGGACTGCTCCCAGACGCGTTCCGGCATCCACATGCCTTTGACGGTTGCGCCAAGCCGTTCTTCCAGCCACGTTCGGTACATCTCGATCTGGCCGATGCGATCGCGCGAGGGGATCATGGCCAAGATCGCCTCATAGTATGCACCACCGATAATTTCGATACGTCCAGCCTGCACTAACGCCGCCAAGCGATCGACGTATTCTGGATGATGCTGGTCCAACCACTCGATCAAGGAGCCACTGACGTGCAACGAAATATCGAGACCACTGTACGGTTCGAATACATCCAAGAACGGGAGGTAGCTATCTTCGTAGGCCTGCTCGAATACGCCGTCGAAGTTCCCAATGGGCTGATGGTTGTGCAACACCAGGCAGAGTCGGAGTGGTGCGTTCATCGGTGGTTACAATCCTCAATTTTCCGAGTGCGTGAGCCGGTGGACATTTGTTTGTGGCGAAGCGACAGGGCTGCGCAGTGATCTCCCTGAAACTGACTGCAGGTTGAATCGGCAAAGTCGCTCTTGTCTAGCCAGCTTTTCCAGCTACCCACTTTTGACATTTTGGCGATGGGGACACAAAATCGGCACAACCGACGTAGGCCGGCCGCCGCACTGCCGCGTCCAGTGCCGCCTTGGGGGTTAATGGCTGGGCTAGACAAACGCAACGGGGCGTTGCCCCTTCGTTGTCCGTTGCGGACTCGGCAACTCCCCAATCGCCCGCCAGGATGCCGGCGAGCATCCAATGAGCTCGTTGGGCCGTACCGAGCGGATTGGCCGAGAGGTTATCGGTCAGTTCAGGGTAGAGTCGAATCGCCTCGTCGTAGTCCTTCCGCACCAACAGCTGAAAGTCGGCCTCAATTTCTTTACGAAGTACGGGCGACTTAATCCGCGAGCGGTCACGATAAGCGAGGTTGAGCGAGGCGACATATTTGGCCGAATACGATGCGGCACTCTCTTGGTCTCCCTCGTCGCGCGTGGCGGAGGCCAGGTTGTAGTAGCAACTGGCCAGCAGCTGATGGATGAAGGGATTGCGAGCGTCTTCTGACAGTGCTTTCTGCAGAGCCGTCTCGGCCTGCAACAACAACGGTCTGGGCGTCAGCGACGATGGGTCAACAAAAATACGTCTTGAGAATTTCATCGCCTGGAAGTTCCACGAGACTTGAGTAAAGATGGGCAGTCTGGAGGCCTGAGACTTTTTGGTGTGGAACGGCCCCGCCGATTCTGTTAGCGTCCGCGCGATTTCGAGATGCGGCCCAAGCGACTTGCGGCGGTGCATTTTGGTTCTGGAACGGATTTCAAGGAGCGGGTCATGAAGGGTTGCACGTTGGTTTTCACGTTGGTGTTTGGTCTCAGCTTGTTCGCAAATACGGCCGTTCCCAAGGGTTGGAAGTCGTTGGTGCCCTTCACGAAGCGAGTTGAGGCGGATCCGAATAAGCGTTACAGGTTGCGAGACGTCGATGGTCCGTGGATGATCTTGGCTGCGTCGTTTGCCGGCGAGAATGGCCCAAGTCAGGCTCAACAACTCATGATCGAGCTGCGCCGTGAACTCAATCGGCCCGTTTACACTCACGTCCGTGTGTTTGATTTTTCGGCACCGGTCCGGGGAATTGGCCTCGACAAGTACGCCCGTCCTCGGCAGATGAAATATCGGCAGAATACTAAGATCGAGGAAGTCGCCGTATTGATCGGCGATTTCGACGCGCCCGAATCGAGTGACATCCAAAAGACCTTGAAGAAACTCAAGGCAATGCAGCCACCGTCGTTGACCTACGGTGCCAATAAGGAAACAACCCAGCGTTTCGTGGGCTTGAGAACGCTGCAACGAAAACTCAGCGGCGACGAAGAGCGGAAGTCAAAGGGACCGATGGCGAACGCTTTCGTGACTCGCAACCCCTTGCTCCCTGACGAGTACTTTGTTCCCAAGGGGGTCGACTCGTTCGTGGTAAAACTCAATCGAAAGAACCCTTACAACTTGCTCGAGAATCCGGCTGCATACACCGTGAAGATTGCCACGTTCCAAGGTAAAAGCTCGATGAATATTACGGATGCCGACCAGATCGGCGTCACGGCGCAGGCACTGGATTTCGCCGCCGAGAAAGCGGACAAAATGGCCGCAGTGCTGCGGCAACGTGGAGTCCCTGCGTGGGTGCTCCACGATCGCTTCGAGAGCGTCGTAACGGTCGGCGGTTTTCGAACGCTGGGGACGCCTCGTCCCGATGGGAAGATCGAGATTAGTCCAGCGGTTCACCGGGTGGTTGAGGCATTCAAGGCAAGGCAACGACAGGTTTTTGGAGGCGTCTCTGGTCTCCAACCGGTTGTCGTTGGCGGCATTGCCTGCGATGTTCAACCAATGTTGGTGGTCGTGCCGAGACAATCCGCCACGTCGGAGTTCGCTCGCGGGCACAGCATGTTCCGATAGGGAACTTTTTCGGGAACGGTCTGTTCATTGACCGAGCTCAAGGGACCCAGAAGTGGGGAACGGGTCGGGAATACCGCTGCCAAGGCTCTGATTGGCCGGGCTGAGCGCATAAAAAAGCAGGCCACGGATTCGAAGCCTGCCAGTGAAAATAACAATTCTCACCGTTATGATTTGGGAATGATAGCCGATTCAAAATCATCGTCAATCCGCATAAAAGCGAGGAATCGGTTTTTTTTTACCTGGGTGGTGATTGGCTATATTCTGTTACAAGTCGGACTCTTTGCGGCCATGCACGGGGCTCGCGGCTGGGCCAAAAAGAACTTCTCTGGACCCATTGCTCAGGCTGAATGGGGCGAGTGGGTCGAAGAGGCGCGCCGGCAAGCCGCCGGCAACGGCCCAGTCCAGCGGCGAGTGCCTAAGTCGAAAGAGCCCCCCGTGCTTGTCCTCATGCGAGATTATTTTCGGGTTTGCATTTTTGGAGTATGGCTCTTCAGTTCCGCCCTATTTGTCACTTTCACGTATCTTGGTTGCGGACTGTTTGGCCGGCGTAGCGTTGAATGAGCATGCCCATCACGGTCTCGACTTCCTGCCGTGTCAATTCCTGGTCCGGTCGGGCCGCGTAATCGAGCACGATCGACTGCAGTGATGCGACGGGTGACGAGAAGCTGGCTCGCGATATGACGCAGCCGTTCGCCGAAAACCGGACTTCGCCGACAGCTCGCCAGGCGATATGGAAATCACGGCCGCAGACCGTCTGCATGATCCCGTTGGCGCTGATGCGATACCTGACCGGCAGCCACAACCGCCACATCACCAGCGCCAGCACAACAAACGCGAGCAGACCGAAGGCGAAACTGGCCGCCAGCAGACCGAAGAAAAACGCCGCACAGAGCACGATCAAAGCAGAAATCCCACTAGAGAGGGGGTGGTGGACCAGTGGCCAGCTTGCTAGAGATAGACTCGTAATCGACTGCAGTTCGGCCACTTGGTCGCCTGTGTCGTCGTCCGTCGGCGTTTTTTCTGTCCCAGTTCCCATCAGTTTCGCCCTATTCAACCGGGCGGCATTCGTTCTAAAATGAAGACGTTGGCAATCTGTGTAAATTAACTCAGATAGGCGGGCACCATTCTCCTCTTTGGCTCGTGCACACCATTCATTTTACGCTCTTCTAACTAAGATCACTTCGAATTTTGACCCACTTTTTTCGCGGCTGACAGCTGGTGAGCCAA